>Ga0256407_10010879_pt1 | contig 12700 bp, 13 predicted proteins | sample RumenRJG_04DNA_FD_193489 | JGI IMG/M metagenome (GOLD analysis project Ga0256407, IMG submission 193489) | Bovine rumen microbial communities from Lethbridge, Alberta, Canada - RJG_04 | ecosystem: Host-associated > Mammals > Digestive system > Stomach > Rumen | place: Canada: Alberta... | reverse complement strand
CAGTTATTTGCAGATCATAACGAATATAATTCTTCATATATTTTTTCTCCTTTCTTAGCAGGAATTGGATATAAATATTTTATATTCGTTTGGAAATAACTTTTTTAACTCCATTAATTTGGAAATGGAAAATTTATTTAAGCGATCACAAATATTTATTCATCTCTCAGTTTATAATCATGTGTAATATCTTTATAATGAACTAAATCAGCTAGTTTAGAAACAGATTTATCGTAAGCTTTATTTATAAATACTTCAGGGTTGCTGATAAAGTCATTAAATTTACACAACACACAATATCTTCCATCTTCATCGTAATGATCACATTCACCATTAACAGGGAGCAAATAATAATTTTTATGAAACTCCCTTATTACTGTATCATCATTCAATGCAACATAATTGATACTTTGCCCACAATGAGGACATTCATAAGTACCTTTAAATATTTCACAATCCATTTCTGGCAACACAATTCCAAGTACTCCGTGTCTTGGATTTTCGTCATAATCAGATAAGGTGGCTCTTAATTCGCGAATTATAAAACTCTGTTCATTATATTCAGGATGCCTAAAATAATAACCATATTTCTTTTTCCATCTTAATTCAGTGTCCTCATAAGAACTCTTACCAATTAAAAAGAGAGTAACTGGTTTGTTATTCATATATTCGTTTCTAAGAACGCTAATAACAGTGTCAATATTCTCTGAATCAATTGTTCTATCTAAATATGAACAAGGTATTTTCAATTCATTTAATCTGTTGGCAATCAACTTCACATAACGTGCATCTTCTTTTTTGTAGCTGATAAAACAACCGTGTGACATATATTAACTCCTTATTTAGCACATTATACACACATAAAAATAAAATGTTACCAAATTATTTTGAGTGAAGGCGTAAATAAAGATTTCTAATCCCCTACTCTATCTTTTAAATGGTAAAAATCTATGTCATTGATATTATCCTTGTAGATAACTATGTTAACAGATGCATCATGATATTTATTTTTAAAACCAGTCTGTCTCATTGTAAGTAAAATATTTTCAAGCAATTCTTGGTTTGTTGGAGAATAATCTTTAAATCTTGTAATGCCAGAACCAAAAAGCGGTATGTAAATAATCCTTCCAGAAAACATTTTATCAATATTTTCCCAAAAGGAACCCCAAAAGTAGAAATACTCTTTTCCAAGAAGGTATGCCTCATTTTTATCATTAAATTTTGTGAACGCAGTAAGGAAAAAATCGTTATATTCTACAATTGAGCCTAAATCATACTTATATGTATGCGAACTACTTCTACAAGAATTTTTACCTACTGGCTTAAGGGTATTACTAACCAATTTTTCAAAAGCTGAAACATCGTCGCAATGTGATAGTATGAACTTCCCATGCAATGATTTTTTTGAAATAATAATGTCATCAACCTGAACATCAAAATATTCATTCACAGGTATAACTTTGATTCCATTATTAAAAGTAAAAATATCGCCTTCAAATACATTCACATGTGTGCCATTAACCTTGAAAGAAGTTTTACGCTTTTTGTTAGCATAAACAAATATCAACAAATACATAATCAAAAGAACTAATCCCCAAGCTAAAAGCCATATCCAACGATAATTATTTGGAATATCAATCACTACAGCCACTATCCCAGTGATAGAACTAACGAATGCAACAACAACTGCAAAAGTATTAATAATCTTTTTATCAAAAAAATGAGTCTTAATCACCAATCTTTTCATATAAATTATAATTCCTTCATTACCTTGATAGCATCAATTCCCCTTTTACAACTAAGTGCCCTTTTAAAAGAATCGAAGGTCATATGTTCAGCGTTATTAATAGGCAAATCGAAGGTCATATTAATTTTATTGCTATCGGCAAAGAACCTAGCAGACTCTCTAATACTTCTATTATGTTCTACTAAACCATTAGCAAACGTAGCTTCTTGGTAAATCCATGGGGAAAGTGTTCTAAAATAATCATCATTAAATTTGGGAATACTATTTTTAGTGTTTACAATGATCATAATAGTAGATTTTCTTATTTGTTCAAATAATGCTCCAGACAAAATGGAATGAACATAGCTTGACGTTAATAGCACCTTATCATAACTTAATTCCCCTTTGTTAGTTAAGCATTTATGCCCATTTAGTTTTCTCAAAAAACTATCCGATGATTTCCAAACTTGATAGTCTAGAAAAACTTTTAATCCTTTATCTTGAGTCAAATACGATGCTAATCTTTTCGCAATTCCTTCGTCATTATGAGAATAAGAAATAAAAATATCAACATTATCAATAGGAAATAAAACATTTGATATCTTAGACCCGTTCATAACTTCAGGCGAAAGAAGTGTATCAAAAGTTTTTTGGATATTCTCGGCTGATTCAACCTTTTCTATTTCTTCATAACGGCTGACATCCGATAATGAAATGCTCATACATATTATCTTTTCCATTAATATAACTCCTACCTCAAACAATAACCTATGCTTATTAATTATAAAATAAACAAATCATAATAGGTATCGGAAGATATTTAGCATTAATTGAAAGCTTAAATAATTAAAGTATTATCTTATAACTTTAATATAGTTCATATATTCTCTTGCAGTTATTGCTGTCATTAATTGTGAAGAATATATTTACTCTATCTAAATATGCATTACTGATTACACTATTATTATGTAATATAACATCTAACTCTTTATTAAGATTATCGATATCTGTACATACAGGTCCGAAAACATCTCTATAATAATCAAAATAAGCTTTTATATAATGTGATTCATAATATTTGTCTTCATCAAACTGGAAGAATAACATAGGTTTCTCATATACGCTAATCAACTTGAAATTCAGTATAGGTATAATTTCATATAATTACATACATAATAAAGACTATAATTTACGTTTATTATTTAATTACATAGACTCCTTCATATAAAACTAATATTATGTTTTCTCTCTTTTGTTAGTGTATATTTAAGTAGATTAAATATGTCTAGAGTATTAGTAATCGCCAACAATGCATTAAGAAAATCTAATTCTAATGGTTCTACTTTAATTAACCATTTATCTTCTTTTTCTGTAGATGAAATTATTACATTTTCTATCGATTCTGCTCTCCCGGACAAAGATACCGCTATAGCGCACTATAAAACTACGGACAAAGAACATCTTAAATATTTCTTTAAGAAGAAAAATCTAGGAAGAGTTATTAAAAATGAAGAATTAGTAGCTAATAACGACATTCCCGTTGCGGTAGGAAAACATAAAAGTATTAAAGAAAGCGCATTAGGCCACTATATAAGAGAATTTATCTGGAAACATGGTAAGTGGAATAAAGAAGGCCTATATAACTTTATAGAAGAATATAAACCAACTGTTATTTTATATATGTGTGGTAGATCTACTTTTATGAATAATATCACTTTAGATATTCATAATAGATTTGATATCCCTATAGTTATCTATACATCAGAAGATGAATATTTCCATAAATATAGTTGGTATAGAGTAATTAAAAACTCATTACAAAGAAAATTAATTAAATCATATAAAGCTTTATTAAAAGAAACTAAGACAGTTATTTGTCAACACGATAAACTTAATAGATTATTTAAAGAAGAATTTAATGTAGAAACTATAACATCTATGCCTTCATGCTCGATAGTTCCTTCTGCTGAGCCTATCGTTAATAATGATGGTCCTATTATGTATATAGGTAATATAAATCCTAATAGATATAGTTCTTTAATAGATGTTTCTCTTACCTTGAGTAAGATTGATAAGAATCTAAAACTTCATATATATTCAGGAGATATGACCACTACTGTTAGGAAGAAATTGTCTAAATATCCTAATATAGATATTAAAGATCCTGTATCAAAAGCTGAAGTTCCTAATTTAATGAAAGAAGCTAGATTATTAATACATGTTGAGTCATTTAAGAAGAAAGACAAAGTATTAATAGAAAACGCTTTTTCTACCAAAATACCTGATTCATTAGCTAGTGGCGTTCCTTTTATTCTTTATGGCCCTAATTATTGTGGCTTTGTTGAATACTTTAATAAGAATAATACTCCTATTAAATATGTAGATAGCATTGATTCATTAGAAAAAGTATTAGATAAATCATTAAATAATAAAGAATATATAAAAGAATTAACTAAAAGTGAACTCTTAATGGCAGTTAATAATCATAACAAAATAAATAATTCTAAAAGAATATATAACACATTAGTTGGTTCTTAGTGTTTATGACTTAATGACTATATGTTTTTAAGTTCAGATTTCTTAATATAATAAGGAATACTAAAAGATAAGAATAAGAATATAAAGCTAATATGGTTACTACCTAATATTTGGTTGTTTTCCATTAATCCATATACTAATAAAGAGATAATTACAGTAACCATAAATACTTTAGTTATTGATGACACATTCTTATTCTTTTTTATTGTTCTAACGTTTTTAAAGATTAAGTAATAGCAGTATATAAATAAACCAGTTTTAAATACACCACCCGCTAAAAGGTTATATAAATAAGCGTTATCAATATAACCTAAAGAATAACAACATCCATTAGCAAATGTATAACATGTATGTTCACCATATCCTATGATAATTCTAGGAGTTAAGAATAATTCTCTAGCGGACACTATATTCGATATACGGTCTTGGATACTTCTAAATCCTTGGCCTATAAAGGCTTCTCTAACATAGTTAGAAAGATTAGATAGGAATTTAGAAGAAGTATATATAGGTTTTACATATACACATAGTATTCCAAAATAAATTAAGAAAAATACTAAGGAAACGATAACAACATTTCTTTTAGGATGTTTCTTAAATGATTTAAAGAAATAATATAAAAGAATAATTAATATAGATAACACCAATATGATAATACCTGTCTTACTTCTAGATATAATTAAGTTAATAAATAGATACACCATTGGGATAAATAACCACTTCTTCTTAGTGAAAATAAATAGATACATGGTACCCACAATTGAGGAATATAACATAATTCCATAGCTATTCTTATTATCAAAGAAAGAATGTATTTGATGGAAGTGAGCATCCTCACCTTTAGCGGTAAAGGCCGCTAGAATATCTTTAGCTTCTTTAATATCAGAATATAAAGCACATATAACCATAGTAATAACTAATAAAGAAAGGAATACTAAGATACTTTCTTTCTTGATATAACTAGGTAATACCTCTATAAACGCAAATATAGTAAAGATAACACTAATTAGATATAGAGTAGCCATAAATCTTTCAGATAAAGATATAACTACGCCTCCATGAGGAATAAAAATAGCTAATATATTAGTGATAAAGAATAGCATTAAAAACAACGCTAATCCTCGATATATAGAGTGATACTTCTTGTAATATAGGAATATAACTATAATAAAAAACAGTGTAAATATTGCACTTCTATAGATAAATGCAATAGAAAAACCTCCGGAAGTACCTATTCTTAAAGAAGGCACTAATACACCAAGTAACAACATAAAGAAATAGATAAATAAACCTATTCCAAAAATATTAGTCTTGTTTTTAAAGAAGGATTTAATCATCTCTATCTATCTTTATACATCTTCTCGTAATAAGTTTGATATTGACCACATGTACATTCTTCCATCCATTCATTATGACATTTGTACCAGTCAATAGTTAGTTTGATTCCATCCTTAAACATGGTAGTAGGTTTCCAACCTAACTCTTTCATAGCTTTACTAGGATCAATCGCGTATCTTAAATCATGTCCTTTTCTATCTTTTACAAAAGTAATTAAAGATTCAGGTTTATTTAATTCTTTAAGAATTATTTTAACAATTTCAATATTAGCTTTTTCGTTATGACCACCTAGGTTATATACTTCACCAATCTTACCTTTTTCTAAGACTGCTAAAATTCCATAGCAGTGATCTTTAACATATAGCCAATCTCTAACGTTTAATCCTTCTCCATATACTGGTAAAGATTTATCATGTGAGGCATTATTTATCATTAATGGAATTAGTTTCTCTGGAAATTGATATGGACCATAGTTATTACTACATCTAGATATAGTTACAGGTAAGCCATATGTACGATGATAAGCTAATACAAGAAGGTCTGCAGCAGCTTTACTAGTAGAATATGGAGAAGAAGTATGAATAGGTGTATCTTCATGGAAGAATAAATCTGGTCTATCTAAAGGTAGATCTCCATACACTTCGTCAGTACCTACTTGATGGAAGCGTTTAACACCATATTTAATACATGCATCCATCATAATTTGGGTTCCTATGATATTTGTTTCTAAAAATATACCTGGATTCTCTATACTTCTATCTACATGAGATTCAGCAGCAAAATTAACCACTACATCAGGTTTTTCTTTTTCAAAAATATTAAATATACCTTCTCTATTTCTAATATCTTCTTTATAGAATTTGAAATGAGGATTTTTTAAAGCATCATTTAATGTATGGAAATTAGCGGCATATGTTAAAGAATCAATACAGATAACATCCCAGTCTTTTCTTTCTTCTAATAATAGATAAACGAAATTAGAGCCTATAAAACCCGCTCCACCAGTTACTACAATTTTCATAATGATTTCTTCTCCATTAATTCTTTAATATATCTTCTAGTTGCGTCTTGCCAAGTAGGTAATCTACTGAATCCTCCTTCATCTAAGCTTCTTTTTGAAAGTCTAGAATTAAGTGGTCTAGGAGCCACTACTGGCATGCTCTTACAATAATCTTCAGTGGAAATATAGTTAACTTTTACAGGTTTTTTTGCAGTTTTAAAGATAAAATCAGCAAATTCCGCCCAACTACAATATCCTTCATTAGTTGCATGATATACACCATATTTTTCTGTTTCAATCATATCACATAATAATTTTGCTAAATCGTATGTATAAGTAGGTGAACCGATTTGGTCACACACAACATTTAACTCTTTTTTACCATTATCAGCTAAACGTAACATGGTCTTAACAAAATTATTACCATTAATACCAAAAGCCCAGGAAATTCTTACAATAAAAAGTTTATCTAATATCTTACTAACTTCTTCTTCACATTGAGCTTTTGTTCTGCCATAAACTGACAATCCTTCTTTAGGATCATCTATTTCAAAAGGTTTATTTCCTAAACCGTTAAAAACATAATCGGTCGAGATTTGCACCATTTTTGCATCAATTTCTTTGCAAACTTCCGCAATATATTTAGGTCCTAAGACATTAACTTTATAAACTTCTTCAGGAAATTCTTCTGCTTTATCAACAGCGGTCCATGCTGCATTATGCATAACTACATAAGGGTGATAATCTTTAATAAACTTATCTACAGCGTCTTTATCAGTGATATCAAGTTGCTCTCTATCAATACCTAAAACTTGGTTATATCCTCTTATATGTAGTTCGTTTACACAGTCATAACCAAGTTGTCCGTTATATCCAGTAACTAATATTCTTAAATCTTTATTCATTTGATATCTTTAAAATTAGGATGTTTTTTATCTTTTTCAGATAATAATATCTCAGCATCAATGTGAGGCCACTCAATATTAATATCAGGATCATTATAAATAATGCCACCTTCATCTTCTGGATGATAATACTCATCACATTTATACATGAATTCAGCTTCGTCACTAAGTACTAAGAAGCCATGAGCAAAACCTCTAGGAATCATAAGCATTAATTTATTGTCAGCACTTAATCTCACCCCATACCATTTGCCGTAAGTTGGAGAACCTTTACGAAGATCTACTGCAACATCAAATACTTCTCCAACGATTACTCTTACGCATTTAGCTTGAGGGTAATTCTTTTGATAATGTAACCCTCTTAATACTCCCTTTTTAGATTTAGAATGATTATCTTGTACAAAGTCATATTTTAAGCCTAGTGATTCAAAGTCCCTTTTTTGATATGTTTCTAAAAAGAAACCTCTATTATCTCCGAATACTTTAGGTTTAATAACATATAAATCTTTAATAGGTGTACCAATAAGTTCGAACATATTAATAATGTTTCTCCTTTAATTTGTGGAATAATACTTTATCATTAGCAACATTAATTAAGTGTTTACCGTAGTTAAGTTCTGACATTGGTTTAGCAAGTTCTAATACTTGTTCTCTATTAATCCAACCATTTAAATACGCTATTTCTTCTGGACAGCAGACCATGATACCTTGCCTTTCTTCAATTGCCTTAATATAGTTAGATGCATCAATTAATGATTCATGGGTACCGGTATCAAGCCAGGCATATCCTATACCTAAAGTAGAGACATGCATATTGCCTTCTTGGATATATAAATTATTTAATGTAGTAATTTCATATTCTCCACGTTCACTTTTCTTAATAGCTTTAGCTTTTGAACTTACTCCCTTAGGGTAGAAATATAAGCCAGTAACACAGTAATTAGATTTAGGTTCATCTGGCTTTTCTTCAATTGATACTGCGTTACCATTATCATCAATCTCAACAACACCATATCTCTTTGGATCTTTTACTAAATAAGCAAATACAGTGGCTAGACCTTCTTCCGCTCTTTTTACAGATCTTTCTAAATGTCCTTGTAAACCAGAGCCATAGAAGATGTTATCACCAAGGACCATGCAACATGGTTCATCTCCGATAAACTCTTCTCCTAATATAAAAGCTTGAGCTAAACCCTCCGGTTTAGGTTGTACTTTATAAGATAATCTAAGTCCTAAAGAAGAACCATTTCCTAATAACCTTTCAAATCTAGGTAAATCTAATTCAGTAGATATAATTAATATATCGCGAATACCCGCCATCATAAGCACACTTAAAGGATAATAGATAAGTGGCTTATCATAGATAGGTAATAATTGTTTTGATGTTACTAGAGTAAGTGGGTATAATCTTGTTCCACTTCCCCCTGCTAAAATAATACCCTTCATAAGTTAAGTTCCTTTATGTAAATGATATATTTTTTTAAAATATATGAAAAGGAAAATAAAATACTATAGATATATTGTTTCGGTTAATTTTCAATTATAAATTAACTAATTATGTTGCCTCGTATATATGATCGGCAAAAACCATATCAACCTTTAATGCATTAAATAAGTGAAGTAATTCATCTATAGATATTTTTCTTAAAAATTTACCTATCCTAGTTATATAAGCATCAGGCATAATCATTTTTTGCTATTCGTTATTCTTTTAATGTCATAACGATGATATGTATAAAATATGTTAAAACGGCACTATTAATAACATTACAAACTACTTGATACTAAATTAATGTTAGATATTTTATGAATCGTGCTTTCAAATAAATAAGATGGTTCAACAGTACTGAAAGCTCCTTATTCAATCAGGGCAGCAATTAATTGTTTTGTTATATCGTCAAGTTCCTTTTTTGCATTGATGGTCTTTATTTTATTCTTCAAGGCATCCAATACCGAAGAATAAGAAATAGGTTGATCTACAAGCTCTTTCCTAATAATTGAATGAACCAACGCTACATTGTTAGCCGGGATACCTATATCAATTAGTGTTTTTTTAACAACATCCTGGCCAAAATCAAAAGATTTAATACGCTTTAATATTGTTTCTTTAAAATACATATAATGTTTTTTGAATTCTTTTGTCTCAATGTATTCATCCGTATACAAAAAATCCAAAATATAAACCAACATTTGTAAATCGAACTTTATATATTCATTTGCAATATCAAACATAATATTAATGAGTAAATTAGTTTTATAAGGGTTATCAAGATAAGTATCCAGTTTTTGAATCTGCAATCTTATGTCTGCGTATATATTAGTTGTTTGTTTCAATAAATTATGAATTAACGAATAAATACTGATGCCACTAAAATCATTATGTTTTTCTTTTATCGCGCTTATAAGATTACTTATTGATAAATTTATGTGTCTACCCATAGGAATGATGCTGGTTATTATTTTAAATAACTCGTTTTCCGCCTTAAACAACTCGCGAGCTTTATTTTTATCATAGTCCAATAGCACATCGTCCTCACTATAGTATTTGTAATAATAATTCTTTATTGAGTTAATTAATTCTTCTTCATGTTCGAAAAACTTTAACAATACTTTAAAATTAGTAATAGCGGTTAATTTCAAATCAGTAATTTTCCTGCCATATTTAATGAGTTTTTCTTCTATATAATTCTTTTCATCCTTTAATTCAGGAGATAAAGCGCTGTCATCTTTTTCAAGAAATACATATTCTTCTATTGCACCAATATCATCAATTTCAGCAACTATGTCAACATCAATATATTTGTTGCTACTATCAATTCGTTTCAAGGTATCTTCTTTAAAATAATATACCTTACCCATTATAAAATTATTTAATCGCCCCACCCTACCAATAAGGTTGTTTATAGCAAACGATGACAAATATTGATCATCTTCGTTATATATAATTAACGACTCGGTAGGTGTATTAACACCTTCTAACAATGTGCTTGTACAAAAAATTTTATGTATTTTCCCACGTTCATATTGATACTCTATATATTTTTTGATAAAAGCAGGCATCTTTCCATGATGCACGCCTATTCCTTTGGACAACATTTTTACAGGCAACCATTGTTCATCTATATTTTCTTTACACCACTTTATTAAGCTTTTGTTCTCTTTGCTATCTTTTTCAGGTAAATCAAACAATTTTAGTGAAAAATTGAAAATAGCTTGAGGACTCTCAAAATAAACAATTTCATCATTATCATAGCCCAATCTGCTTATCACAAAATCATCTTTAGCAGACTCATCCTTTAGAATCATTTTAGTAAATACTGGATTAAAATCAGTGTAAAACTCTATAATATTGTCAACCAATTTTGTGTTATTAAAACTAATACTATTTATGTAAGGCCCTAGCAAAAGTACTTTTTCCGAGATATTAACAAGATTAAAATAGGCGCTATTCAAAGCGATTGTTCTTTTATTGTTTAGCTCACCATCAGATGGCTTTTTTAATTTGTATATTTCATCAAAAACTAAAAAGTCTAATTTCTTAATACTTTGAAATATTCTTATGTCTATTCTTTCAGGAACAAGGATAAACATGCATTTCTCATTTTGGTCAACATCTTGATTTGAATCTGTAATAATTTTGTATTCCTTTTGGAAAATCTTTCTTACTTTCTTTGAAATCTCATTCATTAAAGCCAATGTTGGAACAACAAATGCCACGTTTTGGAATTCTTTTCTTTTTATGTATTCAAATGCAATAAATGTTTTCCCAAAACTAGTAGGCGCACTGATTAGTAAATTATTTTTTTCTAGAAGTTCAAGGCAAATCAATTGTTCCTCATGAAGATGTATATCGCTGTTGCATTTTGATTCTGAAAATATTTTATAAATTTCATTTTTTAAGGTAGGCACTTGCGTGTGATCAACATACATGTTGAGATTTAAAGAAAAGAACGATGCTGAGTCAGCAATATTGTTCTCATAATAATGTTGAAGGGCTGTCTTTCTTGCTCTTTCAAGAGTCCTTTGTCTTCTATCAACTATCTGTCGCATTCTTTGTAACCCTTTCAGCAATTGCTTTTTTTAGATTCTCTTTGTTTATAATCGGAAACGCAATAATCGAAATACTATAAATTGTTGAATCAATAGATTTATACTCATTCAAATAATTTTTAGCCACATCAATAATATCTTTGTCCTGATAATCATTTTCACCATACAAAACAAATACGAAGATGCTTTTTTTCATATCAAGAATTTCATCTTGTGTTTTTTCTTCGAATAAAACAGAATTAACTCCTTTAATCAATTTGGTTTGTTGAATAATTAACGTAGTATCACTATCTATTTTAGATTTTATCTGTTGTAAACTATTAAGAGCTTGTTTTAATCCACCAAGAATATTTATAGTAAACTTTGATTCTCCAAAAAATAGCGAATTATCTTTATCATTATAAAAAATCCCATCATTTCCATAAGCATAAACTTGGTTACCTGTAGTAAGCGAAACTTTTGATAATAGAAGATCAATACCAAACAATTCTCTTATAACAGAATAAAACAAGAACTCACCGAAAATACCAAACGATCTATCGAGTTTTAATTCTCTTTTTGCACTTGCCTTGTTAATGGCAAAATCTTTACTTGGATCACACTTAACATCCAATCCATTAATACCTATAAAATTAACTAATTCGTCATTGTTTTTTAATATATCTATCTCTTTAACATATAGTTCATTCTTCTTCACAACATCATAAAATGATTCTGGGTTATCAATAAACTTTTTGAATACAACTTTTAAAAGTTCTTTTTGTGTTTTTGTTAGTGTGGCAGAAATATTGGTCGAATCATTTCTATTCATTACATAATAGTATAATGTTTCTGGTTTTAGTATGATTCCAGCCAATTCGGAATGCCATTCATTAATGTTATTAATCAAAAATTCCCAATCTACATTCTTCTTTTCAACTTTACATATTCCATCAGTTATTTCATATACCTTGTAGTCAATCATATTTGTTTATTATACCATAATAAAGGCAATTTATCTATTTCTAAGAGGTACGAGATTGCGTTTCCTAAAGGTAGGTCACAAAAAGAAAAAGGAGTTCTATAATTATTTTTGTTCAGGAAATAAGGAGAACTCCCATGAATATTATACCTACCAGTTCATCTTCTTTTGAAGATATTGTT
>Ga0256407_10010877_pt1 | contig 12701 bp, 30 predicted proteins | sample RumenRJG_04DNA_FD_193489 | JGI IMG/M metagenome (GOLD analysis project Ga0256407, IMG submission 193489) | Bovine rumen microbial communities from Lethbridge, Alberta, Canada - RJG_04 | ecosystem: Host-associated > Mammals > Digestive system > Stomach > Rumen | place: Canada: Alberta... | reverse complement strand
CGATAATGTAAAGTATGGCAGATTACTTGGTATGACCGGGCATCATCCTCGCAATGCGATAGCATATAAATATGAAGATGAACTATATTCTACAAAGTTGAAAACAATCAAATGGCAAATCGGTAAATCGGGTCAGATTGTTCCTGTGGCAATATTCAATCCTGTAGTAATTGATTCAACGGTTGTTGAGAGAGCAAGTCTGCATAATCTCAGCATTATGAATTCTCTTGGACTTACTAATGGATGTACGGTGTACGTTAAGAAGTGTAACCAGATTATACCTCAGATTGACTCAGCAGATCCAGATGGTGATGGCGATATCCATATCCCGTCTGTTTGTCCGATTTGTGGTGCGAAGACAACTATAGTTAAGGATAATAACTCAGAAGTGTTGTATTGTATGAATGATGATTGTCCCGGAAAACTTCTCGGCAAATATAAAACATTTGTATCTAAGAAGGGTATGGACATTGACGGTCTATCCGAAGCAATACTTAAAAAGTTACTGGATCTTGGGTACCTCACAAACATGTTTGTTAGTATCTATGAATTAAAAGACAGCAAAGAAGAGTTGTACAAACTTGATAGGTTCGGCAAGAAACTGGTTAACAATCTCCTTGCATCTATTGAAGCAAGCAAGTCCACAGATCTCCAACATTTTATCGCGGCTTTCTCAATCCCCGGTGTTGGTGAGGGGCAGAGCAAAATGATTTGCAAACAATTCCATACGTTTGAAGAGTTCTCACATGCTTGTGATGATCAGTATGATTTCTCGCAGATTCCTGGCATTGGAAGTGTTCTGTCTGGGAACATTCATAAGTGGTGGATGCTTAATCATATGCAGATGATGGATGTTGCGGCGCTAATGAATTTCCAGAGTGGTGACATCATGAATGAGCCGACCGGGAATTATCCGTTGGCAGATAAAACATTTGTGGTTACTGGTAGCGTTCACCACTGGAAAAATCGTGATGAACTTAAATCCGAAATCGAACGTCTTGGCGGTAAGGTCGCCGGATCTGTTAGTAAGAATACAAACTATCTGATTAATAATGACACAATGTCAACAACTGGTAAAAACAAAAAAGCAAAAGAACTGAATATTCCAATTATATCTGAAGAAGAATTGTTGAAAATGATTGGTTGACGAACTCGTGGTTGCTTGGTATAATTATAAATAATTAAACGATATGGTATATAAAACAAAAACAAAATATAGTTACCGAATTACAATTCCAAAAAGTATTGTACTGGACATTCTGGAAGATGAACTGTCTAGTACAGATCAGGAGATTGAGAAATTATACTCCCGCATTTATGTTGGCAACATCAAATATAATCAAAGCAATTCCGCAGACATTAAACGGTATAATGCTTTGGTTAATAAGCGTGATGAAGCCAACAAGCTGAAGAATAGAATTGAGAAAGCAATAAGGAGTTATATCCATGATAAAAATTAAAAGGTTTTTATATAGGTTAAAACCACGAATATATGTTTGCAGAGATGTAGTTATGATTAGATGGTTTGATTTTGAGATTATTATACCAAGAATATTTAAGGGGTAAATAAATGAAAATTATTAAACGAGTAGATGAGAAAAAAGCAAATGATGTTTTCCCGTTTGTGCTTAATTGTGGCAATTGTTCCAGTGAACTTCAGATTGATCGTGAAGATGTTGAGGAAGGATATCTTGGAATGGCAATGGTAAGATGTCCCGTATGTGGTGCAAAAATTTTTATGACGGATTATGGCATCGATGAACTTGACATCGAAATTAATGTAGACAATATCAAGATCCCTCAGAACTTCTATCATTTTTCTCCAGAAGAAACATTTGATGAGGAGGAACTGAGAAAAACGATAAAACGCCTTATTGGATTTCTTAGAAAAAATCCTGATCATTTTGATGCATGGAGTAGCGGCGCAAATTATTTTGTTCATGTTCATAATTTCCCCGGCGATGAAAACTATGAAGTGACAATTGCGAATGGATACTATAATGCTGAGATTCCGTATGAACCTATTGACTATGAGATTGATTGGAAAATGGATGAGGATGATTAACATTGAAACAAAGTTTTAAGTGGAACGCATTACCTCTGAATGCGAATGATGATAGTTTTCTTAATACGAAGATCACATTCACTCCAGAGGTTCTTGAGTATGATAAAGATATGATTCCATATGATGCGATGGAAAGTATCTGTGATTATTTTAACAAGTTGGAGAAAGATTATGTTAGTCGCTCCAACATTAAAAATGAAAAAATTAAAAACGAAGAGCCACGCCTTAAGGCTATAAAGAAACAAGTTATTGATTGTCAGCGAACCGAGAAAAAGGCGCAGGCAATTATTAAATGGCTAAAGATAAAAAGAAAAGAAGATATTCCAGAACCCAAGGGGACTAAGTGGGTAGTGAGAAGTGAGAAGTCTGGTTGGGCAAATGGATTACCGAAGGAGACACAATCTTGAAAGAATACTTAAATTATGGAGACACACTCCCTGAAGCTTATCATAAGGCATTGACTACTCTAAATTATTGCGGTGATGTAACTGATTGCTCGGACTGGAATACTCGGCAGAAAGAACTTGGCATGACAATGGTTGTTACACATCCGCTTGCAGAACCTATGATATCAAAGTGTTTTATTGGTGGCCCAAAAGAATTGCAGCAATACATTATGGAAATGTTAGATGGCATTCTTGACTTTGAGGTTGCCAAGGGTAATTGGGCATACACATATCATCAGAGATATGCAGACCAATATCAGTTTGTTGTTGATGAATTAAAAAGAAATCCATCTTCTCGCAGAGCGGTGATGATTATTAGAGACAAGAATCAAGATATGTATAGCGAAGATCCGGCATGTTGGCAACACGTACAGTATATGGTTCGTGATGACAAGTTAGATTGCCAGGTATTGTTCCGTTCCAATGATAGTTGCAAAGCAACATTCATGAATGCGTTTGCATTAATCATGTTGCAAAAGCGTATTGCTGACGAACTAAATGTTAAAGTCGGAACATATACTCACCGGGCAAATAGCTTCCATTCATATGAGAAGGATTGGGATCTTCTCAATGGTTATGTGAAACGCATTGAAGATGCTGATGATATTGATGATATTACATATACCTATGATGATGAAGATGGCTGGAAAGAAATGATGGAAGATGCCATACCAAATATTATGAAGAAAGTAGAAGTGTTAAAAAATAATGATTAAAATTCTTAATGTTAATGCTGATTGGACGGCTGCAAAAAACGAATGTAGAAATACAGTTAATAAAGAACCAACTGATAATGCTCCGTCCAAACAATTTATACACAATCTCTTGATTTCTGAACATTCACCTATTAGATTGATTACAATTCGGTGGAGTTGGCCTAATATTAAATCGTGGGTTGCCACTCATTTTTCCCGTCACTGGCTTGGTTGGGATAAGTGGATATCTACCCAAAGATCTGACCGTACAGGAGTAAATCGGGATAATTCTCCGCAAGATACTCTTGTTAAGATGGATGTTAATGCTAACGCACAAGCATTAATTAATGTTTCGAGATTTAGATTGTGTTATCAGGCATCTCCAGAAACACGTTCTTTAATGGAAGAATTAAAGGTTGCAATCCACGATATTGCAAATCAAGAAGAACTTTCTAATGTCATGGTTCCGAATTGTGTTTATAGATGTGGATGTCCTGAATTTAAGACATGCGGATACTGGGAAAAATTTGAACAATGGGCAACAAGTCATGGGTATAATATGATGGATATCCATGAACGTTATGAAGGTTACAATAATTATTTTTATAGTAGGAGAAATATAAATGACAGAGTTGTACGAAAGTGATGACAAAATGGTTTCACACCCGCAGCATTATCAGAGTAAATCTGGTCTTGAGGTTATTGATGTAATTGAAGCATTTACCGATGGATTAAATGGAATTGAAGCTACTGACGCTGGAAATATTATTAAGTATGCTTGCCGATGGAAACATAAGAATGGCATACAAGATGTTAAAAAGATTATATGGTATGCAACACATTTATTAAATTATTTGGAGAGACAAAATGAACACGATTGAGATTTATCTTGCAGGGCCTTGTTTCTTCGAGGATGATGAGGGGAGAGGTTGGAGAGATAAGGCTGCGCAGATGTTAAAGACTGCAACGGCAGATAAGGAATGCAAAGTACGCGCAATTAATCCTGTTGATTTCTTTAGCTACTCAGAAGCAAAACATCAGAGTGATACACAGGTTAAAAGATATTATATGGATCAAATCCTTCATTCAAGACTTGTACTCGTGTGTCTTGACCGAACTCGTACCAGTCCAGGCACATCACAGGAGTTACAATTCGCTGTTGATCATGATATTCCTATCATCGGATTTGAGACTGGCGAAGATGTATATCCGTGGCTCAAGGTTGATTGCCAGGTAATATTCCAGTCTATGTTGCAAGCAATAGATTATATCGTTGATTACTATTGCTATTGAGGTAGGCAACATGGACAATTTTATTACCAAATTATTTGACAGTTTATTTACAACATCAAAGTCAATTAAACGGTTGCTTGATTATTATTGGGGAAACAACATGATGAAAGAATACTGGGATTTGTATTACAAAATGAATAATAGATTTATAATTATTCATGATCCAGATGGCAAACATACGGTAAGAAAGGAGTGATATTATGGGAATTTCTGGAAAAGCGGATTTCGAAGATGTATGCACTATGCACCACTCGGCAGAAGAAATACTCGGCAAATATGAAATCTACGCAAGTGTCAATGATATCATTCCGTTAAAGATACAAACAGAAAAAGATTTGGTCGCATACTATCCATATCTTGTTGCTGCGATGTATTCCAGTAAAGAAGATGGTGGGACAATAAGGTTGACTTCTAAGTCGTACATAGACATAGAAGAAGAAGAACACTTAACTTGGCGGCTAAACGATCTCATTAGATACTACAAAAAATGTAAGCGTAAGAAAATTCCATTTGATAAAAACGAAGCACTCAAAAAGATTAATTTATTTTCCGAAGATTATCCGAGGCAGTATGAAATTGATCTTGTCAACAGGGTGGCAGAACTCGGCACAAAGGCTACCATCGAAAATATTCATGATCCTATACATGATAGGATGAGAAAAGAATGGTTCGATTTAATGGTTGAGAGTGGATGGAACGAAGACATTGCTTACAGATGGATCTTCGGCTGGAGTAGATGGTTAAATAGAAGTAAGAAAGTCGAGGATAATAATGATAACAACGGTAAGGGCTGACATTACCTGGGAGGGTAAAGCCGGAGAAGCCATTGGAAAGACCAGCGAGAAAAAGGTGAAGCAGACGCTCAAGGATATGACCGGGGCGGTTGGCATTGATATCATCGAAGTAAATAGCTGGGATGAAGATGACGAACTAGAAGAAGATTGAATATAATGCCCTCCGAAGTTTACGGACTGACGGTGAAAGCTCGGCATCTGCGGATGTATGAGAAAGGCACCATTAAGGAGACAACAATGAAACTAATTGATATTATTAAAAAACTTAATCTGGAAAATGCTGATATGATTAACATACAGTACAGAACATTTTTAGAAGATAATGATCTATACATCGGAGCCTGTCATTATTCTAATGGAACATTAATTCCAGATGATCAAGATACATATCATCTTGATGATGAGATTCTTGAGTATGATTTTTATACGGATACGTTTAGCGGCAAACATTATTTGACATGTTGGTATCAAAGTTCCTGGGAGAAATATTTTTAGGAGATTAATAATGGGAATATTATTGGCAAATGAAGCACGTATTAAAACAGAAGAAAAAATTACTCAGCATAAAACTGAGGAACTACAAAAAATCATGACGGCAATCTCTAAACAAATTAATGCCGGAAAGTTCGGATACTCATATGAGGGATATATTTCTCCAGAGACTAAACAAGAACTTATCAGATGCGGATACGATGTATATGTTGGATCTCAATATAACCATGGATATGTAAAGATTAGTTGGTAAGGTAGAAGAGCAATTATGACTAAAGGTGAAACAATTGAATACGCAATCAAGAAAAAATGTCAGGAATATAGCTTGGTAGATTGGTGCGAAGAATGGGGTATTACTATTGATGAGTTCTATGATTTCCTTAAGCTTGGTAGGTTGGCATTCGATGCTAATCTGATGGAACTATGGGTTAAGGAATGAATGAAAGGATTATTTGATGGAAGATAATATGCCTTATTTTTTGGCTTGTTTTTATATGGCACGTACGGAAGAATATGATAGATCATTATCTGATATAAGATCTAAACATGATCCCACAGAGGCTATTATAGATTCAAGATATAAAAAATATTCTGATAGATATGCATTCTATTGTAGAAAGTATCTTTATGATATGTACCCGCAATTTAAAAAAGTGATGAATGAAGAAATACATACCTACATTAATTATTCTGCGCAACATTGGATAGACGAATATGAAAGATTAACCAATGATGGCTGGAATATTAAAGGATATCGCAATCACGATTCATTTGTTGTTTTTGATAACGAGTGGGTTATTTGATGTGTAAGTTCTGTGATAGTTTAGCCGAAAGAAAAGAGCGCGAAAATTGGCATGGATGTTCCGATCCAGAACTTGGCAGATGGATAAATGAGTATACTGTTGCACTTGTTATTCATAGTTGGTATCAAAAACGTGGTAAAAAATCTGCATCTAGAACGGTTGATTTTAGAAATAAAGGTCTAGGATATAAATTAAATTATTGCCCAGAGTGCGGGAGAAAGCTAACATAAAACATATAATCTGCCATATCCTGGTTGTCATTGGGCAACGGTGTGGAACCTATGCGGTGATACCAGTTCAAGTCTGGTGCTGTCCATGGTGTTAGGTTATGGCGGGTAATCCGCATTTGATAAAAGGAATAATTAGTATGAACATATTTTCTTACCAATACGGTACAATTTTTACTGGCAAACAAATTAAAGATTTTCTAAAAGAATGGGAATCTAAAGGACATAGCATGTATAGATTACGCCAGTATGAAAAATGTGAAGACAACGAACTATATAAATTTGTAGAATTATCTGGAACTGGTTCTGGAGAAAAATATAAAGGATTTGTGAGGTTGAAATGACATACGAAGAAAAACGAGAACTACGCTTACAGATTAGCCAGTTGCTTGCAGATGCTGGACTAAATCAAAAAACAATCAAAGATATTGTCGAAGAAGAAATAAAAAATAAAGTAGAACGAGCAATTGATCAGTGTTTGAAATCTTTGAATAGTGAATGTTATTCGGGTGATTATGTATCTGAAAGAATAACCAAACTTTTGAATGATACGTATTTGAACCAACAGGCATTTGATAGAGTTGTTAAAGAAGAATTGAAAAATAAAGTAATACAAGTTGTACTAAAGGATTGCGAAAATGGCTGAAGGATTATTGAAGTGTCCAGTATGTGGAAAAGAGAATAAATACGATTACTATTCAGAAATTGAATGGGGCGTAGTTGAGCGGCATTATTATTGTCCAAGATGTACTTATTTCGTTGATCAAGCATATAGTCCAGTATGTGTTGGAATCAGTACAGATTGTCCAGAAGAATATCTTGAAAGAGCCAAAGAGTTGAAATTGGATTTTTATAAACCAGAGGAGATACCATGAACAAACTTCGAAGAATATTTAATCCGACAAAAGAAGAGCAAGAAGAGGATCGAAAAAGATATAAAGAATTGCATTATGAACTGGCGGAGAAAAAAGGTTGTTCGACATGTAAACATTGTATTCACGTTAGAACTTATCCAGATTATGTAACAGGCGAAGAATGCGAATGCTCTGTTGGTTTGGAATGTGATACAGTATTATTTTCGGTAATTAATTGTCCAGAATGGATAGATGGTTATGAAGAATTATCATGAGTGAATATATTGATAGAACCAAAGAGTAGAAATTGGATTGATTGGAGGAAATTATGAGAGCAATTATGTTAGATGTAGAAAAAATTAAACATTGCATTGATGGATATAAAGATGAGCATGGTAAACTCCCTTATTTGATTATGAGTAGTAAAACCAAAGAATTATTACCACCTTCTAGTAGTATAACTCCGAATGAAGCACTTTGCATTACAGGTATGATTACAACAAATACTGTTACAAGTCTTAAAAGTATTTCGATTGATGGCAAAAAATATGTGCCAGAAGAAAGTATTGGCAAAATTGAAAATTGGAATAAATGTAAGATTATGATTGATGATACTCTTGAATTTGGAGAAGTACGTATTGGGTAAAAAGGAGAAGGTGAGAATTATGGAAATTACAGCAAAAGAAATAGTAGATTATTTTAAGAATAAATTTGGTGATGAAGAGTTTGTGAGTCTCGAATATAATGAGGATAATGATACTATTATCTTGTATATTTATGATGAAGAAGAAGATGAATATATATTTATGTTTGAGATTGATTATATAAAGGATGAATGGAAGCATCATTCAACATGGAGTGGACTTATGGCAACAGCCGGAGATTGTGGTGGAGATAAATTTCTTGAATTGGAATTCAATAATCCAATTTTAGCTGATATTTATCGTATTATCAAAGGAGTTGAAATAGCATTAAATTATGAAATACAAAAAAATCAGGAACTTTTGAAGAATGTCAATAGTTTTTTCGACAAACATATTGAACTATAAGAACAGATTGTCCATAGGTTGTCAATGAAACTCAATGATGTACACGATGGATACTGAGTAAAAATTTATATTGGAACGCATGTAATGGAGATAAATAATGATTAGGATTATAATTGCTGGCAGCAGAAAATTTAATGACTATAGTAAAATGCTAAATAAGTTAGATGAACTTGGAATACATCTATTGGCTACAATGGATGATATAGAGATTGTTAGCGGTCATGCTTCTGGTGCGGATACTCTTGGCGAAAGATTTGCCAAAGCGTATCATTATCCGCTCAAGATATTTCCGGCTGAATTGGATAAATATGGTAAAGCTGCTGGGCCGATTCGCAACGAACAGATGGCTAAATATGCCGCTGAAGCTGATAGAGGAATATTGGTAGCATTTCCAATTGGTGAGAGTGAAGGTACTAGAAATATGATTAAGCTGGCGAAACAGTATGGATTAGAGGTTAATGTAGATGAAGATATGTAATGCTACTGGCAACGGTGTTTGTATATGTTGCAACCATAAACCACCAACTTTAAACGGTTATTCATATGGCGATATTTGTAGAAAGGATGTTGAAGATATACTGGCTGCTTTGGAATATGGCAGCATAGTCTGCTACAACTCAGACAATGGTAAATTCTACGAGAAGATAATATATGAACATCCGAGAGATTTTATTAATGAAGACTGGGAATGTATAGAATGAAAGAAGTGTTTTATAGAGAGGAGTGAAAAGTATGGTTTTAGAGAATGAAATTAAAACAGACAATTTGTAGGTTGGCATGATTGTTAAAAATTATAAAGTAATGTGCCAATTGTTAGAAGAGGATGAAAAAAGCGGAGCATCTAAAAGAAGCCAATTAAAAAGATGGGAAAAATATATTGATTGGATAAAAGACGGATAGAAGTTTATCATTAAAGAAATTTATGACGAACCTCTTGAAATAGAAGATGGTAGATCCAATGGTAATAGAGCGATTTACGTTAGATTGATTGAATGGTTACTTGCCCAAGATCTTTCTAAAAGAGATGGTTATACTCATACATTAACAAGGAAAAAATGGTGGAAACTACTTGGTATGGTTAATGATAGATATGACGAAATATCTAATACCAATTTGCATCTTATTAGTGATTTGCATGATGATAAAGAAATACGCTGGTTTTATAATAGAAGTAATAGTATATTAAATACGATTCTTCGAAATGCGTTGAAAAGTATGTGCGATAGATCTTTAATAGATTACGAAATTCAAACTATTATAGTAAGACCAAACGAAGCTGGTGGTTGGTTTCAGGCCGGAGACGCAGAACTTGCTGAATTACAAACAATTAGAAAAGATATACTTCGAAAAATGGGATTAGCACGAGAAATGCAGGTATTTTTCAAAAATAAACAAGATGAGTTTTATAAAGAAGTATATAAAATAATTAAAGAAAAACATGGTTGGGATAGATACTTCAAACAAATTAAAATTATATTTAACCCAGAAAACATAATGAAATCAATTCCAGAACTTGAAGCGGATATTCGTAAAGAGGCAAGAAGAAATATTATTGAAAATAAAATGTTAGAATTAAATGAAGCTATTGTTGACAGAATGAACAGAGATGCCGAAAACCAATTTAATAGAACAATAGAAAATTATTATCATGGAAAATCAAGATTTTTGTTTCCACAGAATTATATAGAAGCACAAAAAAGTTTAACATATTATTTAATGGATTTAAAATCAATGGTAGAAGATGTTTCTATAAAAAAATTATTACAAGAAGATTTTCAAGAATTAGACGATTTATTTATTGATACATTGTGGTAGTAAAAATTGGCTAACTAATTATCTAATAATAAACATTAATTTTATATAGTAACTAAATAGCCAATTTTTTATTTCCCAATATAATAAATGCCACCTCAACAATTCTTGTTTCGGCGGCAAAGGATTTTATTAGCAAAGGAATAAATATGAATGTATTAGTTAAGAATTGGAATCTCCCATCTGGCTGCATCACCGCCCGTTCTTTTCCGGCCAAGGATGTAAGATAACAATGGATGCGTTTATGGTTTATCTTTGGGATGAGGTATACGAATGAATAAAAAATTATGCACATTATTTGACAATGGCGATCCAAACTTAATGCTGTTATCCGACGATCAAATAGCAATTATTGGATGGTTAGCAGATCGGGGATATTCGTTAGCGATTGAATTAATGCTAGATGAGCCAGAGAATGTTGATTATGAAACGTGGTCTAGCAAGGCTATTAGGAAGTAATATGAGTCTTTTTCAATGTCTCATTATGTATCTTTGTGGTATGGTTGCGAGATATATTATAGGAGTAAGTAAATATGGAAGATAAAGGATATGCAAGTTATTCGGTCTGTAATAAACCAACAGATAACAAGTTACTTCATTGGTTTTTTAATCATTTCTATGAAGTTCATACGATTGAGAAAAATATTAATGGAACAAGATATATTTGCGAATATCACAGATCCCCGTTCTGGGGATATGAAAAGCCAGGATTGAAGCTATTTTTAAAAGACAAACTTAGAACCTGGCATGGGCAAGTATGGGAAGTGTTTCCGCATGGATCAAGATGTGGATTTGGGTCGAACTGTATCTCAGCTTTGTTTCCTAAGAAAAAGATGCAGAAGTTTCTGGACAACGAGTCTAAATTTGTTTGGAATGCGTGTAATAGGGAAGGTTAGTAATGGCTGAATATATTAACAGTGATGTTAAAGCGGTTGACTTTGGTGATAATGTAGATATTGATATTCCAGGACCAATCGCTTCAATAAGCTTTGATGCACCTTATGCTGGGACATATGTGGTGGATGTTAAACAAGACGGATCTTATTCGGCTACTTTTGTTGGAACAACTTATGAAAATAAATAAATTAAGGAGAAATAATATGACAGGATTTCAGGAGCTTAAGAATGCATATGAAGTAATTAAAAATGAGTACGGTTATCTTTGCAAAAACATATCTCTGCCATACGAGGATAACGAATTTACGAAATTTGTATTTGAATATCAAGGATTTCCGATAAAGCATTCATTTTCATATTTGTTATATGAAAGTCCGTATGGAGAAAATGATGATGTGGAATTCTTCGATAGTGAGAACGAGGTAATTTATACTGTGGCACAATTGTTCGCCATTACAGATTTCGTTAAAATTATCCAGGATAATAGAGATAATAAAGATGTGATGAACGAATTTATTGATTATCTTAGAAATGAGTACTTAACAATGAATGAGGAATAATATGCTATCACAGGAAAATATTAATAAGCTTCACATGAATGGTATTTACCGCTGCGATCCGGTACTGGAATGGCTGCCATCATATAAACGAGATAATCCATACTGGTGTCGGAACTGGACTTTTAAGGTTAAGGAATATAAAGGTCGCTATGCTATGTATGATACTTATTGGTCAACTGGAGATGATCATCCAATAGAACTTACAGATGAAAACTTTGATAAGTTTGAATACCTATTCGATTTGGGAGATGTCCGATATGTTAACACTTACACGAATTGGTTGGAATATCCTGAAGAGGATAGGTGGATAGTACCTTTAGATTCTGGCGGCATCAGTTATACAAAATTCGTAGTCAGGCGGGGCGCTGATAGGGTAAAAGAACGAGTAATCGAAAGAATACAGCGAGAGATCAATGATTTAAAACGTGAGATAGCTTATAAAGAACGAACGTTAGAGGATATCATTAATGATGATGTTGATTTGAAATGGGTTTGATAACATAAAAAGCTGGACAAAAGTAAAAAATTAAATATAATATAATAAAGCGATTTGAAAAAAGCAAGAGGGTGAGGAAAATGTGGAATCCCAAAATTGATACTTGCGATTGTTGTAAAGAATGTGATTATTTTTGCATGAGTATTGGAACTGCCAGGGTGACATAGAATCTTGTTTTGAATTTTCGTCGAAGATGAGTTCTAAATTGAAAAAGGTTG
>Ga0256407_10010875_pt1 | contig 12702 bp, 11 predicted proteins | sample RumenRJG_04DNA_FD_193489 | JGI IMG/M metagenome (GOLD analysis project Ga0256407, IMG submission 193489) | Bovine rumen microbial communities from Lethbridge, Alberta, Canada - RJG_04 | ecosystem: Host-associated > Mammals > Digestive system > Stomach > Rumen | place: Canada: Alberta... | reverse complement strand
TGTATATTTAGGTATTGCGGTCATAGCATGGGGGTTATACCTGGTCTCGTTTCGATCCCAGTAGTGAAGTCCTTTTGTGTTTTGTTTGTGTACTATGGTTTTCTATGGGAATTTCATTTCGCTGCAAGCTTTTTATATATACAAACCATTTACTTAATTACTTATTATTTTTATTCATTTTCATAAATATAATGAGTATTGCGGTCATAGCATGGGGGTTATACCTGGTCTCGTTTCGATCCCAGTAGTGAAGTCCTTTTGTGTTTTGTTTGTGTACTATGGTTTTCTATGGGAATTTCATTTCGCTGCAAGCTCATTATATTCATAATTACTTTTAAATATAATTTTTTACATAATATTATTGTCATATCATTTTTTGACTGATATTTAATTAATTTTTTTATGAGATGGCTTTTTTGCTAGCTGTGATTAAAAAATAGTTAATATTGGATAGGCTGCCCGTTTCGAGGGTTACTCGAGGAGCTAAGGGTAATCTAGCAATGATTCAAGAGAGTTAGTATACGGGCAAAATCTTTTAAATGATTTATGGTCTTTATAATATCTATTAAACTTTAATATTTGTTTCGCATATAATAACATAGTATTGATTATCAGATAGTTTAATCAATCATTATTCATTCTTATTTTCATAAAAAGAGTTTTTTAAATAATTGATGATATAAATGTTTTGACAATAATTTTTAATTAGATTAATGAATAGACATTATATTGGAGATGTAATTAATAAGGATGATAGAATGGGTATTGATTTGACCGATATCGGAATTGAAGAAGGACAGAAATATGAAGGGATTTACACTACCATGAGCAAGGATGGTGTAAAAAATGCAGCGCCAATAGGAATTGTATGCAAAGGCAAAGACAAACTTGGATGCAGATTATTTGTCGGCACCTAAACCCTGAAAAACATTATGGAAACACGCAGATATGTTGTAAATATCACTTTTGACCCTATAAATTTTGTAAATTCAACAATAGGAAATCTGGATATTGAAGAGTTTACCGATGATGATGACATTGCAATATTGAAAAATGCAGAAGCATATGTCATTTGTGATGTTACAGACATTAGAAAGATGGATCCTATTAAAGACCATGTAACATCAAATGGGGAAGCTTATATCATAAGCAGTGATGTTGTTGAAATAGTCAAAAATCATCAGTGTGCAAAGGCTTTAAACCGGAGTGTATTCGCTCTTCTGGAATGCCTTACAAACTATACTCGACTGGACTTGGTAAGTAAGGAACAGCAGGATTATTTTATCGGAAGGTTTAATGAAAACAATCGCATGATTAAGAGGGTTTCAGGGCCTGATACGATAAAAGCAATGGAGATTCTTAAAAACAGCATGATAAAAAAGGGTTTTGATGTTGAATAGGACCTCTGTGTGGAGCTAAAAGTATATTGTATTTTGTAGGGTATGCAGACAATATGATTTTTAATGTATTAACAGTGATTTTTTAGGGTTTGCACCGGTGTTTTTAGCATCGTTGGTCATTCTAAAAATATTTTTGAGGATAGAAAATTTAATCTGTTCGGTTGAGAAAAATAAATAGTAAGTGATAGTATGTCAAATGATAAAATTCCTGATTATGTTACATTTCCAAGAACTTTTGAAAACTATGCATGGTACAAGCCAATCATTGTTTTTATAATGGTCACCATAATGATGGTCATTATTGAAGGAGTTGTAATGTTAGGCATCGCTTCAGTGTTTGGCTTGGATGCAATAAGATCACTTAGTGGTGCCGGATTAAACTCCGCATTGCCAATAATCATAACGGATTTGATTATTTTCATGTTTGTTCCGGCATTATATGTTGCATCAAAAATCGTTAAAGATAGGCCATTTTCATCTTATTCCTCTTCACGGGGAGGATGGAATTTCAAACTCTATTTTAAGGCATAATTCCACTAATACTATTCATTATCTTTCAATTCATAGAAATTACCGTAAATGGAGCAAAAGGCACGTATCAATTTTCAATACTGTTCCTGATTGTAATTTTCATTACTGTACCGCTTCAGTCCATTGCAGAGGAATTCATGTTTCGCGGACTTCTTATGCAGACATTAGGGTCATGGTTTAAGATACCTGTTTTGGCGATAGTTATTCAGGCCATAATATTTGCATTTGTCCATGGATACAACAGTTTGGGATTCTTTGAAATCCTGGTTAATGGTCTTATGTGGGGATTTTTCACTTGGAAAACAAATGGTTTGGAAGTGGGCTGCGCCTTGCATACAGCGAATAATTTCAGTGTCGGTCTATTCATTATGTTAGGGCTTGTAACTTCAACTTCATCTCCGCAATTGTCTAGTGTTACAATAAGTTTGCTTCTTCAAATAATTCTATTTGTCGCAATGTATTATGTTGGCAAGAAAACCGACTGGTTCGGCGAAATCCCTCAAAACTCATAAAATTCATTTTTTTTTAATATTAAAAGTAGAATGAATCAATTAGATTGATCCTGATAATAGCAAGATTAGATGTGCGATTATTGCAGAACCAAGGTAGGTTCCAGTAATCACAATTAAAGTAATAAGAATTCCTCTCCAACCAATCTTTTTGAACTTTTTCCAGTCTTTACCCAATGCTATACCGACATAAGCTAAAAATGCTGCACAGATTGTAGTTAAATCAACTTGAGAAGCGTAATGAGTCACAAAATCAGCGGTTGGAACTCCAGGAATTGCAAAAAACATTCCAATTAAACATATTATGATGATTGACGGTATATGGAATGGAATGACCTCTCCAATGCACAGGCCTATGAATGTAATGGCCACAATAATAAGCATTCCAATTAATGAATCAGCAAATGGGGCATGAACGCTAAAAACATTTCCGATAGCGACAATTACTGAAAATACTAAAAACACTGCCACAATTTTACGAATGTTGTCCATTTTCAATCCAAATGGGTTAACCGCATCGTCTTCATCCTGGATGGTGCCGTCATTAAACTCAATGGCATGACTTTTGCATAAAACCGGTGATAACCATGAATATAACTTTTCTGTAATGGGCAATGCAAGAAATATGAACATGTAGATGCCAAAAGCGCTTGAAAGAATATTGCTGCATCCTGCAAAGGCTTCTAGCTGAGTGGCCATGGCAGGGTATAAATTCACTAATGGAACTAATCCTGCGGCGTTCATGCTTGCACTTCCCACGCCTGATGCCATTGCATATGCATATGGATGCATTGGAAGGAGTGAGACGCATAGGCTTGCAAGGAAACTCATATATAAAGTGCCGATGATGGGTCCCAGGATATAAATAAATAAAACTCCACGTGCCTCTGCTGATTTAACCCCATATTTGTCAATAATAATTGCTACATTGGGGTCACGACAAATTGAACTTGTCATTCCGATGGCCTCTCTTCTAAAACCTAAAAGTAGAGCAATAGGCAATGCAATAATAGTAATGGTGTCTCCAAATAACTGCAAAATCAGGGCAGGACCTACATTAAAAATCATATAGATGGACTCTCCACTTGAAATGGCCAGTTTGGATATTATCACGCCAAGAAGTATGGCCATGATTCCTTCAGCAATTTTAGCCTCTTCGTCACCGACCCATTTAAAATGTTTTGACAGATAGATGATCATTCCCAAAACTATGGAATATGTTATGGGCAGCAGTAGGAAACTGACGTTGTCTGTTATTTTAATCTCCCTAACTCCGATGAAGATTGAAATGAGAAGTATGATGAATGCGATAAAGTGTAACTTATACACTTTCCACAGTGGGCTATTATCAATTCCTCCCTCGGGGGGTTTCCCCTCTCCAAATCTTTCAGTGTCGGAATCGGTTTTAGAAATAAAAAATCCTCCTGATTTATTAATTGCCATCTATTTCTTGTTTTTTAAAAATAGCATATTTTTGTTTGTTATTATTTGTTTAAATAGTTTTTTCCTCAGATTAAAGTGTGCAAGTTTTTGTAAAAATATGCTTTAATGAAGTAAAATAAATCTGTTAATTTAATGAAAATAGCCAATGCAAAACTTTTAAAAAAAATAAAAATAAAAGCAATCGAAAGATTGCTTATTTAAACTTCTATTAGATATAATCCTATACCTTCGATGATTAAAGCCACGCCTATAAGAATTATGGCGAAGAGAGGTTGTTCGATTGAAAATCCTCCGAGGGCAAATGAGATTATACCTAACATTATAATCAGTACTGAAGCGATTTTGGATATTCCTGAATCTGAAACGAGACCAACAATACCTCCTAAAACCAGTATGATACCGATGACATAGAATTGTATTCCGAAAATGAATGATAATGCCTCAATGTTAAATATGAATATCAGCCCTACTATAATGGCCAGAATCCCAATAATGATATTGAATGCTGTAAATCCGGATACAACTAATGCTATACCAAAGAATACCAAACTCAATCCAATGAATATGGACAATGTTGCAGTACTAAGTACTGGGCAAATTATAAAGATTAATCCCAAATTATTGATAATATTCCCGCTAGTTTATTCGGTTCCATGTTTTTCCTCCAAATTTTTTAGATATGTTTAAAAAAGGAAAATGAGAGATGAACTCTCATTGTTTTTTCGGTTGCAGCCGCAACGTTGCAATAAATACAACTCCCAGCAGAATAGCCGTTACTACCATTACGAATCCCATAGCTTCCTGAATAATGATGTCTACGGCATTCATGACGGTGCTATCCTGTGTAATGTTATAGGTACCTGCAGCTTGGAGATACTCTGCGGCATCATTATAATATTGTGCATCGTTTGCATGCTCTGGTGCATACATGTCGATTGCAGTGGAGAGACCTCCCATAACTCCAAGAATTAAAATTACCCCAATAAGTGCAGTACCCATTGATTCACCTAATGTCTGAGTGGTTGTAAGAACGCCTGATGCGTTGTTTTCACTTTTCTTAGGAATGTTGATCAATGAAATATCTGTACTTAAAGACATTACGAAACCAAGCCCTGCTCCTAATACGAACAGGCCAGGCATTAGATCATACATTGTTGTATTCAATCTGAATTGGTAGCTTAAAATCACACATCCGATGATTGCGATTAAAGATCCTGCAGCAATGAGGGGCTTATGACTAAATTTAGTAGATAAACTTGGGGTTGCTATTGCGAAAATAAGCAGACCGATAGTCATCGGAAGTGTAGTCAAACCGGTGTTCAACGCATTTAACTGCATTACACTTTGCAAGAAGAGTGAAACTGCAAACAATGCACCACCCATTGCAAGACAACCGATTAACCTGATTATTGCTCCTACACGTAAATTTCTGTCTCTGAATAAGTCCATATCAAGTAATGGTACTTTGCCATTTCTTTTCCTTCTGATTTCAAACCATGCGAATATCGCTAAGATGACTAAACCTATAACTATTATAGCAACGCTGACTGAATCTTTTGTAAGCATTAAAATACCCCAGACAAACAAGACAAGTCCTATGACTGAAATTATAGTACCGGTAATGTCCAGATCTTTTCTGGATTCGGTAGGTTCGAAATCAGGTATTTTATGTTGCATTACTAGAATAAAGATTACAAATATCAATTCAACTGCGAATCCCCATCTCAAACTTAAGAATGTTGTCATGAAACCACCGAAGAGTGGACCGACAGCAGCAGAAATGGAAACCATTACACTTTCAATCGCCAAAGCAAATGTACGTTGTTCACCTGTATATATTCCACTGATAAGGGAAACGGTGGCAGGTGTCATTAATGCTCCGGCAATACCTTCAATCAATGCCCATCCAATAAATAACACTGGTGTGCTCCAACTTATTGCTGCGGTAAATGTACCGACACCATAAAGAATGGTACCGATTATGAACAGTTTCTTTTTACCGACTATGTCCTGAAGTTTGGTACTCAGCAGCATGAATGCAGCGGTGATTAAGGTATAAAATGACATAATCAACTGAATGGTACTTACATCAGTATGCAGGTCATACAACCTTAGAAATACTTACATTCATGAACGTGGCGTCCAATGTTATAATAAATGAAGCACAAGCGACTAACACTAATGGAATCCAAGAGTGTTCCTTGACCGATTCATTCATTTCTATTAATCCTCCTATATATCCATTTTAGATATTATGACTGAAATTTGCCATATTTTTATGTCAATAGGTTATATCAAATAATTTTTATATCCTATTATTCTTGTAATTGCTATTTGTAATGAAATTTTAATAAGTTACTTACTTCAAATGTGAAATTTTTTATTAATCAAGTCAGACAAAATAGCAAGTATGCGATTTTTCTATTCATTACTTTTTATAAGTAAAATTTTAGTTAAAAATTTATATAATTTGGAGTCTAATATTAATGCGTAGAGCGAAAAGTACATTATATTTTGTATAGTATACGGGCAAAATCATTTATATAATCTTATTTTGTAAAAATAGATTATGCTCATAATTGGATTTTCAGAGAAGTCCATAGAAAATATTAAATGGTCCGTAACATTAACTATAATTTAATTGAAAATAGGATCCATAATTCAAGAAAGATTGTAATTATGTTGAATTTAATTAATCCGCTATTCAATTAAATAAGTTAGTCTAAAACAGTCCATTTTATGGACTAAATATTGCCAATATGTATTCTTAATTTTCTTTTTATTTACCAATTCTTTCTGGAATAAATCAACTAGATCACGTTTGCCTGAAGTTAAAGAACCCTGATAAGTATCGGGGTCATTGATGTTTCTCAAAAGGTTACTGAATTGCCGTTGGGAGATGTTGATATTTTGTAAAACATACGTTTCAATCTGAAAAACGATTATATATAAATATTATTGATTATAATATTTAATGTATTAAATGAATTTAATGTTGGTGAAAAAATGAATATTAACAAAAATGAATTTAATTTAGTAGATATTATTAAATTTACACTAATGGGGTCAATTTGTTCATTAGCTTTAGGTTTGCTACTCTATTATGCTACACAGTTTACAATTTACCAGTATAGTCTTAACGCAAACCCCGGATTAACTGTACTGGCATTTCCATTGGCAGTTATAATTTCCGTTGCCATACTTGCTACTTATATGGATACAATTGATGCAATAGTTATGGGTTTAATTGTTGCTGTATTAACTGCTTTATTGCAATCCCCAATTATCTTTATGTTTATGGGTTATATGAAAGGAAATTGGTTTGATATTTACATTGGCAATCAGATATTTTTATTAGTAATTTCCGGAATGTTTGCAGCTTATTTTGGCAATGCATATCTAAAACAAAGAATTCATTAAATATTGACTTTGCCTTTTTGAATTTTTGATAGAGAAAGATTCAAAATACAATTTGTTTAAATACCTCCATCATAATTAATCATTCACTTTCAAACATTAACGGTTCCAATAGCTAAAGCCAAATCAGAATTAGCATTAACGACGACCATTTCTTAATGAAAACTTACTTTTGAAAAGAAGTTGATGTAGCATAGTTGAAATAGATATTGATTTTTAATGCCCTTGCCGTTAATGTTGGGAACACTTCATTAAAATTATACTTGTGAATTTACTTTTGTTTTAATTGACATCAACATCAAGTATTATGCATGTTGTATCTGATTCGACATATGATTATATGAACTGATATAATATTATACTATAAGAGCTAAAAGTACTAAATATATTGTATAGTATACGGGCAAAATCCCTTTTAAGAAGTTTTTTAAATTAATAAAACAATATTTTTATTCTATTATAATATCTGGGAGAATTGTATGGAAGAATATTTAATAGAAACTCCAAGCATTGATTATATGGATTTTCATATTCAAGATAAAGTTCGGGAATTGTTAAATCAATCGGAAGATGATTTGGATTATATCAAAAGGAGTTACATCTTTGTTAGAGATGAAATTCCTCACTCATGGGATATTGAAACAAATATAGTTTCAAGAACTGCCAGCGATGTGCTTAAAAATAAAACTGGAATATGCTGGACAAAGTCATGCCTTCTCGCAGCACTTCTAAGAGCAAATCAAATCCCATCGGGCATCAGTTATCAACTGCTTACAAGAGCAGATGATGCAAGTGAAGGTTATATGATTCATGCCTTAAACACTGTGCATATAAAATATTTGAATAAATGGATTCGACTTGATGCTAGGGGAAATAAGGAAAATATTAATGCTTATTTTAGTTTGGATGAGGAACACCTTGCTTATTCAATTCGAAGTGAATTTGGAGAAATTGATTATCAGGATAATCATCTGATCTGGATGAAATGTTGGTTAGTATTCTGATGGAAAGTGAGACTATACAAGAAATTACAACAGACTTTGAGTTTTCACATCAATAAAGTTAATATTTGAGTGAAATTGAAAAAATAGATTTTTAAAATTGAATAAGGATAAATTTGTTAAACAAATTTTGACACATCCTCATTCAACATGCATATCTATTGGTCGATACTGTGCCGGCCAAACATCCTAAGATGTCATATAATATTATGAACATCAAAGTATATAAAAGTTTCATTTATTACTCATTTCCAAATTAAAGCAATATTCCATTATGAAAACAATTTTATATTCTTAAATCAATCTTTATTTTTAAAAATAAGAAATTATAAATAGTTTTAAAAGAAAATATCTAATTCTAAAACACTAATATAATAATCATATCTACTGGTGTTTTAATGAATTGGAAAGAGCATTCAATTAAAAACACTCCAATCAAATTTGGAGAATTGATATTTTGGTGGTTGAAAATATGGTGCTTGCTATCTCTTATTTGTTCCTAGCAAGTTACTACTTATTGTTGGCCATTAACTTGTTAATGTAAAACAATCTATGATGTCGAATTGGAAGCATAGTTGGATTTCATCCGAAATTTTCTAATTTGATAAACTGACAATTTAGATGATAATTAGCTTTAATATGTGTTTTATAGCTTCTTTTTTTACACATAGTTCAAAAAAGCATTATTTTTCTACTTTAAAGGCACCAAAATATTATTGATAAGATTATATGGGTTGATATTAAACATATGATGTAAGAACTAACGTACATTATATTTTGTATAGTATACGGGCAACAAGATTTTACAATGATTTATAATATCTATTAAACTTTAATATTTGTTTTAGTATGTAATAACTTAGTATTAATTATCAATTAATTCAATCAATTATTATTCATTCTTATTTTTATAAAAAAAGTTTTTTAATTAATTATTTTTTTATATTTACTATAGGATAGTGCAGCAAGAGTCGATATTCCTAATATAAATATGCTAATTAATGTAATGGATGATTCAGTGAATACAATGCCTTTATAAAAGTACTCGATAAAAGTCATGAATAATGGGATAAAATACCATTGAGCAACATAAATTCCAGTTACGTGTTTACTTAACATTGTAAATCCATTAATGAGTATGTCTGGTAGAAATTTAGATATATTCCAACAAAAACCTAATAAACCGTGAATTAAAATTATACGTACTATTGCATCAAGGGTTGTGATAAAATATGCATGTGCATTATCAGAGATAGACCCTGCAGGTACGGGGGTTAAATTACAAAGAATAAATATTAATGGAATAATTAAAAATACAGGCCATAATTTAAAGAACTGGGATTTGTCTTTGACTCTAATGAAATAACTTCCATAAACCATACCTGCTACTGGAAAGATAAACCAATTGAATAATGGAAATACTGTACACTGGTGAAGAATGGTTCCTATAAAATATCCGAAGAAATAATTTAAGAAGATATTATTAAAATCAACAAAGCATACAAAACTTCCGATTATAGAAAATATAATTGCCAGAATCAACATTTTTTTATTAGAAATATTAAATCGTTTAAGAATTCCAATAAGTATGAATGCAATTCCAGCAAATATTAAAATATCGACCTTAAACAATGACAATATTGTAAATTGGGGTATTGGAATGTTTAACATATTGTCTAAAACATTTGGGAGTATTTGTGCTCCAATATTTACAAAATATCCAAGCAACAATAATTCCACACCTCTTTTAATAAGAATGTTATATTGATTATGTCTTGAGAAAACAATGCCTATTCCCATACAAAACATGAAAACAGGTGCAGCAATGTTTGCCACCATCTGATTTAAAATCATTTCAAATCCTGGACTAATTGAAAGGTTAGAAAAAGATGCAAAAATTATTACATGACAAAAAATCATGAAAATGATTGCCAATGCTTTTGCAATATCCAACTCCTTTTGTCTTCCAGTATTAACTTTTTTATCTGATAGAAAATTCATTTTTTAAACCCTATAAAAAAAATAATGTATATTTTTCCAAATTTAGTATGATTATGGTTAGATTTTTATTTTATATATAATTATGGGTTATATTTTTGAATATTTTATTAGGAAAGATTCATTTCAAACTCATACAAACCACACTACATCCTAGCAGACAAAGTATATGGTACAGAACCAATAAGAAAATGCATAAATGAAGAAGTAGGTTCATTCGACCAAATACCGTTAAAAACATGAGCAAAAATAGGACATTACAGATTAAATAGTCCAACAATCTTCTGGCACGACGTTTACGCATGAAGAATGAACGTGGAAAGTATTATGCCTGTAATAAAAAGAAGATTCAACGGAGGAAACTATAGCAGAAGCATAAAACTTCAAAATAAAGAAACTAAACTCAAAAATGTATTATATGACATTTACAGAGCAATTCAGATATTTTAAATGAGGGTTTCTACAAGGTTCATTCTCTTTTTAGAATTATGAAAATAAACGCCATTAAAGCCCCGGCAATGATAAACCACTGAATGAATCTATTACCATAACTATGCATGAATGTGAAAAGTATGGCGGCAGAGACAATAACTCCAGATAAAGAAATTATAGGTTTATCTAATTTTGTTATTAGAAAGATGCTGAGTGTAAATATAATTAAACCAATTATTCCACTTAGGACTATGTAATAATCATTAATCGAAATAAGTGAAAGTATAATCAATATTACACAAATTATCATGACTATTAATGCCATATTTAACAGTATTTTTCTTAAAGTCTTATTTTTTTTCCCTCCATCATCTTTGATTTTTGCATGCTCTTTTAAAGATTCAGTTTCATTATCAGAATTGAACGTTTTAATGACATCTTTATTTTTGTATTTTTTATCAAAATTCTTGAATAAATATCTTAAGAATACATAAAATATAATCGCAGATAGTATCTCAGAAATAGTTATTCCAATCAAGACACAGTGGTTGATACCCTGCATATTCAATACATATATTAAACCGCATTGCACACAAAGTTTTATGAAAATGAAAAACAGTGAATACATACTTTTTCCAAAACCGTCCAACATTTTTGAAGAAACAATGGTAAATGGAAGTGAAATCATTATAACTGTCCCAAGAATTGCGATCCAAAATATTTCTGTCTTCATTCCGGTAATGGAAAAAAGGCTAAATGCATAATCGCGCAAAATTATGAATGCTATCATCACTACAATTGTTGTTATAACACATATTTTAAGTGTGTATTTATACATTTTATATAATTCATCGAATTCATGTGCACCGAATAAATGTCCTGTAACGCTCATTAATGCCCTACCATAACCCCTAACAGGTGAATTCAATAAAGTTTTAAGTTTATTTGATGTGGAATAAAGTACTGGTCCAATAGGTCCCATTGTTATTGTTAATATGCCATTAATAAATGATGATGTGAAAGTCCATAATCCCTCATCCAGGAAATTAGGGAGGGCAACTTTGCAAATTTCAATAAGTATATATGGGTGGAATTTAAAGTATTTTCTAGATAAAGGAATTTTTGTTCTTTTAAGCAGATACATTAATACGAAAACTATAAATGGAATTAATGAAGATAAAATAGTAGCATATGCTGCTCCTTTAACTCCTAAATTCAAATTAAAAATAAAAATAGGATCCAATATTATATTTAAAATATTTGATGATATTATGAATATGGTCGGAATTCTTGAATTTCCTTCTGCCTGTAAAGTTTCAGAGAAAAAATTAACAAACATGAATACATATGCAAAAGTTAGAATTGGCATCAAATAATCCATAGCTAAAAGATATGAATCAGCAGAGTCTACACTATATAACATTTCCTGAGCAAATACAGCACAAATTAATATAAAAAACCATATTATATTGGTAAGAAGGATTCCATGAATTAGTGTATTATATCCACTTTCATAATCGCCAAACCCAATATAACGGGACATCAGGGAATTAGTTCCCCGTCCAAGTGAATCGCCGAATGAAAATACAAGAGAAACAAAAGGGATTGAAATACCCACTGCAAAAGAAGCATGAATGTTTATTTGTGTTATCCATGCCATATCAACAATACCATAAATGGAATCAAAAATACAAAAGGCTATTATTGGTATACTCAATTTCCAAAAAGATTTTTTAGGTTGTGAAACCAAATCAATTTTTTCATTCATCATTAAAAATTTTATTTTTTCTTTAATATAAATATGTTTCACATTATGTTTCTAATAATGTGGAGGATGTGATGTTTGTTGCAACATGTAGTTTAAAATTTACAATGTCGTCAACTTGATTAATTTCATATTTTTTTCTCCGAGTATTTGTCTTTAATTATTGTTTTATTCATGTTTTTGCATAGGATATTGGGAATCTTAAG
>Ga0256407_10010874_pt1 | contig 12705 bp, 22 predicted proteins | sample RumenRJG_04DNA_FD_193489 | JGI IMG/M metagenome (GOLD analysis project Ga0256407, IMG submission 193489) | Bovine rumen microbial communities from Lethbridge, Alberta, Canada - RJG_04 | ecosystem: Host-associated > Mammals > Digestive system > Stomach > Rumen | place: Canada: Alberta... | reverse complement strand
ATTCTCCAACTAATTTTTTCTTTTTTCTCTTGATTCATTCCACTCTACTTCCCTCTTTAAATAAAAATACAAACTAATTTCCTTGTTTTTTAAGCAAGTCGAAAAGACGTTCGACTTATTTTTCGTGTAAGATATTTTCTTTATATTATTATTTTATCATAAATTTTTTAATTTTTCAAATAAAACTTGATAAATAACTAAAATTTTGATATAATATATTATATAAAAAACTATAGGGGTAGGATTAAATGCAAAATGTTTTTTGTTCAATCAGAAATTGCGGGTTCAATAGTAGTAGTGGTTTCTGTTTAAATAGATTAGTAGTTATAAATGAGCAGGGTGTCTGTAAATACCTGACTAAAGAGGGTTGGGAACAAGAGGTAAGTAAGTAGTTTAAGAGTAATTTCAATCCTTGGTAGGAACAAGAGAAAGAAGAGAAAATAACTATTTCCGATTTATTAGAGTCGCGGGCGCCCGCTCAAACCCAGAATTAGACTGGAGCTGATGATGATAAGATTTAGAAAGAAGAAGAAAATAGGGGATAGAGTTAGAATAAAATGGATTCCTGATAAAGTATATAAAATAATTGGAATAGATAAGAATAGATACAAGGTTAGAGAATTATCTAAGCAAGGTACTATCTGGTATGGACTTAGATTAGAAGATATTTAGGATTAGAATGAATCCGGAAAGGACCGGCCGCCGCGTGATTAAAGCAGATGCAGAAAATAAAGATTTTAGAATAAATGGGGAGCTACCCACTCTTTTGACTGAATTAGAGTTTATTGTTGCTGATATGTATATTACTATGTTAGGACAAGGACTCTACAATAAAGATATAAACGATACTTTTGACACTGTTAGACAAAATGCTTTGAATACAGCTTGGAAAGTAATAAAATTAGAGAATGAAATAACAGGTTAGGAACTCTTGAAAGATTTAGAGGGTATACCTGACTGTATAAAATAATTAATTTAGCCGTTAAATACCTTCCAGAAAAAGTTAGGGGAAGGTGAAATTAATTGTAGATTCTAGGTAAGGATAAAGTAATGAAACTTTTATACAAGACACATCCAGATTTAAGAGAAATAAAAGAAGTAGATATTAATAAATTTGCTAATTTTTTATTAACTGAATATGTTAAGAAATAGGATTTACAACATTTCAACAAGGAACAATATGAAGAACTCGCTCATTTAATAGCGGGGACGATAGTAGATTTTCTTGGAGGGTATATGAAAATAACGGGGTAGTGGTAAAAATCCTGGGGATTAGAAAAATCCCCGGGGCACCTGCCGCCGGAAAAGTTTTTAGTCGTTTTTGGACTTAATAAGTAAAATTGTATGAAATTATTTTTACATATGTATGAAATAAAAAAATTACAGCGCGAGGTAATTATTTATAATGGAAGAATTGTTAAATAGAGTTAAAAAATGTAAAAAGTAGATGGGAATATCGTATAAAACAATGTGTACTAAATGTAATATTCCTTATACTACTTTTTATTCTTTTACAGGAGAGGTAAGAAAACTTCCTGAGCAATATATAAATATATTAGATTAGTATCTTAAAAAGTTAGGATATTAAGGAGAAATATGAATACAAAATACAAAAAACAAGAATTTCGCATAGTCTATAAATTAGATTATGCTATAAAAATGAAATTAAAAGGTCATTAGTTAGTTACTACAATGCCAAATCCCAAAAAAACATAGTACTAGTGTTGGGTTTTTGTAGATGATGATACTTTTGAATCTGACCTTCAAGAAATAATCTATGAAGGGAGATAAGTATTATGGCAAAAACTGATGATTATATTTTAATTCTTTATAATTGGATAAAATAGATGGGAAATAATATTTATGAACCTGATAAAATAGATGATGAACTAGGAATGAAAAGACTTTGGTTTTTTGTTCGTTCTGTTATGTCTATTAATGAAGGGGGTACTCAAATTCTTGCTAATGACCCTTTTGTAGATGCGTCAGTTCAAAATTATCTCAGTCAGTTTAATAGAATAAAAAATAAATCTAACACTGGAGATAAAAAGAGTGAAAAAAGAGGGGGCTTATCTGACGAAGAGTGGGATAATATTATAAAAGATAAAATAAAAGAAGGTCTTTCTTCAAAGGAAATATTTAATTATCTAAAAGAAGAATATGATATTTCTTATAAAGATGATTCTATTATAAGAAAATCTGAACCTTGGAAAAATAGATTTAAGCCGGGGTATTTGTGAAAAATTTTGTGATTTCACGGAAAATTTTGTGAAATGTGCGTGAATGTGCTGTGCTGTGAAGACATAATAAATAATACACAATTCACATTTTCACAAAATTTGTGAAAAGTGTGAAATCACAAAAAATTTCACAATACGGTGCTTCGCACCTGTATTTGTGAAATATTGTTTGCCATTTTCCCCGGGGTATTATGAAAAGAGGTCTTTTTTATTCGGGGTATAGAAGAATTACTTTTTGTTTTTTTCTACAATAAAAGAATTATTTTTTGCATTTTTATAAGGAGAAATATTATGCAGCAAATGACAGAATAGAATAAGTAGCAATTAATTAATATAATAAATCAACATAGTAAGCAAAAGAGTAAAAAAATAACAGAAAATCTTTATAAGTTATTATTTATAGATTAGGTAAAATAGTTATATGATAATTTTTTCTTATCTTAGTTTTAGTTAAAAGATAATTATGATAAAGAAAAAGATATTTCTTTTTATTTTTTTCGTTATAATAATCCTAATTTTTATAATCGTTATGCTTATTATAATAATGAATCAACAGTTAAGCAATTTAATAGTAAGTTTTTAAATTTAAAAAAATATACTGTAGGAGAAAGTTCCAGTAGGATTGATAGATTAGAAGGTATTTTTAAAAATTTATATTTAAGACATGATAGTTAGTTATATGAAGAATGGTTGGAAAAATATAGTAAATATTTAGAATAGCAGAGGAAAAAAGAAGAATAGGCAAAAAGAAAAAGAGAATAGGAGAAAAAGAAACGAGTAGAAAGAGAAATAAAAAGACAGAAAGCAAGATAGTATTCTAAACAAGCTTCTTAGAAAATTGATTATGCAAGACCTTCTAAAATTTCCATACTTTCTGTTGATAATCATTTATCTTCTTTTGAAAATCCTAAACTTTTTTTAGACATAGCTATAGTATATGGAATTGTAATAGAAAATAAAATAGTTTATATAGGTTCTACTGAAGTTTTATCAGAAAGAATAAAAACTCATGTAGAGTGTGTGAATAATAAAAATATACAAAATTTTCAACAAAATTGGCTATATAAAGAAATGAGAGAAAAAGGATATTAGTTTGTTATTCTATTTAAAGGTGAAAAGGTTGTGAATAGATAGCAATTAAATAATATTTAGTTTGGATATATAGCTAAATATCAGCCTAAGTATAATTATAAAGGAGTAAAAAGTAATTATACATGGGCAGATAAAAGAGAAGAAAAGAATAAGGTAAGTTGGGATGAATGGGTTTTTTATAAGGAGTAAAATATGCAAACAGTAGAAGAATATGGAATGTAGATAAATGCGACAGAACATAAACAAGTTTGTAATCTTTATGACTAGATTATATAGTTATCTCCTGCTGGTTTTAATATGTTAATAGAATGGTTAAAAGAAGATACTGATGGTTATATAAAAACATATACGGAAAAAGTTAAACAGTGGAAAAATTTTAAGTTAAAATTTAAATAATTTTAGTTTAAAATAGAGAAAATGGACTGGTTCAGTATTAAAATAAGAAAAGATGAAGAAATAGGAAAATTGGTGAAATGCCCTGCACCAGGACCAGTCCAATTCTCCTATGTAACTAAGAAAAACGACCGTTATTGTTAAAAATTTAACGATTTTACCTTCAACCAGCTCAACTTGACATATTAAAAATTTTATGTTATAATATAATGGGGAAGTCTAAGCATTAGTTAAATGCCTTTAACCACCTCCGCACTCCATATAGCTTCAACTACTCCAACCAGCCATATAAAGCCTATAGACTGGTTCCTTTCCTCTTGTCTCCGACCCAGGTTTACATAATATTGTTAAAAATTTAACAAGGGCAGATTGTTAAAAATTTAACGTTAATTTTTTAACAAGCCTGTGAAATTTTTAACGTTAAAATTTTAACAAAGCATTTTTGTGCAATTTTTTACTTGACAAATTGAAAACAGGTAAAATTGCACAAAAATTTTTAATTATGTAAACTTATTTTTGTACATTTTGCACTATTGACATTTCAGGATTTAATAAATTTGTAATAGAAATTTAATTTTATTTGTGAAAATTGCCTATTGACAAGAGGGTGGAAAAAACGGCATTCCCTCCGGCGCAAGCGTGCCGGGCGTGGTTGTTAATTTTTTAACAGGCGGGGATAAAAAAAAGAACCCGTTAGGGTTCTTAATAGATTTCAATTTCTTCAAAATAAATATCATCTCCATCGTAGAAACTATCAGCATCTTTAACATGAATAGTAAAACCTGCTTCTTCAAGGTCTCTCCAAGCTTTTTCAAAAGCATTTACAACATCTACTTTTCTTTTTTCTTTTCTGTCAGTTTGTTCTCTAACGATTTTTGCCTGTAACATTCCAAGCTGTTCATCTGTCATTTTTGTCAAATCAAAATTTTCCATGTTGTTTTCTCCTTATTCTTCTACTACTTCCCAACCAAAAGACATTTCACCAAGAATTGATTCTGCCCAGTCGTTAACTTCATTATCAATCTCTTCATCTGTTACATCATCATCAAATTCAAAATATTCCTCATAGCAAGCATTTACAAAACCTGTTTCTAATGAAGCATAGATTTTTTTCATTTTTTTCTCCTTTTAATACGTGTCGTATCCCATGTAATCAGCTTCATTTGCAGTTACTTCCCCGAAACAATGAAGTTTTTCATTGGGAAAAATTTTTTTTGCGTAATTCAGATGGTCAATAGCATCAGCGTTTTTCAATTCTGTAAAAAATTCTTCTCCACAAAGGTCACTGTTTGCACCTGTAATAGTCCACCAATAAATTGTGTATCCGTCCATGTTGTTTTCTCCTTTCAAACTATTTTTCTCATAGAAAAGTTACTTATCAAACACTGAGAAGCAAAAAAACAATAATAATTATCGTAATAAGGATTAATGTCTTCATGCTTTCGATGGCGAAAACAACAGTGTTTACATTCATCTTGTACACATACCATTATATCGAGAAGATTTTCTACTTTTTCTTTAATATCCAAATCCATGTTGTTTTCTCCCTTTTTTAATAATTACTATAATCTATTGCATTAAATTTAGGAAGCATTTCTCTATCCCACCAATGAACAAGCTGTTCATTGTATTCATCAAAAAGTTCATTTATTGCAAACATTAAAACACCATAACATCTGTTTCTTACTATTGATACATTTCCATGATAAAGACGTACATCCTTATATTCTTTTTTAATCCACTGTTTAACTTTTTCTTCCATGTTGTTTTCCCCCTTTCGATGATTTAATTATATCAGATTAAAGGGCAGTTGTCAATAGTTTTTTTTAAGAAAATCGCGGCGGCCCGGTCAATCCAGATTAGATTAGTCTAATCCAGATTGGACCAGCGCCCGCGTTAAGAAAATAATTCCTGAATTAAAGCAATAATCAACCCTATTAAAGCAATTAAAAAAGGAATTATGAGACAAGCAAGAAAAATAATAAGTAAAACCCCTAAAATTTCAAGAATTAACATAATAATCACCCTTTCTTTTGTCTGTGTTCCACCAGATTTATTGTAAATTCTCTGCCATTTACTACTAAATCAATATATTTTTCGTCATTTCTGACAGAAATTGTAGTATTTTTATCCAGAGTATGACCAATTTCATCAAGAAAATAGTCATGAATACCAGAAATTATCTGTTTTTTCAGAGGATTTTCTTTCTTTTCTCTTGGTTTTCTCTCTTTTTTCTCACCTTTTGCGTCATGAATAACGGTTGTTACACGGTTTTTTTGTGCTTTTTTAGTCAATTTTTCAACAGTTTCATCAACAATCACTTCCCTGTCAGCCAAAATCATGTTGCAGGCTTCTTCCAGAGAAATATCCAATTTGTCCATCATTTTATCAATCTCAGCGTCTGGAATGTTGTGTCCTTTGTATTTCATCTTTTGTTCCCCTTTCTTATTTTCTATAAAAATTTTATCATAAAATTTTTCTTTTGTCAATAGGAAATCCATAAGTTTAATTTTTAACAATCTCCGCCCGGGCGGGTTAGAGGTCTCTAACTTTAGTTAAAAAGAGAACCACGGGGCTAACCGTGGTTCTATCAAGAAAAGGAGGAAACAAAAAACAGAAAGGAAAAATGTGTCTGATGGGAGTCGAACCCATGTTTGCATGATTAAAAGTCATGTGCCATACCTTTAGGCGACAGACACGGATTTCTTCAGGCGGTTTTTTGTAAGGACTAAAACCGCCAAAACCTTTGCCGAATTGCACGACGTCATAGGGATTTTATCCGAATGCTTCTGTTGCGGTTTTAAGGGATGACCGCAAACCCTTTAACCTCACGCCAGAGCGAAGCGAGAGACTTTCTTCTCGATGGTTTTCACCACCTTTTCAGCCGTCACAAGCTGACGGAGCAGAGCAGAGATTTTCTGCGAGGTGTAATCCCCTTCAAGCATTCCGAGGATTTCCTTCACCGTGACACCTTCGTCACATTCAGCCAGAACAGCCAAAATCTGTTCCTTGATGGCTTCGTTCTCCACCTGAGTCTTAGTCGGCTTAGAGGACGAACGTTTCTTAGCAACCTGAGCCTTGAGAGCCGTCAGCTTTTCAGCAACTTCACCTTCACCACAGATAGCGATTGCCTGTTCCAGAGCTTCTACATAAGTCATAGCCATAGTAAATACCTTCTTTCTTTTGTGTGATTTGTTTTTGTTTTCTTATGTACTTATTGTAACACAGTTTGTTTTGTTTGTCAAGAGGAATTTTTAATTTCTTAAAAATTTTTATCGCCCAGATTTTTCACTGTCCTCACGTCCTCTTGACATTTATTATTATATCATAAGATTTTTTATTTGTCAACAGGTTTCTAAAAAATTTTTTTCGGTTGCGCAACCTACCTTTTCGGTTTTATTCACACATAACCTGCGGTGGGTAACCGTGACTTTGAATTGCGTCTTATCACAAGAAGGAGTTTTTTTAAGAGGTCTTTTCTTTCCTCTGATGTTTTTATTATAGCACATCTGCTTTTGTTTGTCAAGGGGTTTTTGAAACTTTTTTCGGATTATTTTACACCGACCATTAACTCTCTGAGGAGTGGCTCAAGTCTCTGCGCCGTTTCGCCATCCCCTTGACAATTATTATTATATCAAATTTTTTCTTAAAATGCAAGTCTGACTTTTTAAAAAGTTTTTTTAAATTGTCAGAAAATTCGGCCCGGACAAAAAGGGAACGTATGTTCCCTTAAGTCATTGCCCCTGTATAATTAATCCGAGGCATTTTTTCAAAGTCGTAATCAATAAGGTCAGCGAGTTTAATATTAGCAACAGCAGAACAGTGAACCATGAGATTAGACAAATCACCAATCTGCACACAAACAACAGGAATTGCCATCGCGTAAGCGTAACCGCATTCCCAAGCTGTACCAGAGTCAGAATAATTTCCATGGTACAACATTACAACACAGTCACAATCAAGAATTGCATTAACATCAGCATTAAAATTGTAACGTGCCCATTTCTGAAGGTCAGCTTCTCTAACCTCATGTTCACGAGGTGAGAAGACATCAAAACCACGGTCACGCAGGATATTTTCAGCATTTTCCACACAAGCATTTTCTTCTTCATTGAAAAACGGACTTGCAAGATAAATTTTTTTCATTTTATTTTTCCTTTCTTTTACATTATTTTCATACAATCAAAAGATTTATTATAGTCAGCTTCATAAAAACCACAAGGAATTTTTGTTTCATTAACAAGAAAATAGGGTTCAATTTTGTAGACTTGTGCAATATCTCCAAAGCATTTATGAGTCCAACAGTAATTAAAAAGGTCTTCCCAAGATAAACCTGAATAACTATCATCTTGTGTCCAAACAAAAGTTTCAATTTTTAAGGTAGTTTTTACTTCTTCCAGTGTTTCAACTTCTTTAATACCATTAGTTCGAGTAAAGATTAAATACATTTGTTTATTTCTCCTTTCCTTTGTTGATTTTATTATACCAAAGAAAATTAATTTTGTCAAGCAGGAAAATCAAAAATTTTTCGCCGGACGATAAAATGTAAAGGTCAGGAGTAAACATCTTGAATTTCATGGAAATTAGCTTGATTTTTTAAGATGTTTTATTAAGTCTGAGAGATTTTTGTGGAGTGTAAGAGCGCGGCGACGCTGTCCAAGGAAGATTTAGACTAAACCATTTCGGGATTAGACCAGCCGCCGCGATTTATTAATTTTCTGTTAAATTTTCACCTTACCTCTTGACAATGGCAAAAACAGGCCGCGAGGAAAGTGAGCGGCCCGCCGGTTAGTCAAGCCTAACTTTTGTTCAAAAAAAGGAGGGGTGTCACCACCCCTCAGAATCTCACGTGGTACGCGGAGACTAAGCGTGTGAGATTTTCCAGTGGGTCAGGCGATGGTAAACATCGCCCTGCCCTTCACGATTTCCTTGTGGGCAACCCCACCTTTCACCATCTGCTGAAGCAGTGCGCTGACCCTCTGATTGGTCAGACCGTCCTCATTCAGTTCCCCGAGGATGGCTGTGACAGTCATTCCTTCATCACCGAGAACCTCAGCGATGCGACCCTTGAGAGCCTCATTCTCCACCTGACGTTTTGTCGGTTTGGAGCTTGCGGAACGCTTACGGCTAAGCAGTTCAACCTCATGAGCGATGAATTCATCAAATTCAGTGTGACCGATTTCATTCAGGATAGCGTTGATAGCGACAAAATTCTCTTTCTTAGTCATGGTAAATACCACCTTTCTTAATATGTGTTTTGTTTTTTACATCCTTATTATACATCAGCTTGTTACTTTTGTCAAGAGGTTTTTTGAATTTTTTTTCAACCCCGAAACTTACTACTTTCAGCACCCGAAGCCGTTCTTTGTTCTCTTGACATCTTAATTGTACTACAGAGTTACAAGTTTGTCAAGGGGTTTTTTACATTTTTTTGAGATTTTTTATCCTACTCCAGAGCACCCTTCCAATTAAAAGTGATGTTGTTTCAGCCGAGGGTCGACCGCTCGTTTATCTCTCCCCTTGACAATTATTATTCTATCAGATTTAGGGGTAAATGTCAACCCCTTTTTCAAAAGTTATTTTTTTAACAATCGGCGCCGGAAAAGTTAGGGGCGCCTTACTTCGGCGCCCTGTGACGAATGAGTTTTACAGAATAGTGATAATCGTTATAGTCAAAACAGATTTCACTTTCATTTTTTACTGCGGTTACATTGTCAACAAAGTCACAAAGAGCATCATCAAGAACCTGTATCAGTTCCTTTTTGTCCTTATCGACCTTACGTTCCTTTACAGATTTTTTTCTGGGGGCATCAGACTTTTCACGGCGATTAATTTTTTTCGCCTTGAGTCCCATTTCTTTCATTTCGGGGGACTCAAAGTCCTCGTGGTCATCTTTCCAAAGCTGTTCGGCTTCTTCTCTTGAAATCCCCAGTTTTTCCATGTATTTCTGGATTTCTTTTTCTTTCATGGGGTATCCCTCCTTTCACTATTATACTATCACATTTCGGGGCGTATGTCAACTGTTAATTTTTTAACTTTTCGCGCCGGCGCCGATTGTTAAAAAAGTGTCAGGCACTCTTCTTGAAGAGTGCCTTTCTAATTTTCTTATGAGTTTTCAGACAATGAGCCATGATTTCTGTTTCAATTTCGACATCTTCCAGACCTGTGTGACTTTCGACAAAATTTTCATCACCTGAGAGGTATTTCCAGAGAATTTCGGCGGTGAGTCTATTTTGGGGGACTTTATGTTTGGTAAGGTATCCATTTTTCTGACAATAAGCAGAATACATCGGACTTTTTGCAAAAACATCCCTTGCCATTTTCAAAGTGTCCCACCATTCCATCTTGTAAGGTGTAAACCATCTGTATTTTGAGCCAGTTATCAGACGGATTGTATTGTTGAGTGCATTAAAGTCAAAATATGCGTTGTGTGCGAAAATTGTCTGACAATGAAACTGTTTTCTGTCTGAAAGGAAAGTTTTACGAATTTTATACAAAGTTGTCAAAATTCTTTTCCCTGATTTTATATCTTTCCAGTATTTAGGAATTTTATCCGCATAGTATGCACCTTTCATCAAATCCCTATCAAGGAAGATTTCAGCTACCACAAAAGAGCGTTTTCTGTAGACTTTTCCTTTTTTGTCTACCACTTGCCACCCAATATCATAGACAAGAGACTGAGACAAATCCACTTTGCCATCTTCATCCATTAAGCCATTACAAGTTTCTGTGTCAATGCCGATGAGATATTTTTTGCGCTTGTCAATTTTCAATATTTGTTTTCTCCCTTCATTTGATAAGACAATTATAGCACAGTAGGAAAAACCTGTCAACACTTTTTTGAAAGTTATTTTTTTAACGAGCGGCGCCCGGTCGAGATTGTTAAAAGACTAACAAAGGCTCTGTTTTAGACCAGAGCCTTAAGGAAGTTAGTTATGTCAAATTCTGCATTTACTGTTGTGCCGAGTGTCCAACCATCACGGACTTTTTTGTTATCGTCTATTAATATCTGAAAACCACCTTTTTTTCTTGTGCAGTTTGCTTTTGTCGTTCCGTACTTCACACAGTGGATTTCATCATACGGAAAGTTATATTTTTCTAACCATTCTTTTTTTGCTTTTGTGACCGCTTTGTTATATTCTTTTGTCGCACCTTTTGCAAGCCATGTCGTAACACATATAAGCCAACCGAGTTTCTGGAGTTTATTAAGCAGTTCATGGAGTTCATTCATGTTGTAAAGCGGTTTTGCTTCCATATAAGGTCTTACGTTTTCAGTTCTCAGGTCTTCCAACCAACCATCAACCCCATAAAGGTCTGCTATAGTTCCATCCATATCGAATACGAGCATTTTTGTCATTTTCTTTTCCTCTCTTTCTATAGTTATTATATCAAATTTTTTTTCATATGTCAACTGTTAGTTTTTTAACAATCCGTCCGGTCCTATGAACCTCATTTTTTGAGGTTCATAAGGGACTTTTCATTTGTGAATGTTGCTTTTTCGAATTTAATCTGATAAGCAACGCCGTTCCATTCAATATCACCTGCTATAGTGAACGGAATTTTGTCTTTTTCCCATTCCTGACCAGCATATTCTGTGATGAGTTTTTCGAAAATCTCGCCACGATTATACTTGCTATCGGTCACATATTCGTTAAACTGTTTCTCAGAGCATAAAGCTTTTGCACCGTTAGCCATCAGCATATATTTCTGGTCTGTGTTCGGCTTAAATCTGAGCGCATATCCTGCACCGCGGGAAGCCTTGTCAAGACAAGTCACACGGTCGACCAGTTCACGGTCGCATATTGTGAAGTATACCACATGGCGGAGCGTCCATCCCAGAATATACTTGTCTGTGAAGGCAATCTCATTGTAACCGTCCTGTAACATTTTCTTAATAATCTCGTTAGCCATTTTTGTTCTCCTTTTCTGTGTCTTTCCCTAACTTCTGAGTACAGTATACACCTTCTGACCGGAATTGTCTACTGGCAAAATGCACAAAATTGGGAGCGGATTATTTGAAAAATTTTGTGCAATTTGCCGATTGACAACCTCGGCTCAGGTGTGGTATAATTTTTCGGTCTGCGACCGGCGTTAAGGACATCCAACCGGTGTTAGACCCGACTAACGGGAGTTAAAGGCGTTTAACCGATATTAGCCATTTTTAACCAAAATTCGCCGCGCCTAACCCCAAACCAAAAAGCGACGCGTCCCGAAGGAAGACGCGCCGGCCGCCTCTAACTAAAGTTAAAGGCATCTAACTTTAGTTAAAAAAGAATCCGTGCATTTTTATGCACGGATGTATAAATCAGTCAAGGTACTCTACCCAGTAGGCTTTGCGCTGGAAGCCTTTGCTGACCTCGTGGCGGTTGACTGCTCTGTAGGTAAGGACTGCACCAACAGCATCCTTTTCTCGCTCGTAAGCTCCGACGAAGTGCTCTGTGCCATCTTCCCATGCTGACCAAACTTCAAATCTTTTCATGTTGTTCTCCTTTCGGTGTGTGGTCTTGTCTGTTTCTATAGTCTATTATAAAGGATGCCTTCCGGTTTGTCAAGCATTTTTTTCTTCAAGAGCCTTAACCATTTCTTTTAATGCCTCAAGAGCTTTTTTGTCGTTTTCAGTCCAAGTTTTTCTGTTCATGGCTTTATCAAAACCATCTATAGCAAAATTAACAACTGCTGCTCCGAAGCCTGTGGTAACTTCCATTTCAGTTCTGATTGCTTTTACCAAATCGTTTTCTTTTCTCATTTTTTTATCTCCTTTCTTGTCTCTTTCTGATATTGATTATAAAGGATAGGTCCGGAAATGTCAATAGTTTTTTATTACATTTTTCTCAAGAGTTTGTTACAAAAGTATTAACAATTCCAGGAGTTAAACATCTCTAACTTCCGCCAAAAAGTTGGCACGAAAATTGCCTACTGTTAAATATTTCACAATCTCGGGGCGCGAGCAGAGTGAGCGGGCCGCCGGGCTGTTAATTTT
>Ga0256407_10010873_pt1 | contig 12705 bp, 6 predicted proteins | sample RumenRJG_04DNA_FD_193489 | JGI IMG/M metagenome (GOLD analysis project Ga0256407, IMG submission 193489) | Bovine rumen microbial communities from Lethbridge, Alberta, Canada - RJG_04 | ecosystem: Host-associated > Mammals > Digestive system > Stomach > Rumen | place: Canada: Alberta | collected... | reverse complement strand
GAGGCAGGGCGTCAAGACAGGAAATGTGTATTGGGTAGGATCCGACATCCCGCACGAAGGCGAATATCCTACATACTGGCGGCGCTGGGACGACAAGCCGCACTGGACCTTCGAAGAACGCTGCGACGAGATGGTCCGCCTCATGTCGCTGCCGGAGGATGAACGTCCGCGCCTGCTGATGGGCTATTTCGACGAGCCCGACCATACCGGACACATGTTCGGCCCGGACTCTCCCGAGACCGGGGAAATGGTGCATTATATGGACAGTCTGATGCATTCTCTTTTCCTGCGGCTGAAGGCCACTCCGGCAGGAGACCGACTGAACTTCATCCTTGTATCCGACCACGGAATGACCAACATCAGTCCCGAACGTTTCGTCAGCTGGGCGGAGGCCCTGAATCCGGACTGGGTGGAAGACATAGTCGGCTCTGCGCCTACCAGCATCTTTGCGAAAGAAGGCTGCATCGATTCCATAGTCGCGGCTGTTTCGCAGATACCACATCTGAGCGTCTGGAGACACGGCGAAGTTCCCGCTGAACTCAACTACGGAACATCCGACCGGCTGGGAGACGTGATCGTCGCCCCGGACCTCGGATGGCAGTTCGACCATAAGCCGCGGAAGCATCCCGGCGCGCATGGTTTCTCCCCCAAGGAACTTGATATGCAGACCGCTTTCCGCGCGGTTGGTCCCGACTTCAAATCCGGCTTCGAGCCCGGCCCTTATGCCCTGGGAGAGAAGGCCGCCTTCATCAATATCGACCTCTATCCCATGCTCTGCTATCTGCTGGATGTGAAGCCCGCTCCGGTGGACGGAAAACTGAGCCGAATCAAAAACATTCTAAAGTGAAACGCATCCTGTTTTCCGCCACAATCCTCCTGCTTGCGGGCTCCGTCTGCTCCGCCCGGGATTATGTCTCCCGCCGCCCCGCCCCGGAAGCGCGGTGCTTCCGTTCGGAGGCCGTGGAGAAGACCATCTCGGAGGTCTGCGGGCATTTGAGCGACAGGAAGCTTGCCTGGATGTTCGCGAACTGCTTCCCGAACACGCTGGACACCACCGTGGAATATTCGGAAGCCCCGGACGGCACGCCGGACACCTTTATCATTACCGGCGACATCCACGCAATGTGGCTGCGGGATTCCGGAGCCCAGGTCTGGCCGTATCTGAGCTTGGCGAAAGGCGACGAGGCTCTGCGGAAGATGATAGCCGGAGTGTTGCTGCGGCAATTCAGGTATCTTGCACTGGACCCATATGCAAACGCCTTCAACAAGGGCCCGACCGGCAGCGAGTGGGAAAAGGATTATACGGAGATGAACCCGTGGCTGCACGAACGCAAGTGGGAGTTGGATTCTCCCTGCTACGTACTGCGCCTTGCGTACGGATACTGGAAGGCCACCGGGGATACGTCCGTTTTTGGGAAGGAATGGCTGGGAGCCGTCCGCACCGTGCTGCGTACCTTCCGCGAACAGCAGCGCTACGACGGTCCCGGGCCTTACCGCTTCATGCGTCACACCGAACGGGCCTTCGACACCAAGGGCTGGGATGGCTGCGGCGCCCCTGTTAAGCCCTGCGGGCTGATTGCATCTTCTTTCCGCCCGTCGGATGACGCGACTGTCCTGGAATTCCTCATTCCTTCCAACTTCTTCGCCTCCGGCGTATTGAGAAAAAGCGCGGAGATTCTTTCGGAGGTATGCCGTGAGCGCAGGCTCGCCCGCGAATGCCTGGCCCTTGCGGACGAGATTTCCGCTGCGCTGGAGGAATTTGCCGTGGTCGAGCATCCGCGCTACGGGCGCATCTATGCATACGAAGTGGACGGTTTCGGGAACGCCCTTATGATGGACGATGCGAACGTTCCCAGCCTGCTCTCCCTGCCGTATCTGGATTGCATCGATTCAGACGATCCGGTCTGGCGGAACACACGCCGGTTCATACTCAGCACCGACAATCCCTGCTATTTTTCCGGCAAGGCCGGATCCGGCGTTGGCGGCCCCCACATCGGGCTTGGCTGGGTGTGGCCGATGAGCATTATAATGCAGGGGCTGACCGCTCCGACGGAAGAAGAGGCCATCCGCTGCGTGCATGCACTTGCAGCCACCGATGCCGGCACCGGCTTCATGCACGAAGCCTTCTGGAAAGACGACGCTTCGCGATATACCCGCAGCTGGTTTGCCTGGGCGAACACCCTGTTCGGAGAACTTATCCTGAAAACATACAGAAAATTATGAATAAGATATTGTTTGCAGTCTTTATGGCATTGGCTTTCCTGCCTCTTCGCGCAGGGAAAGTGGTAACCGACAGTCTCTCCAGCAAAATCCTCGGGACTGTGGTCAAGTATAATGTATACCTTCCGAGCGATTACAACAGCGCCAAGCTCTATCCTGCGGTTTACCTGCTGCACGGCCTGAGCGACGACTACACCGCCTGGATAAAGCGCGGCAACATGCAGACAGTCGCCGACGAACTCGTCCGTTCGGGCGAAGCCAGGCCGATGGTGATCATCATGCCCAATGCCGGCGGCCCGGACACCCACAATACATGGAACGGATACTTCAACATGCCCGGATGCAGTTATGAGGATTTCTTTTTCGGGGAACTCGTCCCTGCCGTGGAGAAGAAATACAACTGCGGCGGCAGCAAGGGCCGGCGTGCGGTCATGGGCCTGTCCATGGGCGGTGGCGGCAGCACGGTATATGCCCAGAGGCATCCGGACATGTTCTCCAGTTGCTACGCCATGAGCGCCTGGCTGGACAACAAGAACGACGAAGTAGGATACAAGAAGGGTTCTTACGACAAATTATACCTGGTAGGCCAGGCCGTAAGGAAGCATTCTGCGCTGGATTATCTCGACAATGCCGACGAAGCCACCCTCGAAAAACTGCGCACGGTAGCGTGGTTCTTCGATTGCGGCGACGACGATTTCCTGCTCCAGCAGAGCATGGACCTGCACATGAAAATGCGCGCCAAGAAGGTGCACAGCGAACTCCGCGTCCGAAACGGAGTGCACAATTGGGAGTACTGGCACCTGGCGCTGCGCCTGTCTCTGCCTTTCGCTTCGAGGAATTTCGACTAGTCGAACATCTCCCAGAATCCCGGGAAGGATTTCGCCACGCAGGCAGTGTCGTCGATAGCCAGCGGCCCGTCTGCGCCTATCGAAGCTATCTTCAGGGCCATCGCCATGCGGTGGTCGCCGTGGGATGTGAAACTGCCGCCTTTGAGCATGCGGCCGTTCAGCAGCCGGGAGGTCAGGGTCTCGCCGGCAACATGCAGGTCGTCCCCTTCTATTCGCGCGCTGACTCCCAGCCCGGAGAGCATCTCCAGGATGGCCTCGGCGCGGTTGCTCTCCTTGCCCACGAGCCTGCCTGCGCCTGAAATCACGCTTTCGCCTTCGCAGAAGGCCGCCAGGATGCTGACTATGGGGAAGATGTCGGGCGCATTGTTGAGGTCGGTCTCGAACGCTTCGAGCGGGGCGCGGCTGATGCACACGGCTCCATCGAGTTCCGACACCACTGCGCCTGCCTCGACCAGAATGTCCGCTATGGTCAGGTCGGCCTGCAGACTCTTGGTGTCGAGCCCTTCCACCTCGGCCTTTCCGTAGATGGCGCCTGCGACCAGGAAGTTGGCGGCGCTGCTCCAGTCGCCCTCGATGTCGAAGTCGGCGGCATGATAGTGCTGGCCTCCGCGAATCTTGAAGGTCACGCCCGTGCATCCGCTCCAGTCCTGCTCCTCGATCATCTTCTCATCTCCCTCCATCTCCGCCGAAATCTTGATTCCGAAGTGCTTCAGCACGTCGCAGGTGATGAACATGTAGGGGATGCTCTTGGGTTCGGTGATTATGAGGGTGGAGGGCTTCTCGAAGAGCGGCAGTGCGGTCAGCAGGCCGGAGATGAGCTGCGAGCCGTCCTTGCCGGATATCTCGGCTACGCCGGGGATGATGCGGCCTTCCACGTGCATGGGGACGGTATTCTCGCGCACTATCACTCCGAACGAGGCCATGATGTCGCTCACGCCTTTCAGAGGGCGGTGGGTGAGGGTTTTTTCGCCGGTGATGGTGACGGGGCAGTCGTTGATGGTGGCCATCAGGGGGATCATCAGGCGCGTCAGCAGCCCGGATTCGCCGGTGTGCAGGGTTTCGAGATTCGTGTGTGCTCCGCCGATGCCGTCGATGGTGAGGGTGCTGCCGTCGATGCGGATTTTCGCGCCGAGCGTGCGGGCGGCCTCAAGGGCGGCTTCGCTGTCGGCGCAGGGGGAATATCCGCGGAGATGGCTCCTGCCTTCGGCGAGGGCGGCGGCGATGATTGCGCGCTGCGCGAAGCTCTTGGATGCGGGCATCTGCAGGGAGTTCCGGAAGAATCCACGCCAACTGCCGTAGACCTCCCTGTGCATTGTGAGGTAGTCGATCTGCCCGGGGGCGGCGGCTTCTTTGTCAGAGAGGGATGCGTAGCTGAATGGGGCGCCTCGCTTCAGACATTCGATGCGGGTCGCGCTGCCTTCCGGGCCCATTGCAAAGGCCAGCAGGCCGCGGCCATCCGCGACGGGCAAAGGGCGCGACTGTGTCCCACAAGGGGCGCCCGGTCCCGGCATTGCCCGTCCGTCAGGCTCGCCCGCACCATACAACGCCATGACGCGGGCGGCGTCATCAGCGGAATGGGCGGTGACGACGATTTTAGCGATGTCGGCGCCGTAGCGATAGCAACGGTCGCGCACCTGCTTCAGGTAATCCAGGTCCGGAGTGCCGCTGAAGTCGTGGAAGGAACGGATGATTTCCGTGCCGCACTCTTCGCAGATGCCGCGGAAGCGCTTGCTGAACGCTGCGTCCGCCTCCAGTTCCAGATCCGCGAAGCGCGCCCCGGCGCGGATGGCCACGCTGAGCCTGCGTTCCGCCTCCTTAGCTCCGACCTCCGAAATGCGGCAGGTCGCTATGAGGGGGGTGTCGGTGTTGGCGAACAGGTCTTCTATCTCGTCGTTGGAGAGCTTGCAGCGGTCCAGACGAATCTCCGCCATCTCAATCCACGGATCGTCCAGAAGGGCCAGAATCTCGTCGTATGTCTTGTTCTGTATTGTAGTGCAAATCATATCCTTGCTATTTAATTACGACAGAGGCACGCAAAAAACGAAGCGCGCCCCGCCGCTGTATGCAGTGTCCAGAAATATCTTTCCGCCCATTTTATTCGTGATTTCCCGGCAGATGCTCAGCCCCAGACCGGTCCCCTGCACGAAATCGTCCAGTTTTACGAAGCGCTCGAAGATGTGCTCCGCTTCCGATGCCGGGATGCCGGAACCGGTGTCCTCCACGCTGAAAGTGAGCATGCCCGGGTTCTCCTTAAGCGAGCATCCTAGCCGGATTTCACCTGCCGCCGTATGCTTTCCCGCATTGGTAAGCAGATTCGTGAGCACCTGCTGGATGCGCATCGGATCGCCCCTGAAGGCAAACGGAAGATCCATGTCCGGGAGGAACAGCATGTTCACTCCGGCCTGCACGCGATGTTCAGCCGAACGCATGGCCTCTCGGCAGATATTTTCGCATTCCGCATCTTCGATGTTGATACGGTAGCCCCCGCTGTCCATGGCCGAAGTGCTCATAAGGTCGTCCAGCAGCATGGTCATCATCTTGGTACTATTGATCACGTGGTTTCCGAACTCATCTTTTTCCTCGGGCGAAAACATTCCGTCCGGAAGGGCAAGAAGCTGAGAGAAACCCGTGATGGCGTTCAGCGGAGTACGCAATTCGTGGGTCATGTTCTGGATAAAACGGTCTTTCGCGGCATCTGCCTGCACGGCACGTTCCTTCGCCGCGGTCAGTTCCGCTATCATTATCTCGTCCTTGCGCTGGTTGCGGCGCAGGTTGCGTACGTACAAAAGGAGGCCGAACACGGCGCCGAGCATCAGCAGCAGGCCGAGCAGGAGGGCCAGGCGCGTAGTCCGTTCCACCTCGCGGGATTTGTCGGACAGGGACGCCTGCAGCTGGTCGTTCTCGTAGCGGGCGTTCATTTCCGCCATGTTGGATTCCAGTATCCAAGCAAAATCATCCCTGTTGGCACGGATGCAATGGTCCTTGAGATCCAGCGCCACATAAGGGCGGCTGACCCGCTCCGCTACCGAGGACAGCAAAGCGAGGGATCCCGACGGAAGACGGGAAAAGACGCTTTTGTCGGCACGGTCGTAACTGCCGTCAAAGAGAGCGTCGATGCGGGAAAAAAGCGCAGGTGTAGTGCGTCCTATAGCCTGTTTGTGGGGCGATTGCAGACAAAGGTCCCGGTAGTAGGCATATTTTTGATAATCTCCGTCTACGGCGGCGAGTTTGGCGGATGCCAGCATGCACTTCACGGAGTCGACTGGGACTACCGCCACTTCCCATGCCTTGTCTACGTAAAACCTTGCCGAGTCGGCTTCGGGCGGGAAGGTCGCCGAATAATCCAGATAATAGGGGCAGAGACTCTGGCGTCGGATGACCGGATCCTGACTGTTCCGGTACGTCTGGATTATGGCACGGATGTGGGACCGCGCGGCCTGATAAGCGCCGAACACCTGATAATATGAAGCTATTTCTTTCTCCGCCAGCCACTTGCCATACTCGTTCCCTTCAGCCACGGCCGTGTTCTGCATCTCCTGCATGATTTCCAGCGCCCGAATATGCTGATCGCGATTGAAGAAGTAGTTTTTTGCGAACTGATATGACTGGTAGAAGTATTGCAGGTAGCCGTTTTCGCGAGCCACCGTTTTCAGTTCTTCCTGCGCGGCCAGCACTTCTTCGTCGGTGGAATTTTTCCGCGCGCAGGCATCTCTCATCTTTTCGACATAGTACAGCACCTGCGCCTTTTTGTCTTTGCTCAGGATCGCCGAAAGCAAGAGCGCTTCGTTGGCTTGCGAAAAACCCTCCCGACCGATAAGCGCATCTGCCTTGAGCATGCATACATAGCAGGTATCGGCTATCTGATACGGGTTATTCTGTGCCGTAACGGAGGTCGATACAGCCAATAAGAAGGCTGTCAGCAGGATAGTTGAAGCGAACCGGCGGTGAATCATGATGCAAAAATAGCATTTTTCAAGAAAATAAGGCTCTTCGGGAGCGTTTTAGAGGAGGGCTGCCGTTGGATTTGGCGGCTTTGTATGCAAAACGGGCGGATTTGCATACAAGCGGCTGGTTTTTGGAGGGTTTGTATGCAGAAAGGCTTGTTTTGCATACGCGTGGCGGTATTTCAAGCAGTTTGTATGCAGAAAGCCCCATTTTGCATACGGATCGGGGAGAGCAGGGCAGTAGAACTGAGGTGCGGGTAGGAAAACGTTCTTTATCCTGGAATCCAGCAGGCTGCGGCGATGCGGGGTGTGCATGACGGTCCATCGGCTGGACCGTTGCGAACGTTTTGGGTGTTTTTGACATTGACGGTCCAGCATTTGGACCGTCGTGCACGGTGGGCGGTATTCCGAGGGAGCGAGGGATATTAAGACAAGAAGAAGCCGGCTAAAAATCGCTTTTTAGTCGACCTCTTGTGAATATGGTTAAGGCTTTTATTTTACTTTTTTACGCAACGTACAGACATGGCGGTTGCGCAGCCTATCGTTGGTGACCATGTGTACAGATCATCAAGGTTGTAGGTTTTCATGGCCGTAGCGGTAGGTGCACCGGCATCATATACCGAAGTCATTCCGGATACATCATTATATCCAATTCTGTCCTCTATCCGCAGATACTTGCGGGTAGTTGGGGTTCCACCGATGGATGACCAGTAGAAGCCAGCGTAACGGAAATAGTCGTTCAGTCCATAGCCGCGATAGTCATATTTCTGGACAGGGATACCATTCTCCAAGATACAACCGGCATACGGGAATGCCAATACATCTACAGGATCTGCAGGATAGGGGAAGTCGAACCATACACCCAATTCCTTATCCAGATAAGTATATGCATTCATCGAATCATTGGCATAGGGCGCAGTATCCATAATACCCCATCCATATGGGCAGGGATCGTCGTTGCTGCTGCTCCAGCGATCGGTCGCTCCCAATGTATAACCGGTTGCATATATCCAGTCATAATTATTATTGTTGGGATTGATGAATGTCATGGGATGAGCGTGGGCATAAGCTACCGTGCCGGTTTCAGCGGTGCATTCTACATAGTTCCAGTTGGCTTCGTTGGTGGTCTTGAGCTGGAGAGGATCATTGTCGGCATACAGGTTGTTGATTCCGCGGAACGGATCCTTGCGGCCGTACTGGTACAGAAGGCCGATGGGTTCATCGCGGCCAATGTCATCGGTATAGTTGGTGACATCATAGCTGAATGCACCCAGGTTAACCCTCATAACGTTGTCTTCGCCATCAAACATATAATCGGTCCTTGGATCGAAGGATGCTCCGGTGCACCAGATGTGCCAGCTCCAGAGGATGTTGTCAGACTCATCCTTGACGGCTACCAGTGCATTGCCGCGGGCACCGGTGGCCTCAATATAGACATAGCCGTCATCGTATAACGTTGCAGAACTGATGACATCGCCTACAGACGGTGCTGTAAGGCCGCTGGGCAGGGATTCCCAAAGTACTTCAGCGGAAACTGCCGTGCTGTTGAGCCAGTTATAATCTGTTCCCTTGCAGTTCTTGAACTTGTATGTCGCAGCAACGTCAGATGCGATCACATAGCAGTTTGCTGTCTGGTTGCTGGGGCTGAGGTTGGTGGCTGCCGGAGGGGCGGGTGCCGCAGAAGAGGCCAGGTTGATGGTCATGTTGTACTGCTTGCCTGCTACAAATTTGAAATCGGCGCCGAGCGTCTTTGTGGCTGTGTAATCATCGGCAGTTGTTTCATCGTGGAGGATGAACTTGAGTTTGTCACCGGAAACCATACCGGTGGAGCCGGGGACGATGGGGACATAAGCCACAAGCGTCCTGTCGCCTCCAGTGACCTGAAGTCCACCGGGATTATATCCGCCGTCGTAATCGCCAAAATCCAGTTTCTGATAGTTTCTGGAGTTTCCGCCCATGCCTTCGTTACTCCCCAGATAGTATTTTGCATCATCGTAGAAGATGTTCTTATTGCTGTCGGAAGAGTTTGTGCACTGAATTTCGAAATAGGTGAACATGTCGGTGCTCTGAAAGCCAATGGGCAAGACCAGGTTCAGTTTCAGGAGGGCGATGACGGGGGTGAGCGAACCGCTGATGGCATTGCCTTCCACCGTGGCAGGTCCCATGATGGCACAGGCCTCGGCAATGTGGCTGAAGTCTCCGTTTGCAGACTGGATGATATGCTGCTCCCAGGCTACATTCATGTGTCCGAAGTGAAGATAGTTCAGGTAGTCTCCGTCTTGATAGAAAACGGTGCGGAAACCGTTTACGGAGCTGGCAGGAGAACCGTGGTAAGATGTGTCATAGTCCTCTGTGATGGCAGGATAGATAAGCCATACGTCGTCAAAAGCTCCAATTTCGCCGCCAGTGAAAGTGCCGGAGAACTCTGCGCTTGAAACACCTGCCGCACCGCTGTATGTGAAATTGTCAACGGAGTAGATGGCGCTGCTCTTGTAAGTGATTACGCTGATGGTCTCAGTGGCGTCCCAGGTGGTCTTGAGAAGCCCGCCGTCCAGGGCATAGGTGGCTTTGGTGTCACCGCCCAGTGACGCCGTGACAGTCATGGGGATACCGGGCCTTTCTGGTACTAGGATTTCCGGTTCCAGGGAGGAGTTTATGGCGTCTTCTTGAAGAGCCTGGCAGGATGAGAATAATGCAAGACCTGCAGCCGCAATGATGAGTGAATACTTTTTCATACCGTTTCCTCCTGATTATTCTCCTAGGAATGGAAGATCTCCGCCGTCATCGAAACCTGGAGCATCGAGGGAACCACAGATTACGCCTTCGTGGCATAATTCAAGCGCCTGAGTATCAGGTGCTTCATAATAAAGCTTGTTATCCATGGCAATTTTAGAGTGTTAAACTGATATTGTAGACATTTCCTGCAACGGGGGTGAAAGCGCTGCTGATAGTTTTGTTGATATTGTAGGTGTTTGCCCCCGATACATTGAAACTGAACACGGTTCCGGCAGGAATCTCCTTCCCGGGTATGATCGGGAGGTAATAGGTGAACACGCCGTCCTCTTTGTAGTTCCAGTTGCTGTCAACATAGATCTTCTGGGTTTGATAGCAGTTTAAATTCTTCCAGCCGGAACTGAGAGAGAACTCTGCGGTGAAAGGAATGCAGTACTGGTCTTCATTGATGGTAAGATTGCCCAGGAAAGACTCGCTGTCACTGCTGATGACGATTTTGAACAAGGCCATGTGCTTGGTGAGGGTTGCGCTGGGATTGCCGCCGACAAAGGTGGCGAGGCCCGTCATGAAGTCTGTATATTTGATGTAATTCGTGGCTCCGGCACCGGATGCAATCTGGAAATTATAAGCGTCAAGATAAGAAATCCGTTGACGTGACTGGTCGTTGCTGCATTCAAAATATCCGGAATTGAAGCCGGCGTTATAAGACCCGCTTCTGTTGACGTCGCCATAGACACCCGAAAGCGCCGGATAGATGATGTACATCTCTCCACCGGCGTCCAGGACGGATTGGCCTGTAAAGCTGCCGGAGAAAACCACACTGGTCTTTCCGGCTTCCCCGGAGTAGGTGAAAGTGTCGATGGTCTGGATGTAGTAGTCTTTATAAGTGACTACGGTGATTTCCTCGGAGGCGTCCCATGTGGCTTTGAGGGCATTCCCCTGCGCCGTATAACTGGACTTGGCAACTTCGTCCATGGAGACGCTGAGGCTCATGAGCGTTCCTTTTGTTTCATTGACATCGGTTTTGGGCTCCGGCTTCTGGCAGGAGATGCAGGCGATGCCGGCCAGCATCAGAATGAATGTAATCGTCTTTTTCATAAGCTTTTCCTCCTGTTAGTCTCCAAAGGGAACATCTCCTCCGTCGCCGTAACCGGGGATAGACTGACAAATCACGCCTTCCTGGCGGAATTCAAGCACCCCTACGGCAGGTGCCATGTAAACTGTTTTGTTTTCCATAAAAATTGATTGTTTGTGTCACTTTCTTCAAAGCAACAAAGGTCGCGAAATAGCGCATGCGAGTAAATACATATTTTTATGTATGTCCCATTCGGCCGCGAATGCGTATATTTGCGTTTATGAAGCGCATGATGGTCATATTGTTTTTGCTGGCATGCTGGGTCTGCGCCGCGCAAGAAGGTGCGGTGGACGCGTATGATGTGGCGGAGGAGCAATTCTACCAAGGGCAGTATGGCCAGGCCATCCGGACAGCACTGGAAGGACTCCAGCAGGAACCTGCTCTCAGTAGTGAAGAGTCGGCCGTGGAGCTGTATTCCATCCTGGGGGTCTCGTACTCGAGGCTCGGCGCATTCGACAAGGCGGCCGATTATTTTTCCCGTTGTTACGAATTCGATAAGAAGGTGGGGAACCCGGAAGGGATGACATCGTCCCTGATCAATCTGGCGTCTATGTACGTTTACGCCGGGAAGCCTGAACTGGCCGAGAAGGAGGCGCTGGAAGCCATCGAGAACGAGAAGCCTCTGGGAAGGCCGCTAAAACTGGCCATGGCCTACGGGAAAGCCTGCGACGTTTATCATGCCCTTAAGCGGGAAGAGACGGCCTTGGAGTATGCCAATCTTGCCGTATCAACGGCCAGGGAAACAGAAGACGCCGGTGCTGAAGCCATACGCAGGAGTCAGAGGGCATATCCTCTTCTGGCAATGAACAGGTATAAGGAGGCTGAGGCCGATTTGTCCTTTTCCGAGAATTATTTTAGCCAGAACGGTAATAGGCAGTCATTGGCAATAGTGTACTTCCAGCTTGCCGGGCTCTATGAAAAGACCAGCAGGAATTCCTTGGCCACTTCATATTATTGGAAGGCTTTGGACCTTGCCCGGAAACTGCCGGACAAGCCGTTGGAGCAGAAGATATGCAATTCTTTATCGGCTCATATTAAAATAACGGCACCGGATGAGGCTTATGAACTGCTGAGCCGGTCGGCCCAATTGCAGGAGGAGATATCAAAGAGCGAGAGTGATAACGCCCTGGAACTCTTCAATATAGAGTATGAGACCGCCAAGAAGGAGGAACAGATTGCCCGGCAGGAGAGGGAATTGCGAACTGAAAAGCAGTTGACTCTTGTTCTGATAATAGTACTGTCAGTATTGATTGTTGCCGCAATTATCACGGCAATTACGGCGTATAGGTCAAAGAAAGACAGGGAAAAACTAAAGCAGAGTAACGCCCAGAAGGATTTCCTTTTCAAGGTAATATCGCACGATATAATGTCACCGGCAATAGCGATGCTGAGAGGCATTCAGATGCTTCGGGGCCATTCCGTTGACGGGAGTTTTGAAAGAGACTCGGAGGTCCTGGTCCAACTTGAAAGGCAGGCAGAATCGGAAGTGGAACTTATTGACAATGTAATGCGCTGGGCCCGGAACAAAGAGGAATCTTCATCACGGGATAAGGCCCGTTTCGATATCGTGAGCATGGTTATGGAAGCGATGGAACAGTATCGGGGAGGAGCATTGCAAAAAGGGATAAGCCTTGAGCTATATAGCCCCGCTGACAGCATTGTAGTATATTCAAACAGGAATCATCTCCTCATTGCCTTAAGGAATCTCTTGTCAAATGCCATAAAATTCTCTCATAAAGGAGGGCGGGTTTCAGTAAGGATTCAAGACTCAGAAGACGGAACAAATCTAAGTGTTGAGGATAGTGGAATAGGTATTCCTGCCGAT
>Ga0256407_10010872_pt1 | contig 12706 bp, 8 predicted proteins | sample RumenRJG_04DNA_FD_193489 | JGI IMG/M metagenome (GOLD analysis project Ga0256407, IMG submission 193489) | Bovine rumen microbial communities from Lethbridge, Alberta, Canada - RJG_04 | ecosystem: Host-associated > Mammals > Digestive system > Stomach > Rumen | place: Canada: Alberta | collected... | reverse complement strand
TCAAACCGAAGAAGGCAACTGGAAATCAGCGGAAGCAGAGCCATAGCTGTCAGTAGTCAGCGACTCTTCGCTCACCACCTTTCCATTGGCATCCCTCAAAGAAAGCGTGAAATTCATATTGGGGATGGCCTTTACCTCAATACCTTTCTTATTATTAAAAGCCAAAACAGAAGCATGAACCGTCTGTCCAGGACGATAAAGGCTACGATCTGTATAGATGTTCACTACATTCTGATTGGAACGCGGTTCATAATAAGTATAGCGCCCCCACCCTGAATTGTTTTTGGGCATGTAGTGGTCTTCTGCCGTGTATGCATAATAGGATATCACATAGTTTTCATTCTTCCATTCGCACTCGCCTTTCGCATTGGCCGTCACGGTGACAGTCTTCAACGGCTTGTCATGCCTTTCCCTGATACGGAAAGACATCTTAGCACCAGGAATGGGCTTACCTGTCGTAGCGTTCACCACCACATAGCGAGTTGCATCGTTAGGAATATTCTCCGAGATAACCGCGATATTGCTGACATGATAGTCAATTGTTTCGGATTCAATCTTTGACTCGTTGGTCTTAAAGTCTATCTTATAATTACCCAAAGGCAATGCTGGAATCGTCATGGAATCCGTATGGATTTCATAGGCTTTCTTACCCGTGTAATGATGCGTCTGCGTGTTGACCTCCCTCTTGGTGTCAGCATTCGATATCCGCATGGTCAGCCACTGAATGTTACGAAGATCGTGAAACTTCACCTTACACGTCTGTGACGGGATACTCAAACAGCGTTCCACATAGGCATGATAGCTGGGAAGCGTGAGGTGTTGGATTATATTAAGGAAATGATTGGCATTGCGATAATTGGGCCAGGTCTTCAAGGCATAGTTGGCATATTCTATCTGCTTCTCAGCACCGGTGAGACTGCTCAATTTCCGCTCTGCCAAATAACCGCATTCGGAAAGGTCTTGATAGCGTGCTATCAGGGAGTCAACATCCTGCCCCATTTCGTTAGCTGTGTACATGGCAGCCAGCCGATTACCCTGCTGATCATAATAATCATGCATCAGGCGATAGGCTTCACTATAGCCATAACCTGCCGCATGAAGACCCAACAACGAGAGAAGGTCATCGTTGAAAATCTTGCTGTCAGCTCCTTCCTCCACTAACGGCTTAAACCGATTGGCAGGAGTATTGGCCAGCAGACTTACATTGCTGAAAACCTTTTTAAAATAGGCCTGACTTTTCTCCCCGCTGTCTTCACCCAGTTCGGAATTATCCTTATAGGCAGATGCCATCACCGCATCCATCACAGCACCGAGAGCAGGGTCTTTCTTCTCAGCCTCAGCGGTCTGCTGTTCCAGGCGTTCCATCACAGGCTTGAGGGAATCCGGAGCTATCTTCATCTGAAGATTCGCATGTCCGAGTTGGGCTTTCAGTAAGTGTCCGTATGCTTTTTCTTTCTTTGCTTTCTTGACGATTTTCTCCAACACCTCCATCTGGGTCTTGGGAAGATCCTTCTTCGCGGCTGCTTCCGCCTGCTTCCACAATTCGCTGTAGCTTTGGGCAGAGAGCGACGAGGCTGACATCATGATAGCCATAAGCAATAGCAGTTTTTTAATCATTATTCCAGATTTAATGAGATTTTTAATATCAATGCAAAGTTACGAAAAAAAATCATTCCCCGCAAATCCCTAAATCTATTTAAGACCATTTTCATTTTATTATTAGGAAAATACCAGTAAAAAACAAAATAGTATCAATGTTTTGAAAAGAAAATCATTATCTTTGCACGCAGAAATATCAATAAAAACTCAAGAATATGAACAACAAAACTTATGGTCACTTCGACGATGCCCATCGCGAGTATGTCATTACTGATCCGAAAACACCTTGGCCTTGGATTAACTATCTAGGCAATGGAGACTTCTTTTCCCTGATTTCGAATACCGCCGGGGGCTACTCTTTCTTCAAAGACGCTAAGTTCCGCCGCATTACCCGCTATCGTTACAATGGCGTTCCCATGGATAATGGCGGCCGCTATTTCTACATCAATGACGGAAAGGATGTATGGAATCCCGGATGGAAACCCTGCAAGACGCCATTGGACAAATACGAGTGCCGTCATGGCATGAGCTATACCCGCATCACGGGAGCCAAGAACGGCGTGGAGGCTTCCGTGCTTTTCTTCGTGCCTTTGAAGAAATGGTGCGAGATTCAGAAACTGACCCTGAAGAATACTTCCAACGAAACCAAGCATCTGAAACTCTTCTCTTTTGCCGAATGGTGCCTCTGGAATGCCGCTACTGACATGGAGAACTTCCAGCGCAATTTCTCTACGGGAGAAGTGGAGATCGACGGTTCGGTTATCTATCACAAGACGGAATACAAGGAGCGCCGCAATCATTATGCCTACTATTCGGTAAATGTTCCCGTTCAGGGCTTTGATACCGATCGTGAGTCGTTTGTTGGGCTTTACAATGAGTTTGCGAATCCCGATGCCGTGATGGAAGGCAAACCCCGCAACAGCGTTGCCCACGGATGGAGCCCCATTGCTTCTCATTATATAGAGGTGGAACTGCAACCCGGCGAGCAGAAGGACTTCATTTTCATTCTGGGTTATGTGGAACAGCCACAGGAAGAGAAATATGAAACCCACCCTCAGTCCCTCCCAAAGGGAGGGATGTTGATTACCTCCTTAGGTGATTTGGATAGGACCATTATTAATAAGGTAAGAGCACAGGAGACCATTGCCGAGTTCGATACCGTGGAAAAAGTGGATAAGGCTTTTGCCGAACTCGGGGCTTTCTGGGATGATTTGCTCGACCGTTACACGGTGAAGACGGGCAACGATAGTCTCGACCGCATGGTGAACATCTGGAACCAATACCAGTGTATGGTGACGTTCAACTTCTCACGTTCTGCTTCTTTCTTCGAAAGTGGCGTAGGCCGTGGTATGGGTTTCCGCGACAGCAATCAGGACCTCGTGGGCTTCGTCCATCAGATTCCTTCAAGGGCCCGCGAGCGCATCATTGACATCGCTTCCACACAGTTCCCCGACGGCGGCTGCTATCACCAATATCAGCCTTTGACTAAGCGTGGAAACAACGACATCGGCGGTGGTTTCAACGATGATCCCATGTGGTTGATTTTCGGTACGGTGGCCTATATCAAGGAGACGGGCGACTTCTCCATTCTTGACGAAATGGTGCCTTGGGACAACGAGCCCGGCACCGAGGTATCACTCTTTGAGCACCTGAGAATTTCTTTTAATCATGTGGTGGAAAACCTTGGTCCTCATCAGCTTCCGCTCATTGGACGTGCAGACTGGAACGATTGTCTGAATCTCAACTGCTTCTCATGGGATCCTAACGAAAGTTTCCAGACTACCGAGAACAACAGCGTGGGTTCTAAGGCAGAGTCCTTGATGATTGCCGGTCTCTTTGTGGTATGCGGCAAGGATTATGTGGAGCTTTGTAAAGAGTTGGCTAGTAGGACTAGTGAGACTAGTGCGACCAGTAAATATTCTGCTGAAGCCCAAAGGGCTGAAAAGGAAATCGATAAGATGATTGCTGCGGTGAAGAAGGACGGATGGGATGGCGAGTGGTATCTCCGTGCCTACGACTTCTACGGCAATAAGATTGGTTCTCACGAAAATGAGGAGGGAAAGATTTTCATCGAGAGTCAAGGATGGTGCGCCATGGCAGGTATCGGACAGGAAGAAGGCATGGTGGACAAGGCGCTTGATTCCTGCAAGAAATATCTTGATTCCGAGCATGGTATGGTGTTGAACAATCCCGCCTTCACCATTTATCATGTGGAGATGGGTGAAATCAGCTCCTACCCCGCCGGCTACAAGGAGAATGCCGGCATCTTCTGCCACAACAACCCGTGGGTCATCATCGGCGACACCGTAGCTGCCCGCGGCAACGACGCCTGGGAACTCTATCAGAAGATTTCTCCCGTTTTCATCAAAGACCAGACGCTCCATAAGGTGGAACCTTACGTAAACTGTCAGATGGTAGCTGGTAAGGATGCCGCCCGTCCTGGTGAGGGAAAGAACTCATGGCTTACGGGAACCGCCGCCTGGATGTGGCTCACCGCCTCGCAGTACATTCTCGGCATCAAACCATCTTACAACGGACTGCTCATCGATCCATGTGTGCCATCCACCGCCAAGGAATATACCGTGAAGCGCAAGTTCCGTGGAGGTGAATACTTCATCACCATCAAGAACCCCGACGGTGTACAAAAGGGCGTCAAGAGCCTCATCGTAGACGGCAAGCCCGTTGAAGGCAACATTGTGCCAACTTCCGAAGGTAAGCACACAGTGGAAGTAACGATGGGATAATTACTCGCCTACCCACCACTCTACTTTGGCTCCATCAGCGAAATTACGCTTGATGGGGCCATTCTTTTTATTACCATTATTACCAGCATCATGGGTTCCTGCGGGAAGGAATTTGCAGACGATTCGCTTCAAGTGATGCCTAAGATTGAAGTCTTCCTTCTCGGCAACGCCCTCACTCTCAACCACTAAACGAAACCTTCCAAAACCATCGAGAACAACCACTTTGGAATCCTGCAACTGGTTTTTCATTTCTGAAACCAACTCATCGATAAGACCTTTCACCTCACCAGGGCGGAAGGTCGTGTTCTTGCTGATGATTTCCGCAATCTCCGTTGTATGGATTTCGCCCATATAAACGGTATCGGTGTACCACTTTCCATAACTACTCTTTGTGTGATTCTCATACTTTTTAAGTTTCACTAATAAGCTCATATCATTTCATTTTAAAAGTTTAATATATCAATCCTATTAACTTCGTTGAACAATCCTATTAAGATTGATGAACAATCCTATTAACTTTGTTCGACTATCTTAATAACTTCGTTCTTTATAGATTTATTGCGTACCATTAAAAAATACTGATATTATTTTGTTTTGTGGGCGTTTGTTCGTAACTTTGTAGGCGATACCATTCGTCTTTCAAGACAATAAGACAAACGCTTAAAACATTGAAAACCATGGAAATAAGGACTCCTTGCTTACGTAGAATCATATTCATAATGGCCATTCTCGTGGCTGTCACTACTTATGCCCAGCAAAAACCACGCGTGCTGATTAGTACCGATATTGGCGGAACTGACCCCGACGATAACCAGTCGATGATTCATCTGCTGATGTATGCCAATGAATTCGATATCGAGGGACTCGTTTCTTCGCCGTCGTATGGCAGCGGCAGTAAGGAGGAAATGCTGCGGATGATTGGGCTTTATGCACAAGATTATAAGAAACTCAAGGCACATGACAAGGCTTTTCCTAAACCGAAAGCTTTGCGAAAACTATGTAAACAGGGGCGTCGTGGGGCTGCTCCACTCTTGGGTTTCGGAAAACCTACGGAGGGTTCCGAATGGATTGTGAAATGCGCCCGCCGAAACGATGCGCGTCCTCTTTGGATATTGGTTTGGGGAGCTTTGGAAGATGTGGCTCAGGCTTTGCATGATGCGCCCAATATTGCTGACAAAATCAGAATCTACTGGATTGGGGGGCCCAACAAGAAATGGGGTGCCAATGCCTATAACTATGTGGCGGAACACTTCCCCAACTTATGGTTTATTGAGAACAATGCCACCTATCGCGGCTTCATCGGCAACAACAAAGACACCTCTTATTATCAGGCGTCCTTTTGGGAGAATGCCATGAAGGGCTGCGGCACTTTGGGCAACGACTTCAAGAACTACTACGACGGTATCGTGAAAATGGGCGATACCCCCACCCTACTCTATCTGATAGGCAACAGCGCTGAGAATTTAGCAGAACGTGGCGGTCAGATATTCAATCCTGATAATCCCTGTAGCGATCATTGGGGAGGCCGTTTTGAACCCATGACTATTTCTCCCCGCTATATCATCACGGGACCTTTGGCAGAAACCGATACCATACCCGTCTATTCAATAATGGAATGGCAGTTGGAAGGTCCTTTGTTAAGTGATGATTTCCCACGCGACAGCACCTGTTTCACCATGCGTACAGACAAGCAGAATTGGGCCGGTTATTACGTAGGCAATGGAAGCTACATGGTGCGCTATGCTCCGAAAGCTCCTGCAACGCTTCATTATACCATCACTTCTCCCCTGTCTGGATTCCCCGAACATGAAGGAACGTTCACCGTAGGTAATCAATGGCCTGCTCCCGAAACCTATCAAACGCATAGCAACACCATCCGTAAAGCGCCCGTCAAAGTGGGCAAAACATGGTTTACGGATTGTGGAGATGCCACGCTGATGGGCGGGAACAGCGACTACGAGGACTATCAGAAGCTGAACGCACAATGGCAAGGCGCTGCCACCATAGCCCGTTGGAGAGAAGCGATTCTCAAGGACTGGCAGCAGCGCTTTGAATGGTTGAGATAATAAAAGAGGTAAAAGAGACTATCCGCAATGGAAATAGGTCTCCACAAGTTGTTTGATTTCTTCAGGCTTATCTTGGATATCCTGACGAAGCGTTTCGTCGTGGAACGAACGGAGCTGGGCAATGATTCCGTCAATCATGGCCTTACTAAATACGCCTTTTTCCTCAAAAGCAGCACGCTGACGTTCCAGGCAATCAGCAGAAGCCACACAACTATCGGGAAGCTGTTTTAACGTAGCCAAACGGTCCGCATTGGCTGCATCGTGAATATTTACGTTGACGTAGGTATCTTCCGCCACTTTCAAGGCATTGTCCATCTCGAAACCATGACGACAAGCCACGCACAAACCTGCCAACAGTTGATAGAGATCGGCACTACCATCAGGAGAACGCATCTCAACGGTTTGTTTGGAGGAAGTGTCGATATCACAAACCTCTTCCAACGGATTTGCAGCATGACAAAGGTCGACACCTGCCGTCCAACCTAAAGGAACACGTACCAAAACACTCCGGTTGCGGTCACCCCAACATACATTCGTGGGCGCTTCCTGATGCGGAACCAGACGGAAATAACTCGTGGGATTCTTATTACCGAAGGCCGTAATGCTGGGAGCAAGATCCATCATACCTGCAATGGCCTTGCGGGCAGCCTCACTAAGCACGCCATTTTCAATCATCTGATTATGTCCGTCCTTCACCATACGCATGTGGATATGGAGTCCGCTTCCTGCTTTTCCGACAGTAATCTTCGGCGCAAAAGTAACATTCAACCCCATCTCATAGGCCAGATTGCGAATCACCCATTTCGCCAGCATCAGCTGATCAGCGGCCTCTTCGGCACGAACGGGAAGGAATTCGATTTCGTTCTGCTCATACACGAGTCCGTCCTGCTTGAAGTTACCCACCTCAGAATGACCATATTTAATCTGTCCGCCTGTTTGAGCGATGTAAAGCATGCATTGCTGACGGAAATCATTCATCTTGGCATAAGGAGCTGATTCATGATAGCCATGCTGGTCGATGGCAGGAAACATTTCATCGTCTTCCGTAATCACATAGTACTCCAGTTCACCCATAGCATGGAATTCCATGCCCGTCTGCTCCTGGAAAGCCTTACAAGCCTTCCGCAAAGTGTTCTCGGGAGAAGAGGCCAGCGGCTGTCCGTCTTTGTCGAAAAAGCTGCAAAGCAGACATAAAGTAGGGATTTCAGCAAAGGGATCTACGAAAGCGGTAGAGAAACGGGGCAGCACATAAAGGTCGCTGCTTCCAGCCTCAATAAATGAAAACAGACTCGAACCATCCACGCGTTCTCCGCAGGTGAGAATGGTTTCCAGATAGGCTTTGTTGGTAATCACGAAGTTCAAGGTCTTCAGTTTGCCATCGCCACCAGGATACATGAAATTAATCATCCGGATGTCGTTGTTCTCTACGAAACGGATAATGTCATTCTTCGTAAACGACTCCGCAGGTTTCTGTAAATAAGCCACTACGGGGTTAGCGTTCATCGTCAATTCTGCTTTTGCCATTTTTTAAAAAGGGTTTTAGAAGTTTGATACATAATTACCGCGCAAAGATAGGCAAAGGTTTTGATAAAAGCAAATATTCATTTGTTTTTCTTGCAAAAATTTGAAAGCGTTGCATAGGCGTTTCACTAAGATACCGCAATTTCAAATTTGTAAAACGGGAGACAAATCGGCAGAAGAAACGGCCAGATTGTCAGTACGCAGGTCTTCGGCACACGGTTTGATGGCAAATGAGTGAACATCTTTTTCAAGGATAAGCTAAGAATAATAATTAAACAAAAATATAAAGGAGGTAAGATTATGACTCTCGAAAATTTTACAATCAAGGCACAGGAGGCCGTGCAGGAAGCCGTCAACACGGCGCAAAGGGCCTCGCAACAGGTCATTGAACCTGTACATATATTAAAAGGTGTGATGGAGAAGGCTCCCGATGTGGTGAGCTTTATTTTTCAGAAACTCGGCGTGAACAGCCAGCATATTGCGAAGTTAGTGGACAGCGAACTGCAACACTTGCCGCGGGTACAGGGTGGACAGCCGTATCTCTCATCCGATGCCAACATGGTCATGGTGAAGGCAGAGGACATCTCAAAGAAATGGGGAGACCAATTCGTCAGCGTGGAACCTATACTGTTAGCTATTCTGGAAGTCAATTCTTCAGCTTCCCGCATCCTGAAAGATGCCGGTATCAACACGAAGGATGCTGAAAAGGCCATTCAGGAATTGCGACAGGGACAAAAGGTACAGACGCAAAGTGCGGATGAGAACTATCAGAGTCTTTCGAAATACGCCAAGAATCTGGTTGAAGACGCACGTGCAGGAAAGCTGGATCCCGTCATCGGACGTGACGATGAAATCCGGCGTTTGCTGCAGATTCTGAGCCGACGCACCAAGAACAACCCTATTCTGATTGGTGAACCTGGTACGGGTAAAACGGCCATCGTGGAAGGTCTTGCTCAGCGAATCGTCCGCGGTGATGTTCCGGAAAACCTAAAGGATAAGCAGCTCTTCTCGCTCGACATGGGACAGCTGATTGCAGGTGCCAAGTATAAGGGCGAGTTTGAGGAACGCCTGAAGAGTGTGGTCAACGAAGTAACCAAGAGCGAAGGCCGCATCATTCTTTTCATTGATGAGATTCATACGCTGGTAGGTGCTGGCGCTTCTGAGGGTGCCATGGATGCTGCCAATATTCTGAAACCCGCACTCTCGAGAGGTGAACTGCGTGCTATCGGTGCCACGACTTTGAATGAATATCAGAAATATTTTGAGAAGGATAAGGCTCTGGAACGCCGATTCCAGACGGTTATGGTGGATGAGCCAGATGAAATGTCGGCTATTTCCATCCTGCGTGGTTTGAAGGAACGCTACGAGAACCACCACAAGGTGCGTATCCAGGATGATGCCTGTATCGCTGCCGTGAAACTTTCTGAACGCTATATTTCTGACCGTTTCCTGCCTGACAAAGCCATTGACCTGATGGACGAAGCAGCAGCCAAGTTGCGTATGGAGCGCGATTCTGTTCCTGAGGAACTGGACGACATCTCGCGTCAGCGGGCACAACTTGAGATTGAGCGTGAGGCCATCAAGCGTGAGAACGATACCGAAAAGATAGCCCAACTGGACAAGGACATCGCTGAACTCCGCGAACAGGAACAGCATTTCCGTGCCAAGTGGGAAAGCGAAAAGGCTCAGATTGAGAAGGTGCAGCAGGCCAAACAGCAGATGGAACAGCTGCGATTCGAAGCTGACCGTGCCGAACGGGAAGGTGATTATGCGAAGGTGGCTGAAATCCGCTATGGCAAACTGAAGGAGCTCGAAGACGAGATTGCCAAATCTGCCAACTCTCCTCATCAAGATAATGATGCCAGCCGCCTGGTCCGTGAAGAGGTTACGGCAGATGATATTGCAGAAGTGGTAAGCCGCTGGACGGGCATTCCTGTCAGTCGTATGATGCAGAGCGAAAAGGAGAAACTGCTTCATCTGGAAGAGGAACTCCACAAGCGCGTTATCGGTCAGGACGAAGCTATTATGGCTGTTTCAGATGCCGTACGCAGAAGCCGTGCTGGACTGCAAGATCCCAAGCGTCCTATTGCCTCGTTCATCTTCCTCGGCACGACGGGTGTTGGTAAGACCGAACTGGCTAAGACATTGGCAGAATATCTCTTCAATGATGAACAGATGCTGACACGTATCGACATGTCGGAATATCAGGAGAAGCATACTGTCTCCCGACTGATTGGTGCACCTCCGGGATATATCGGCTACGATGAAGGCGGACAACTGACGGAAGCTGTGCGCCGCAAGCCCTATTCGGTCGTTCTCTTTGATGAGATTGAAAAGGCACATCCTGACGTCTTCAACATTCTGTTGCAAGTGTTGGATGATGGCCGTTTGACAGACAACAAGGGCCGTACGGCAAACTTCAAGAACACCATCATCATCATGACTTCGAATGCCAGCGAAAGCAAGCTTCACCAGATTATGCGTCCGGAGTTCCTCAACCGTATTGATGAGATTATCACCTTCACACAGCTTACCAAAGAACAGATTGCCAATGTAGTACGCCTACAGGTGAAGAAGGTTCAGGACATGCTCGCAGAACAAGACGTTGAAATGGAAGTGACACCTCAGGCTATCGACTATCTGGCAGAAATGGGATACGATCCTGATTTTGGTGCTCGTCCAGTAAAGCGTGCCATCCAGCAATATATGCTGAATGATCTCTCCAAGAAACTGCTTTCTGGAGAAGTCAATCGTGAGAAGCCAATCATCGTAGATTGCTTTGGTGATGGCTTAGTTTTTAGGAATTAATGTTAATCTAACACTAAATTTGCAAACTCGGTTTTGCAAACAAGGCGAACAAGGAAATTTGTTCGCCTTTTTATTTGTACATTCAATTTAATTTTACTATTTTTGCACGCCTTTTTGTGAGATCATGTCTCCGTCTCAGAAATATAACTATATATCAATCAAGTAGCATGTATAAGATTTTTACAGGATTTCATCTTGTTGAGGCCTACCATAAGGCCCGCCGTGAACAACGTGTTGATCCAAACCGAGTTACGAAAAAACTTATTTACGCAGCCATCGTGCTCGCAGTAACCCTGTTTCTCTGGAATGCACCAGCTGATATGTTCGGCATTCAGAATCTCACCATTATCCAGCAGCGCATCATTGCCATCTTTGCTTTTGCTACCCTGATGTGGGTTTTTGAGGTCGTTCCGTCATGGGCCACCTCAGTAGGTATCATGGTTTTGATGTTGCTTACCACTTCCACCAGCGGTTTCAAACCTTTGATGTATGAAGCTGCAGGCGATCCTCTGCCTTATAAAGACATCATGGCATCGTTTGCCGATCCTGTGATTATGCTGTTTATCGGAGGATTTGTCCTGGCTATTGCTGCCAGTAAAACGGGTATCGATGCCCAGCTGGCCAAAGTATTACTAAAACTTTTCGGAACCAATAGCTACAACGTTCTTCTAGGCTTCATCCTCATTACTGGTGTTTTCTCGATGTTTGTGAGTAACACGGCAACAGCCGCTATGATGCTGACGTTCATGACACCCGTTTTCAAGCAGTTGCCTCCTGAGGGCAAAGGGCGCATCGCACTTACGCTTTCTATTCCCGTCGCAGCCAACATTGGTGGTATGGCTACGCCTATAGGCACGCCTCCCAATGCCATTGCCTTGAAATATCTTAACGATCCTGCAGGACTGAATATGAACCTCGGTTTTGGTGAGTGGGTGATGATCATGCTGCCATTGGTACTGATTCTGCTGTTCATCGGATGGTTATTACTCCGCACCCTGTTTCCCTTCTCCCAGAAAACCGTTTATTTGGATATTGAAGGCAGCATGAAACATGGTGTCAAGACATGGATTGTCATTGTTACTTTCATACTCACCGTATTGCTCTGGATGACCGACAAATTGACAGGAATAAACTCCAATACTGTAGCTCTTATTCCGTTCATGATATTTGCCATGACAGGCATCATCAACAAATATGACTTGGAGGAAATCAACTGGAGCGTCATTTGGATGGTAGCTGGTGGTTTTGCTTTAGGATACGGTCTGAATGCTTCAGGACTTGCTGAAAATGCCGTGGAGAGTGTTCCCTTCGGCAGTTTGTCTCCCATAGTCATTCTGGTCATCTCAGGCCTCATCTGCTATCTGCTCAGTAACTTCATCAGCAATTCAGCCACAGCCGCCCTGCTTATGCCAATTCTGACTATGGTTTGCTCAGGTATGGGTGACAAGCTCGGAGCTATCGGAGGAACTGCCACCGTGCTCATCGGTATTGCCATTGCAGCATCGAGTGCCATGATCCTCCCGATTTCTACACCTCCGAATGCCCTTGCTTTCTCCACAAATCTGGTAAAGCAGAAAGACATGGTGAAGATTGGAATTATCATGGGTGTTATTTCGATGGCATTAGGCTACGGCCTCCTCTTCCTGCTTGGCGAGATGCACTTCATCTAAAAAAATCCACACATCCATAGTCGAGGGACTGCTCCGCATCAGGTGTAGTCCTTTTTCTATAACAGCATTTTTTGCCTAAAACACTGCCACCACCGCACTCCCCCGATAAACAGGGGCGATGTGCGGTGGTGTCAGTGTTCTTTGAGAAATTCTTATTCTAATGAAAATAGCAAGGGACGTCAAGACATGCAACTGCTATTTGATAGTAGTCCGATAAATTGGAATTTACTTGATTACCTTGACCACAGGTTTCCTCTGAGGATGAGTCCGTTTCCACCACATGTAGTAACCGCTCCAG
>Ga0256407_10010868_pt1 | contig 12708 bp, 12 predicted proteins | sample RumenRJG_04DNA_FD_193489 | JGI IMG/M metagenome (GOLD analysis project Ga0256407, IMG submission 193489) | Bovine rumen microbial communities from Lethbridge, Alberta, Canada - RJG_04 | ecosystem: Host-associated > Mammals > Digestive system > Stomach > Rumen | place: Canada: Alberta... | reverse complement strand
AGAAAAAGTGGTTCAGTGACGTTCAGCAGTTTATGATTGAATTTATTGACGCGTGGAACCAACAATAGAAGAACCGTTAAAAAAAAGGCTGTGACAGCGGGCTTTTTTAGGTTCAACGAAAGAAAGGTTCGGTGCGAGACTTGCGAGCACCGCGGAGCCAATAATCTAAGGACTTTTTATGGAAAAAATTGATATAAAACTTATTGCGTTTGATCTGGACGATACTCTTTTAAACGATGAGCGTCAGATTGGCGACGGGAATGTGCAGGCGCTGCGCGAATGCGCCGAACGCGGAATTTATGTAGTACTTTGTTCTGGTCGCGCTGAAGACGCAATCTTACCTTTTGTGCGCCGTCTGGAAATTGCCGGTAAAGAAGCAGGCCGTTTTTTAATTGCAATAAACGGCTGTTCTATTTTTGATTTGCATAAACGTCAGCAGATTTTCTGCCGCAAGGTTGAAGCGGAAATTCTTTTACGTGCAAACGAAATTGCAGAAGCCCGCGGACTTAGAAGCGAAGTTTACACTCCCGATACAATTTATTACCGCGAAGAAACAAAATGGACAAAGCTCGATGTTGATTTGTGCGGGCTGAAGGGCGCGGTTGTTCCTGATTATGAAAATTTCTTAAAAAAAGGTTTTACAAAAATGCTTATTCCTGGCGAACCTGCTGAACTTTTAGAGCTGCAGAGAGAGCTTCGTGCCGAATTTGGCGACCGTGCCGTAATCTTTACAAGCAAGCCGTACTTCCTGGAAATTTTACCGCCGAACTGTGGCAAGGGCGAAGCTGTAAGCTGGCTTGCAAATGAACTTGGTTTTGGCATGGAAAAAACAATGGGCTTTGGCGACAGCATGAACGACGAAAGTCTGATTCGCATGGCAGGTCACGGAGTTGCCATGTGCAACGGTCTGGACGAAATAAAAAAAATTGCCCGCCACATTACCGATCTGGATAATAATCACGACGGCGTCGGCGATTTTATAAAAAAGCACGTTTTGTAGAATTTGCTTGAGCAAACAAGCAGCTGTTCTTTTCTTTAATTCCTGCAGCAATTCTGCTGGCAGCAGTGATTCTGCAGCGTCAACCACACCGGAAGGGTTTGTTAAAGTTACAGGTGCAACAGTAAGCGGAGCTGAGACGGGCTCTGAAGTATTTATTTCAAACCGCACTGTAACAATTCCAAATCTGCTGGTTTCTGACCATGAAGTAACACAGGCAGAATATGAGGCTGTAATTGGAAGCAATCCAAGTAACTTTAGTTCTAACCCGGCAGATGGTGAAACACAAACTGCTCGTCCTGTAGAAACAGTAAGCTGGTATGATGCTTTAGTTTACTGCAACAAAAGAAGTATTTCAGAAAATCTTACACCATGCTATACAATTAGCAGCAAAACAAATCCATCTGAATGGGGAAATGTTCCAACATCAAGTGATGATACATGGAACGCCGCTGCCTGTGATTTCAACGCAAACGGCTACCGTTTACCTACAGAAGCTGAATGGGAATATATAGCAAGAGGGGGAAACAACGGAATCCCTGCAACACAGACAGGTTATAGTGGAAGTAATACCATTGATGATGTTGCATGGTATTTAGGAAACAGCGGTGATAAAAGTCATGAAGTAAAAAAGAAGAATGCAAATTCAGGAATTTATGATATGACTGGTAATGTATGGGAATGGTGCTGGGACTGGTATGGATCAATAAGCACAACGACAGCTTCTACTGGCGCGGCCTCTGGTTCTGTCCGCGTATTCCGTGGTGGCGGCTGGCACGATAATGCCTACGGCTGTTTTGTTAATCTCCGGGACTGCAACGACCCGGACCTCCGCTACGAAAGCTATGGCTTCCGCGTGGTTCGCAGCGCAAACTAACGTTTGCTATATCAGCAAGGGAGCAGGCGGTAGCCAGCGACCATCCCTTCCAAACGTCAAAGACCGCGCGAAAGCGCGGATTTTTTTGCACAAATGGTGTTTTTTAAGCAAAAGGATGTTATATTATATATGCGATGGAGGTAATTAAATGATATATCCATTTATGACTTTGAATGATGGTACAGAAATTGTACATTCAGACATGAATAAAGAAGGTAAAGTAAAAGTTTTAATAGAGACTCCAGATGAAAAACTTGGTTTTAAGTGTGCAACTTGTATTCTGCCGGATTTTGAATGGAAGGATGTTTCAGGCTATTCTGAAGCAGAATTGGATTATCTAAAAGAATTGGTAGATTCTGAACAGCATCTTATTTTAGAATTTTCTCAAACTGGTGGTTTTGATAATGCCTCAGGTTTTTAAAATTGGTTCATATTGGGTCTACTTCTGGCTAGATGAAAACATGCCATTAGAACCGATACATGTTCATATTTCTCAAGGAAAACCTGTAAAAAATGGTACCAAGGTTTGGATTACAAAGAATCATAGATGTTCAGTTGCTCATAACAAATCTCAAATTCCTCCTGCAACTTTAAATAATATTATTCGAATTATCGAAATGCGTATTCCAGAAATTGAAAAGAAGTGGGTGGATACCTTTTCTAAGATTTCATATTACTGTTAATTTTTTATTTAAAAATTTCCGGCAGAATATCCAGCTTTTGTGCGAGCTGGGGTAAAGATGCGGGAGCGGCGGGAAGGGCGGCGGAGCCGGACACCGCAGACTGCGAAGCAGGCGAGGAGTCTGGAGCGTTAGCGGAACCCTGGACAGAGCGACGGCTTTCTGCGTCAGAAGAAAGCCGGACCGCCCTGATCAATATATTCTTTGGTGTGTGTTCCATGTCGATAAATTCGAGCATCTGTACTTTGTAGCCTTGTTTTTCGAGCCATTCGCCGCGGAGGGCGTCGGTTACGAGCGAGGCAAACTTTTCTTTGATGATGCCCCATTTTAAAAGCGGTGAAAATTCCTGTGGTGCGGCGGCCGCTTTTGGAAGCTGTGAATTTACCTGGTGCTGGCAGCAAGGCACGCTTAAGATTGCCCGTGCGCCGCGTTCTACGGCATATTTCAGTGCAAAGTCGGTGGCGGTGTCGCAGGCGTGCAGTGTGATTACTATGTCGGGGCGGTGTGTGCCGCTGTAGCTGGCAATGTCGCCTTTGTAGAAGACGAGTCCTTTAAGGTTGAGTTTGCCTGCCATGTCGTTGCAATAGTCTATTACGTCCTGTTTTAAGTCCAGTCCTTCTATCTGGCAAGGCAAGTGGAGTATTTCGGTAAGAAAGTAGTGTACCGCGAAGGTAAGGTATGATTTCCCGCAGCCAAAATCTATTATGCGAAGAGGTTCGTTTTCGTCTGGTGTTCTGAGTGACGGAAGTATGTCGTTGATGAATTCGAGGAAGCGGTTTATCTGGCGGAATTTGTCGTAGCGGGATGCAATAACTTTTCCTTCGCTTGTCATTACGCCTAAAATTACAAGGAAGGGAACAGGAACGCCTTCTTTAAGCAGGTAGTTTTTTTTGGCGGGCGGAAGAATGTTTAATTTTGTGGCGGAGTTTGCGGGGCGTGCCTGTGTTCCGGGATGAACTGCTGTTTCGGGGCGCTGCGCTGACGCTGTGAATTGAGCCTGTGCTTGTGGCGTTGTGACTGACGTTTTAAGCGGCTTTTTTAGTTCGGTGATTTTTCCTTTATTGTTTGATAACAGTGTTATTTCTTCGGATTGGGTGCGTTGTACGCAGTTTTTAAAAGTTTTTCCGATATTTTGTTTTATAAAATCGTTTAATTCGGTTTCGGTAAAATGCTGATGAAAAACCTGGGTTTTTGTAAAGAATTCTGCAAAATAGGCGGCGCCCTGCGAAGTATTTGCAAGCTTTATTTTGATTTTAGTGTACGGCTTGTTAAATGCGGCCAAAACTGCCGCCTGCGAAACTGGTTTTGAAAATGTAACGGAAAGTATCATCGGTTAAAACTGTATACTATTTTTACAAAAATTGATATATTAATGATATGGCAAAGTGCATTGTTTTTGTAAATCAGAAGGGTGGAGTTGGAAAAACTACATCTGCAATCAATCTTGGCGCATATATGGCGCAGGCAGGAAAAAAGGTTCTTCTTGTTGATTTTGACTCTCAGGGAAATATGAGCAGTGGCGTGGGCGTTTCTAAGGATAAGCCTACCATTTATGAACTGCTTGCCGGTCAGGTTGAAGCGTCAAAGGCTGTAAAGAAAACTGCTGTTGAAAATCTTGATGCAATCAGTGCGTCTTTGGATTTGTCTGGTGCTGCAATAGAGCTTGTTGATCAGGATGATCGTGAATTTTATCTTAAAAATGCATTGGAACCTTTAAAGCCTCTTTATGATTATATTTTGATTGACTGTCCTCCTTCTTTGGGAATTTTGACTTTGAACGGTCTTGTTGCGGCAGAATCGGTTCTTGTCCCTATGCAGTGTGAATATTTTGCGTTGGAAGGTATTACACTTTTGCTCCAGACTGTTAAAAAGGTTCAGGATTCTATTAATCCGGGTCTTCAGATTGGCGGTATTTTCTTTACTATGTTCGATGCACGAACACGTCTTGCACAGGATGTTGTTATGCAGGTTAAGACTTATTTTGGCGATAAGGTTTTTAATACAATTATTCCGCGAAATGTTCGTCTTTCAGAAGCTCCTTCTCACGGACTTCCAATTTGCAAGTATGATCCTCAGTGTGTCGGTGCTCGCAGTTATGAAAAGTTGGCAGAAGAGGTGATTCGTCGTGGCTAAAAATGCGTTGGGAAGAGGCCTTGGAGCTCTCCTAAAGGAAGCTCCCGCCGCAGAAACAGAAGTAAGCAATAATACTTCAAGAAAAGATTCAAAAATTCCTTCGTGCATTGAAGTTGATGAAAATGGTGGGCTTTGGATTGATCCAGCTTTGCTCGTGCCTAACCCTCGTCAGCCTCGTCTTGAATTTAACCAGAAACAGCTTGATGAACTTAGCGAATCGATTCGTCAGAACGGCATTTTGCAGCCAATCATTATTGAACAGGCTTCCGAAAAAGAGTTTTACATTATTGCCGGTGAACGCCGTACCCGCGCCGCAAGACTTGCAGGGCTTACAAAGGTTCCGGTTCAAATCAGAAAATTTGATGATCAGCAGCGTCTGGAAATGGCTCTTATTGAAAACATCCAGCGCGAAAATTTAAATCCAATTGAAGAAGCAAAGGCTTATTATAATCTTGTTCAGATGAGTGATTTGACTCAGGAAGAAGTTGCAAAGCGTGTTGGTAAAGCCCGAGCAACTGTAACAAATGCAATTCGCCTTTTAAAGCTTCCGGAAGATATTCAGCGTGCCCTTACAAACGGCCAGATTTCTTCCGGACATGCACGCGCACTTTTAATGGTAAAAAGTGATGCTGATATGCGCGTTATTTTTGGAAAAATTATGGGAAGCGGACTTTCTGTTCGTCAGGCAGAAGAAATGGCTTCCAGCTTTAACGATGGCGGTCGTGCGGCTTCCAAGAAAAAGGACGTAAAAAAAGTTGAAAAAAAAGACGCCGATGTAGAAGCTTTTGAACAGGATTTAAGAAATCTTTTTGGTGTGCGCTATATCAACCTTAAAGGTAATACAGAAAAAGGAACTTTGGAAATTGGCTATGCTTCTAAAGCCGATTTTGATCGCATTTACGAAGTTCTTCTTGGAAAAAAATAACAAAATCAGTTTAAAAAAGGAATGCGACGATTAAGGTAAATTAAAAATTTAGTAAGGGGAACCTTAACCGCCGCATATAGTTAACTATTTAATAATAAGGAAGGTTTTGTAACATTCAAAAATCTGGCAAATATCTTCCTTGCTTGTAATCTCCCATGGAGCGTGCATGCTTAAAACAGGAATCCCTGCATCCAGAACATTCATTCCGTATTTTGCCGCGTGGTAGGCAATAGTACCAGCGCCTCCCTGATCAACTTTGCAAAGCTCTGCCATCTGGTAGTTTACATTAGCATCATACATCGAAGCGCGAACTTTTGCAATAAATTCCGGATTCGCATCATTAGAACCGCTTTTTCCGCGGCTTCCTGTATATTTCTGGAATGCAACGCCGCCGCCCAGTAAAGAAGAATTTTCCTTATCATAAAGATTTGAATTCATAGGATCATAGGCAGAATTTACGTCGCTGGAAAGCATGTTTGAATTTGCAAGGCACCGTCTAAGCGTAAGTTCCGAGTAAGAATCGTCCGTGCGTGCTATAATTTCTGCAACCATGTTTTCGAATAAATTTGAAGCCATTCCCGTTGCGCCAACGCTGCCAATTTCTTCTTTGTCTACGCAGATGCAGCAGGTTGTTCTGTTTCCGGCTCTTGTCTCTACCATTGCTTTTGCAGACGTAAATGCACATGAGCGGTCGTCCTGTCCGTAGCCCAGAATCATTGAGCGGTCAAGTCCCATATCGCGCGCTTTTCCTGCCGGTACAATTTCCAGTTCGGCAGATTCAAAATCATCTTCTTCTATACCGTACATTTCCTTGAACAGTTCAAGAATTATTTTTTTGCTTCGCTCTTTAGCTTCTTTTTTGTCCGCCGCTTTTTCGGCGTTCTTTTTTACCGGCGGAATACAGCCCATAATTACGTCAAGATCTTCGCCTTTTATAAAATCGCTGGCCTTTTCCTTCATCTGTTCCTGTGCAATGTGTGGCAAAATGTCAGAAATGCAGAAAACCGGTTCGTCGCTGTTTTCGCCAATAACTACGTTAACCGTGCTTCCGTCTTTTTTGCAGACTACTCCGTGAATTGCAAGCGGAAGTGTAGTCCACTGGTATTTTTTTATGCCGCCGTAGTAGTGTGTGTTAAGGTAGGTAATATTTTCTTTTTCGTAAACAGGATTCTGTTTTGCGTCCAGACGCGGTGAATCAATATGTGCGCAAAGAATATTTAAACCATCTTCTACCGGAGAAAGTCCAATTTCAAAAAGTGCAATTGTTTTACCCATTTTTGTTATGTAAACGCGGTCACCGGTTTTTAGCTTTTTAAATTTTGATATATCTTTATATCCGTTTTTTTCTGCAAGCTTTATAATCTGCTGAACACATTCTCGTTCAGTTTTTCCTTTGTCCAGAAAGTTTTTGTAATCAACAATAAGCGTTTCGTTCATTTTTATAGCATCTCCTCTTATTAAACACCGTTAAATTGATTATATTCCAGCTTTGTAAATTTGTGTAGCGAAATTCAAAACACCAAGCCATCATTTTTTTAGTAGAAAAAAAAGACGTTACTACAACGCATGTTGTTAATCTTAAGGTTGTACATTAATATTTCATATTCTCATTAATTTTGATACAATTGCATCTCTAGATGAGTGTTCTTGCGGTAGACAATGTAAAATTTAAATATCCTCTTAGAGACAAATTTGCTGTGGATGGTGTTTCTTTTCAAATAGAAAAAGGCTCGTATACTGCAATTGTTGGTCTTAATGGCAGCGGCAAAAGTACGCTTGCCCGTTTAATTTGTGGTCTCGATTTACCGCAATCTGGTTCAGTTACAATCGAAAAAGATTTAAAAATTGGAATGGTTTTTCAATCGCCAAAAAATCAGATTGTAAGTTCAATTGTTATACGAGACACGGCCTTTGGTCCGCAAAATCTTGGAATAAAAAAAGGTGAAATTGAATTACGTACAATTGAATGTCTGAATCTTGTTGATATGCTTTACAAGGCAAAATCTTCTACGGCTGCGCTTTCTCTGGGTCAGACTCAGAAAATTGCTCTTAGCGGAATACTTGCAATTAGCCCGGAAATTCTTGTGCTTGACGAAGCAATAAGTATGCTCGATCCTGAATCGCGCCACGATATTCTTATGTTTTTACGTTACTGGCATAAGTGCGGAAATACAATCATTCACATTACACACGATATTGAATGTGTTGAAGAGGCTGATAATGTAATTGGAATGGAAAGCGGAAAGGTTTTCTTTTATGGAACGAAAAATGCTTTTTTCTCCGATGAGCAGAACGTAATGCGTATTAAAGGTGAGAGTATCCCTTGCGTTGATAAGTCTTTGCTGCGAACTAAGGTTGAAGCTGGAAAAGCCGAGGTTTCTTTAAGCGCCCGTAATTTGAATTTCCGCTATAACAATTTTTCCGAAAAAAATCAGATTCACGATTTGAATTTTGACTTATATAAGGGAAGTCTTACGGCTCTTACTGGTCCTTCTGGTGCCGGTAAATCAACCATTCTTGAACTGCTTTGCGGTCTTTTGGAATGCGGTGAAAACCAGATAAAGGCAATAAGCCGGCCTGTCCTTGCACAGCAGAATGCTTCGGCTGCACTTTTTGAACCTTTTGCTGCCGATGATGTTGCTTTTGGTCCGCGTAATAAAGGTGTTTGCGGTGCACCTCTGAAGGAACTTGTAAAAAAAAGTATGGATTGTGCTGCTCTTCCTTTTGAAGAATTTGCAGAACGAAACACTTTTGCACTTTCGGGCGGAGAACAGCGCAGGCTTTCCATTGCAGGAATTTTAGCCCTTGATTCTGATATTGTTTTATTTGATGAGCCAACTGCCGCTCTTGATTCTTACAGCCGTAATCAGATTTTAAAAATGATGCGCAGCCTTGCCGACGAAGGAAAAACCGTTTTGTTCAGTACGCACAAAAGGGAAGAAGCAGAATTTGCAGACCGCGAAATTGTAATTGACAACGGAATGATTGTTTCAGATTCCTGCGTTGCTTCTGTTATCACAGTCAAAAATGACCTTAAAGAATTTTCACAGCATTCTGCGGCAGGCATATTAAAAGGACTTCGTAATGCAAATTCGTCGGTTTCCGGTGAAGCAAAAGAAAAGCCCAGCGTTATAGAAAAACTTCCGGCGTTTTTGCGTGTACTTCTGTTTCTTGCTTTGTTTACAGTTTCGCTTGTCGTTCGTCCGTTGTCGCTTTGTGCAATACTCTTTGTAGTTTCTGCCGTTTATTGCGTCCTTTGCGGCTTCAAATTAAAAAATCTTTTACGTTCCTGTCTTAAGATTCTTCCGTTCCTTTTGTTTTTTACAGTACTTCAGCTTATTTTTCATCCGGCTTTGCAGAACGAGATTCATTTTACAACATGGAAGTATCTTACCATCACGCCTTCAAAAATATTTTTCTGTCTGGCTTCTATTTTAAGAACTTACGCTTCTCTTGCCTGCATTTGTGGCTTCTTTGTTTCTACTCCTGAATATGATCTGATAGACGGTCTTAAAATCCTATTAAAACCTCTTTCGCTTATAAAAATTCCAGTCAGATATTTTATTCTTATTATAGAAATTGTTTTCCGTTTTATACCACTGCTAATTGATGAAGCTTTGTGCATTATAAAAACTCAGATTATCCGGGGCGGACTTGGAGATGTAAAAGGAAAAATGAAAAAAATAAAATCACTGGTTCCTCTTGTTGTCCCGCTTATTATTCAGACAATTAAGCGGTCTGAATCGCTTGCTGATGCCATTACAATGAGGTATTTCAAATGACGGAAATTTTGAAAAATGACTTTAATCTTTGCCCGATGTGCGGCAGCAAAAAAATTGCCTGGAAAGACAATAAAAAGTGGATTTGTTCTGACTGCGGTTTTGATTTGTACTGTAATGTTGCCGCCGCTGTTGGTGTCGTAATTTATGACCGTCAGGATAATGTTCTTTTTGAAGTTCGTGCAAAAGAGCCAAGAAAAGGTTTTGCAGCGCTTCCGGGTGGTTTTGTAGATTTAAACGAAAGGGCAGAAGATGCAGCTGTGCGCGAATGTCGCGAAGAACTTGGCGCAAAAATCAGCGGAATAAAATTTATTTGTACGTTTCCAAATACTTATGAATATAAAAACATTACGTACAAAACGTGCGATATGTTTTTTTCTGCAGAACTTGGCGATCAGTATGACTCAATTGCAGATTTTGTAAAGCAACTGAAAAAACAGGAGACTGAGGTTCAGGATTTTGCAATTTACAAGGTAAGTTCCGAAGCCGACCTGGAAAAAATTCCTTTTGCATTTGAAAGTGCAAAAAAAACATTGCTCGAATGGATAAAAATTAGATAAATTTTAACGGTGGTTGTGTTTCGACAAGCTCAACAACCAAGCTCTCGAAACCACCATTAATAGTCACGGTATTAATTAGATAAATGTAAGGTGATTGTATGGATATTTCTAAGATTATTTTTTTAGTTTCTACAGGTATATTTTTTGTTTTGTTTTTTACAATTCCGTTTAGGGTAAAAAATCTTAAAAAAAATGCCGGAGAATGCATTTTAAAACTGACTCAGGCTTCTGTTTATAAAGCAGTTTTTATTTATCTTGCCGGATTTTTGCTTATTATTTTTACGATGCTTATAAAATTTTATCCATTATATCAGTGCATTTTTTGTTTGTATGCCCTGCTTGGCGAAAATATTGCCATGCGCGAATTTATTATGAGCGGAAAATACGGGGTTTATGAAAATGGTATAATTGCTTCGACACAGTTTGTTCGTTTTTCTGATATTCTTTCGTTCCCTGTGCTTGAATTGCCGGCAGAAGAGCGGGAACGTTATAATCCTTGTGAACTTTCAATTGTTTCAAAATCTAAATCAAATATCACTTTAATTTTTGCTTCAAAAGAAGAATGCGAAAAGGTAACGAAAATCGCCCGCGAAAAAACAGCTCTTTAAAATAAAACATCCCGAAAATCAGATTTCGGGATGCCTGTATATATTTGAACATTCCGGAGCTTAGCTTCTACGGAATGGAAGGTGCAGAAACCGAACCTTAAAGCTCGAATTCTGCACGTACATACTTTATCATCATTTCTGGTAATTAACAACCGCTTCCGAAATTAAAGGAATAAGCTGTTTTTTTCTTGAAACAACGCCCTGAAGATAATAAACATTTTCTTCGCTTTCCGGGAAAGTTATGAATTCCTTGAATTTAGGGTCTGCATCAATAAGAAGTACGCTTGAAAGTTTTGTAATGTCTGTAACAAGCAGGCACGAAAACAAAGCTTTGTGACCCCGGCGTTCAATTTCAAGTTCTGTCATAAAGTCAGCCTTGCGGTCAAGAACTTCCTGAGGATTTCCAACTTCAATCTGGCTTGCCGTGTAAGAAACTTTTCCTTCAACATATTCTTTCATGTCCTGATGAACAAGTTCACTTGCGGAACGCCCCTTGATGTTGCTTCCTGCAATCAAAATTTCATTGCCAAGTTTTTTTATGTCCAGATCTGTTATGTCAGAAAGATATTCTGCGGCTTCCCGGTCTGCTTCTGTCGTAGTTGAAGACTGAAGAATTAGGGTATCAGAAAGAATTCCGCAAAGTAAAAGAGGTGCAATGTCTTTAGGAATTGGAATTTTATATTCCTTGTATAAACCTGTAATCTGAGTAGATGTTGAACCTACCGGGCGGTTAATAAAGGTAATTGGATTTTTTGTAGGAATTGCTCCGATTCTGTGGTGGTCAATCACTTCCTGAATTTTGTAATGTTCAATTCCTTCTACGGCCTGTGTAATTTCGTTGTGATCAACCAGAATAACTTCTATGTTTGGTTCTTTTAAGAGATCGTGCTCAGAAATCATGCCAATAACTTTTTTGTTTTCATCAACAACAGGAAGATATTTGCAGTGCGCGTCCTTTAATATGTCTTTGATTTTTGAAACTGTATCGTTCAGGCTTACAGTTTGAATTTCTACGTCGCCCATTACGTTTACCGGCATAGAATAAGCAATCAGCATTGAAGTTGGCGCTGTTGAATAAGGGCTTACAATTACCGAAACTCCGTTTTTTTCGGCAAGTTCACGTAGTTTTTTATCAATCACATAGCCACTGGTAGTGATAAGAAGTTTAACCTTGTGTTCAATGCAAAGGCGGTGAATGTCTGTTCTGTCGGAAGCAATTACAACAATGTCTTCGGATGAATGAGCTTCAAGTCGTTTTACAAAAGTTTCCGGCGAAGATGAACCAACGTGAATTGATGCCTTAAAGGTTTTGTCCGGTTCATTGATTATAATTGGCTGAGCATTCAGAGTTTTTAATATAAGATTTATGCTTGTTGTAAAGTTGTGCTTTTTTTCTGGATTAAGGATTGTAAGCACGCCTTTTGCAAAACCCGAATAGTGAAGCAGCGAAAGATATTTTCCATCATTGTCCACAACCGGCATTACGCGGTTTGCGCTTTTTTCCATTTTAGCAATTGCTTCCCAAATAGAAACGTCTTTGTTAATTGTTTCTATATTGTCCTGCATAAAGTATTTAACTTTGGGAATTAAATCTGGAACATATTCCGGGCGTGGAATCTTAAATTTTTCAAAAATATATGCAGTTTGTGGATTTAAATGTCCTGCTCTGGCCGCCTTAAATTCCGGGTATCCAAGAAGATTCTTAAGTCGGGCATAACCGGCTGCAGAAACAACAGCGTCTGTATCCGGATTTTTATGACCAATAATGTAAACAGTTTTATTCATAGCTTAGATAATAGCATAATTGTTTTTAAGTGGCAAAGTGGGGCAAATGCATTTAATTTAGGTGTTTTGAAAAAAAAATCGGAGCTGAGAGGAATTGAAAACATGCTTGAAGCCTGCTGATTGCGCAATAACAAAGGTCGCAATTTTCATTTCAAAGGTTCGTTTGCGTAACCTTTGTTTCGAGTTTTTGCTCGCAAAAACTCGTAGACGTTCGTTAGAACGTCATTTCCTTACAGGCTTCACCGCGTTGTTTTCAAGTACTCGAAGCGGGAGATTTTTTTCAGAAACAAATGAATTAAAGTGTAGGGTATTTATCGAAATAAGCCTTTGTTTCTTTTGCAACAATTCCGCTCAGAACAATCAA
>Ga0256407_10010867_pt1 | contig 12708 bp, 9 predicted proteins | sample RumenRJG_04DNA_FD_193489 | JGI IMG/M metagenome (GOLD analysis project Ga0256407, IMG submission 193489) | Bovine rumen microbial communities from Lethbridge, Alberta, Canada - RJG_04 | ecosystem: Host-associated > Mammals > Digestive system > Stomach > Rumen | place: Canada: Alberta | collected... | reverse complement strand
GCGCTGATAATTTTCTGCCTGCTCATCTTCGTGCATGAGCTGGGACACTTCATGGTGGCGAAGGCCTGCGGAGTAAAGGTCAACGAGTTCGCCATCGGAATGGGCCCGGCCATTTTCTCGAGGCAAAAGGGCGAGACCAAGTACTCGATCAGGGTATTCCCGATCGGCGGTTACTGCGCCATGGAAGGCGAGGATGAGGACTCCGAGGAGCCGAGAGCCCTGAACAACCAGCCGGCGTGGCAGCGCGCCTGCATACTTGCCGCGGGATCTGTGATGAACTTCATAACATGCGTTATCCTGCTCATCATCATCGCGTTCTGGGCCGGCACCGCGACGACAACCATCGACGAAGTCGTGGCGGATTCACCTGCGCAGAAGGCGGGAATAGTCAGCGGAGACCGCGTCGTCAGCGTGGACGGCGAGGAGATAAACGAGTGGAACGATCTCATTGAGGCCATTGGCTACAGCAAAAATGAGACCGCTGAAATAGTAGTTGAAAGAGACGGCAAAGAGGAGACGCTGACGGCCGAGCTGGAATACGACAAGGAGGCCGGCCGCAACATGATAGGCATCTCGCCGACCGTGGAGCACAACGCCCTTAAGGCTATACCCGCCGGCGTGCGCAACACGGGCGCCATGACCGTCATGATGTACACGGTCCTCAAGCAGCTGTTTACGGGCGAAGTGTCCGTGAGCGAACTGTCCGGACCTGTCGGAATCGTCTACGCCACCAGCGAGGCGGCCAAATCGGGCATCATGTACGTCATCTACCTGGCGGCGCTCCTGTCCCTGAACCTGGCGATAATCAACATGCTGCCGTTCCCGGCCCTCGACGGCGGGCGGCTGCTGTTCCTGGTCATCAGGCTCTTCACGGGCAAGCGCGTCTCAGACGAGACGGAGGGCAAGATCCACTTCATCGGCATCTGTCTGCTCTTTGCATTGATGATATACGTAACGTTCAACGACGTGATCAAGTTTATAATACCGATATTCTGATTTATTTTGATCACGAGCCGGCACCATCGGCAGAAAAGTACAAAGGTTGATGGCCGGAACCATTGATGCTACGTAGTTCGTTTGTACATTTTGCTTCGTGAAGCAGGAAAAGTACAAATGTTAATGGCCGGAACCATTGATGTTATGTAATCCGTTTGTACTTTTGGCCTCAAGAAGGCGATAAAGTACAAAAGATGATGGCTAAAACGGTTGAAACATTGTTGACGTTTTGTACTTTTTGCTTTGTGAAGCAGGAAAAGTACAAAAGTTAATTGCTGAAAGCATTGGAACATCGTAAAAGATTTGTACTTTGCTATATGAAATGTCGGTGTGGTACCGCAAAACACTCAAAATCATGAAGAAACAGGTAAAAGTCGGAGACATTTTAATAGGCGGCGGCGCGCCGGTGAGCATCCAGTCCATGTGCAACACGAAGACTTCGGATGCAAAGGCAACCCTGGCTCAGATCAGGCGCCTTGAGGAGGCGGGCTGCGAGATAATTCGCCTTACGGTGCCAAACGAGGACGCGGTCGAAGGGTTCAGGGAGGTCAAGCGCCACGCGAACATTCCTGTCGTCGCGGACATCCACTTTGATTACCGCATGGCGATAGCCGCAATGGATGCGGGGGCGGACAAGATCCGCATTAACCCGGGCAACATCGGCGGCGAGGATCGCGTAAAGGCGGTAGTGGACAAGGCAAAGGCATGCCATGTGCCGATCAGAGTCGGCGTCAACGGCGGCTCCCTTGAGAAGGACATCCTCGAAAGGTACGGCCGAGTGACGGCGGAAGGGTTGGCCGAGAGCGCGCTCAGAAATGTGGCGCTGCTTGAGAAGTACGACTTCGGCGACATAGTCATCTCGCTGAAATCTTCGGACGTGCAGATGAACTACGACGCGTACAGAATCGTGCACGAAAAGTCCGACTATCCGCTCCACATCGGAGTGACTGAAGCAGGGACCCCGTCGAGAGGCAAAGTCAAGTCGGCGGCGGGCGTAGGAGCTTTGCTTTTGGCCGGCATAGGAGATACCATGAGGATATCCCTGACCGCCGATCCGGTCGAGGAAGTGTACTTTGCGCAGGAGCTGCTGGCGGCAGTGGGCCTTAGGAAGAACGGACCGAACGTCGTATCGTGCCCGACCTGCGGACGGACTGAGGTCGACCTGGAGAAGATAGCCACCGACGTTGAAAGACGCCTCGCGGACCTCTACAGAGCGGAACAGTCAGGCGCTCAGACAGCCAGCAAGTCCATCGGTGATCTGACTGTCGCGGTCATGGGCTGCGCTGTCAACGGACCGGGGGAAGCCAGAGAGGCGGACTTTGGGGTAGCCTGCGGAAGGGGAGAAGGACTGCTCTTCGCCAAGGGCGAGATAATCAGGAAAGTTAAAGAAGAAGACATAGCGAGCGAGCTGCTGCGCCTCATAAGCGCAGGAAGATAGGATACAGAGTTACTGATGGAACAGATTCTGAAGGAATCGATCGATTTTTCGAAAGCGCCGGAATTCAATAAGGACGACCTGAAGGTCGCGGTAAAAAGAGCATCTCTCGACAGGAACAGCCTGGTGCTGAGCCTTGAGCTTGAGCTCAATTTTATTGTGAGCGCGATTACGGCAGAGAACGTCAAGTCGGCCATAAGGCGCTCAATGCCTGACATTCGCGACGTGGATCTTTCCATTGAGTACAAGGACGTCAAAGGCAGCGAGATACCGGCCCCTGAAAAGCGCGCCCGCAACGGAAACGGCGGCAACGGCGGCAACGGCGGCGACAACGGTGGTGGCTGGAAAGGAAACGGCGGCTGGAAAGGCGGGGGCGGCAGACGTCACGCTTACCGTCCGGTCAAGGACAACATAATCATGGGCAACTCGATTGCCAGCGAATGCATGCCTCTCGACGAGATCAATTCAGAAAGCGGCACTGTTGCCTTTGAAGGAGAACTGTTCAGAAAGGACGCCCGCACAATCAGCGAAGACAGGAAGCTGGCGAGCCTTTTCATCACAAACAAGCGGAACAGCATCTGCGTTAAGGCTTTTGTACATAATAAGAAATGGGACGATTTCGAGGAGTATCTGCCTGCCGGAACGCAGGTCAAAGTCAAGGGCAAAGCCCAGTGGGACAGATACGACAACGCGGTCGTCGTGACGGCCGACAGCATTGAGAAGACCGAGGTGAAGGAGCGCACGGACGAGGCGCCTGAGAAGAGAGTCGAGCTCCACTGCCATACGAAGATGAGCGCGATGGACGGACTCATCGTAACCTCGAAGATGATGAAGCGGCTCAACGAGTGGGGCCACAAGGCAGTTGCCATAACGGACCACGGCGTGGTGCAGGCATTTCCTGACGCGGCCCACAATGCCGGGAACGTCAAGGTTATCTTTGGATGCGAGGGTTATCTGCTGGACGATGAGGGCCTGATACGCGAGGACGGTTCCATCGACTACAAAGGCCGCCGCACCAATCACATAATCCTTCTGGCCAAAAACAAAGTCGGCCTGAAGAATCTCTACAAGCTTATTTCAAGATCTCACATAGACTACTTTTACTACAGACCGCGCATGCCGCGCTCCGTTCTGGACGAGCATCGCGAGGGCCTGATAATCGGTTCTGCCTGCGAGGCGGGAGAGCTTTACTCCGCCATCAGGGCGGGGGCCGACGAGGAGCGCATCGAAAAGATCGCCTCATACTACGATTACCTCGAGATACAGCCGCTGATCAACAACAGGTTCATGATCACCAACGGCATCGTGGCAGATGAGGAAGCTCTGAAGGAGTACAACCGCCGCATCGTAGCGCTGGGCGAAAAGCTCGGCAAGCCGGTCGTGGCTACGTGCGACGCCCACTACTTTGATGAAGAGGAAGCCCTCTACAGGCGCATCATCATGGCGGGGCAGGACTTCAAGGACGCCGAGAGCGGCCAGGGTCTCTACTTCAGGACCACCGAGGAGATGCTCGAGGAGTTCTCGTACCTCGGCGAGGAGAAGGCCTTTGAAGTAGTAGTAACGAACACCAACAAAATCGCGGACATGATAGAGCCTATGCAGCCGGTGCCTGAAGGCAAGTTCCCGCCGCACATCGACGGGGCGGAGGAGTATCTGCGGAACGCCTGCGAAGAGAGAGCGGCGAAAATGTACGGCAGCCCTTTGCCTGACGTCATCAGAGAGCGTCTCGACAAGGAGCTCAACTCCATCATCGACAACGGATACGCCGTCATGTACAGAGCCGCCGAGATGCTGGTGGACAAGTCGATGGAAGCCGGGTATCTGGTCGGATCGAGAGGTTCCGTCGGATCGTCATTTGCGGCTACCATGGCGGGCATCACGGAGGTAAATCCGCTGCACGCCCACTATCTGTGCCCGAACTGCAAAAATCTCGAGTGGGACGAGACGGGCGAGTACGACTGCGGTCTGGACATGCCGGACAAGGTCTGCCCGGTCTGCGGAACGCCGTATCTGAAGGAAGGTTTCACGATTCCGTTCGAGACATTCCTGGGCTTCAACGCCAACAAGGAACCTGATATCGACCTGAATTTTGCGAATGAATATCAGAGCGCCGCGCAGAAGTACGTCGAAGAGATCTTCGGCGCGGAGAATGTATATAAAGCCGGAACTATTTCCACGGTCAAAAGCAACAAAGCCTTCGGCTACGTTGCTAAGTACTTCGAGGAGCTGGGACAGCAGGTGAGCAAAGCCGAGCTGGACCGTCTCACTGAGTGCTGCGAGGGCGTCAAGGCCACCACGGGCCAGCACCCGGGCGGCGTCGTCGTAGTGCCCCGTGACCATGAGATCTACGAGTTCTGCCCTGTGCAGCATCCGGCAAACAACGCCAAATCCGGCGTAATCACGACACACTTCGACTACCACTCCATAGACGAGAACCTGCTGAAGCTGGACATACTCGGACACGATGTTCCGTCCATGTGCAAGCAGCTCAAGGACCTGACGGGCGTCGACCCGGTAGACGTGCCGTTAAAAGACGACAAGGTCATGTCCATATTCATCGGAACTGAAGGGCTGGACATCGTGGATCCGAACTACAAGTTCACCCACGGATCATACGGCATACACGAATTCGGAACGTCCTTCGTCCGCCAGATGCTCGACGACATACACCCGACGACTGTAGAGGAACTGGTCCGTATATCCGGACTGTCCCACGGCACGGACGTATGGCTGGGCAACGCCCAGGATCTGGTTGTCAACGGCATCACTACAATGCGTGAGGCCATAGCCACCCGTGACGACATCATGAACTACCTTCGCAAGAAGGGACTTGAGAACAGCGACGCTTTCACCATCATGGAGAAGGTCCGTAAGGGCAAAGGCGTGACGGAGGAGCAGGAGCAGCTCATGGTAGAGCACGACGTGCCTGACTGGTACATCGATTCCTGCCGCAAGATCAAGTACATGTTCCCGCGCGCCCACGCAGTCGCATACGTAATGATGTCTCTGCGTGAAGCCTACTACAAGGTATACCACCCGCTGGAGTTCTACGCCGTGTACTTTACTACAAAGGCAGCCTACTTCGACGCGGCGACCATTCTCCGCGGCCAGAAGGCAGTTGAGGACAGGATGGCCGAGATCGACCGCATGGGCAAGGACATGACCAAAAAAGATGAGAACGACTACACTGTTCTGGAAGTAGCCTATGAGATGTACGCCCGCGGCTACGAGTTCGCGCCTGCGCGCCTCGGCATCTCCGACGCTCTTCGCTTCCGCGTCCACGACGGGCGCGTCGTCCTGCCGTTCGTGGCCATACCGGGCATGGGCGAAGGAGCGGCTACTGCCTTTGCGGGAGAATACGCGCGCCAGCCGTACGAGACTGTCGAAGACGTCATCGACCGCGGCCGCGTCAACAAGACCGTTCTGGAGAAGCTCCGCGACCACGGTGTCCTGGAGGGCCTGCCGGAAACCGCCCAGATAAGCTTCTTCTAGGAGCGGGCGGCGTGCTTTTGCATTGGATAGTATCATGAACATCACAGTTTACTTAGGATCATTTGAAGGAAACGACGATTCAATCCGCTACGCGGTCCGCAAGCTGGGCTGCTGGATCGGGGAGAGCGGCAACGCCCTGGTTTACGGTGGCTCGAAGGTCGGGCTCATGGGCATACTGGCCGAGAGCGTGGTGAAATCGGGCGGAAAAGCCACGGGCGTGGAGCCGGCGTTCTTTGTCGAGAAGGTTTTGCAGTACGATGAGCTGACTGAGCTGATCGTGACCGAGAACATGTCCGACCGCAAAGCCAAGATGATCGAGCTGGGCGACGCATTTATCGCGCTGCCGGGCGGCACGGGAACGCTTGAGGAGATTGCGGAGGTCATGTCCGGCGTATCTTTGGGGCTCATCGACGCGCCTTGCATCATCTACAACCACAAGGGCTATTACGATAGTCTCCGCGCGCAGCTGGACGAGATGACACGGCGGGGCCTGTCCTCGGAGGAACGTCAGAAGGGCATTTTCTTCGCCGACAGTATCGCGGAAATCATCGAAATCCTTGAGAAAACCCCTTAACCCCTTGATTTTTCAAGGCTTCTGTGTTATTGTTGTCAAAGTTAATAAGTAAGTTATCACTGGAGTGGGCAAGAGGCCCACTCCTATTTTGTGAAAATGACACTGCCGGATGCCGGCAGGGGGCGAAAATGGCTAAGAAGAAGATCACGGATGTCGTGGCCGAGCTGGCGGGAGACTTCCTGGCGGAAAACGGCTACGAACTGTACAACACGGAGTTCGTGAAGGAGGGGCGCGACTGGTTCCTGCGGGTCTACATCGACAAGGCGCAGGCGGCCGAGGCGGACAACGAGGCGGCGGCCGGGCAGCAGTACGTCAGCACCGAGGACTGCGAGAAGGTCAGCCGGTTCCTGAGCGAGAAGCTGGACGAGTCGGACCCGATCGAGCAGAACTACTATCTGGAGGTCAGCTCTCCGGGGATGGACAGGCCGCTGATCACGCCGGAGCACTACGCGCGCTACGTGGGTGAGGAGGTCGAGATCAGGCTCTACAAAGCCATCGACGGCGTCAAGAACATCCAGGGCACCCTCGAGAGCTTCGACGCGGAGACCGAGACGGCGACGGTAAGATGCGAAGCGCAGGTACCCGCCAAAGGCAAAGGCAAGAGCAAAGGCAAGCCGGCGGCAGCCGAGAAGACCTACGAGCTCAAGCTCGCGGACATCGCAAAGGCAAACCTGGCGGTCGTATGGGGCTAGCAAGCGGACAGTACAAGTTCGCGGGGGCCGAACAAGTCTAAACATAGTTAAACCTATTGAATATATAAAGAGTATGAGGAAAAGAAAATGAGTGATTTTATGGACGCAATCAATGATCTGGTGAAGGAAAAGGGCATCACTAAGGACGTGATCATGGAAGCAATCGAGTCAGCCCTGGTTTCCGCGTACAAGAAGAACTACGGCACAGCGGCCAACGTGCGCGCCGAGATGAATGAAGAGACCGGCGACGTCGAAGTGCTCATGCAGAAGGACGTAGTTGAGGAAGTCGAGGATGACGCGACCCAGATCTCTCTGGAAGAAGCCCGCGAAATCGACCCGAGATACGAGGTGAACGATATCGTAGAGTATCAGGTAACACCAAAGAATTTCGGCAGAATCGCAGCTCAGACAGCCAAGCAGGTAGTAGTTCAGAGACTCAGAGAGGCCGAGCGCGGCATGGTCTACGACAACTACATCAAGAAGCAGGGCGAGCTCGTCACGGGCGTAGTGCAGAGAATCAGCAACGAGACCATTTTCGTCAACATCGGCAACACAGAGGGAATCCTCGTTGCCGGCGAGAGAGCAGCAGGCGAAAGATACAGAGTCAACGACAGAATCAAGGCCTACATCATGGATGTAAGAAAGAGCAACAAGGGACCTCAGATCTTCCTGAGCAGAACCCATCCTGGATTCGTCGAGAAGCTTTTTGAACTTGAAGTGCCTGAGATCGAGGACGGAGACGTCGTAATCAAGAGCATCGCCAGAGAAGCGGGCTCAAGAACAAAGATCGCTGTTTACACAGAAGACGAAGACATAGATCCGGTAGGAGCATGCGTAGGCCAGAACGGCAACAGAGTAAGGAACATCGTAGATGAGCTTTGGGGTGAGAAGATCGACATCACCACATGGGATGAGGATCCGGCAATCCTGATCAGCAACGTGCTCAGCCCGGCAAAGGTTGAGGCAGTCGCCATCGACGAAGAGGAAAAGGCTGCCGTAGCGGTCGTTCCTGACTACCAGCTCTCACTGGCCATCGGCAAGGAAGGCCAGAACGTAAGACTGGCTGCAAGACTTTGCGGATGGAAGATCGACATCAAGAGCCATTCCCAGTACTTCGGAGACGAGGAGCCTGAGGAAGGCGAGTACGGTGAATACGCCGACGAAGAGATCGAAGATGAAGAATAGAGAAAAACCCATGCGCCGGTGCATCGGATGCATGGAATCAAAGACAAAAGAAAATCTCATAAGAGTCACGTGGTTCGAGGGGAAGCTGACAGTGGACCCGACCGGCAAGGCCAAAGGCCGCGGCGTTTACATCTGCCGTGACGAGGCGTGTATCGCAAAGGCAAGAAAGCGCGGCGCGTTCGCCCGCAGCCTGAGGGCAGACCCGGGCAAAGAGCAGCTCGAGAAAGTGTTCGAGGAGCTCGCGGCGCTCACAGCCGGGAGTGCGGAAGCCGCCGAGACAGCAGGTGGGGCCGATGAAGAGTAAGGTACTCAGCCTGATGGGCTTTGCGAAGAAGTCCGGAAATGTGGTTTCCGGAGTGAACACGTGCGGCTTCGCGATCGGCAAGGGCCGGGCGAAGCTGGTGATACTGGCCGGGGACATATCCGCGGGCAGTGAGAAGAAGATAATGAAGGACATAAGAAAGAAAGGCGTTCCATACGTGAAGTACGGCACCATCGACGAGCTCTCCCACATTACGGGAGAAGTCGGGAGAAGCGTGTTCGCGGTGCTGGACGAAGGATTCGCCCGAGGCATACTGAAGGAGATAGAGGACGAAAATGAATCATAGCATAAAGGAGGATGTGCGTATGAAGATATCTGAACTGGCAAAGGAACTGAATATGACCGCCAAGGAGGTGCTGGAGAAGGCCGTGGCAATGGGAGTGCCCGTGTCCAAGACCAGCGACGACATGTCGGACATAGACACAGTCGCAGTGAGAAACACACTCACGAGAGGAAGCGGCAAGGCGGAGACAAAGGTGGCGAGAAAGACAGCTACCAAGAAGTCGGCCGCGGACAAAAAGGAAAACGAACCGAAGGTGACCGTAAAGGCCGCCACTATCAAGCTGCCTGAAAAGAAGACGAAGAAGGCAGCCGGTGCGTCCGGAACCAAGCCTGTATCACCGACAGTCGCGGCAGCGACGACAGCAGCAGCCAAAGCAAAGGCAGCAGCGGCTAAGGCTGAATCAGTGGTGGCAAAGGCAAAGCCTCCAGTAGGAGCTCCTAAGGTATCAAAGGCCAAGCTCGAAGAGAGAATCGCCAAGGAAAAGGCGGAAGCCAAGGCAAAGGCGGCAAAGGAAGCGGCAGAAGCTGCAGCTGCGGAAGCTGCCAATGCAGAGGCGGCCAAGGCTGAAGCGGAAGCTGCAAAGAAGGAAGCCGAAGAGGCTGAAGCGGCCAAGAAGAAGGCTGAAGCGGCAGCAGCAAAGGCAGAAACAGCGGCAGCTAAGGCAGAAGCAAAGGCAGCAAAGGCCGAAGAGAAGGTCGCAAAGGCGGAAGCCAAGGAAGCGGCAAAAGCAGAAGCCAAGGCAGCAAAGGCTGAAGAGAAGGCAGCGAAGGCTGAGGAAAAGCCTGAGGCCAAGGCCGAAGAGAAGAAGACCGAGGAACCGCCTAAGGAAGAGAAGCCTAGAAGCAGAATCAAGATCATAAAGAGAGCTGAAGATATCAGACGCGAAGAGAAGGAAGCCGCAGCCCGTAAGGCGGCAGCCAAGAAAGAGCGCGAAAGAGAAGAGGCAGAGCGTGCACCTAAATCCTCCAGGAAGCCTGCCAAATCTTCAGACAGATCAGACTCCCGCAGAAAAGACGACAGATCATCAGCCCCTGCAGCTGCGAAGACCTCCACTCACAGCAAGAAGGGCAAGGATAAAGACAGAGATAAAGAGAGAGACAAGTTCTCGAAGCTCGAGAGAGGCGGACGCAAGTCAGGCAAGCCGGCACCTCCTGCATCGCTGGAGAAGCAGGCAAGACCTAAGAGACATCAGAACAAGCCTAAGGTAGAGCATGAAGAACCTGAAATGGAACTGGAAGCCGGCACCGTTCTGATCAACTGCCCGATCACAGTAGCGGGATTCGTTGAACAGACGAAGACGACACTCTCACAGGCCATCATGACCTTGATGAAGATGGGCGTAATGGCCAACCAGAACCAGAACCTGGACGAGGATACAGTACAGCTTCTGGCTGACGAGATGGGCATCCAGATCGCCATCGGCAAAGTCGATGAGGAAGAGGAATACCTGGAAGAGGAAGGTATCGAAACATTCGAGGACAAGGAAGAAGACCTGAAGCCGCGCGCGCCGATCATCACTGTAATGGGACACGTTGACCACGGTAAGACTTCACTCCTCGACGCAATAAGAAACACTAACGTAACGGCTGGCGAGTCCGGCGGAATCACCCAGCACATCGGTGCTTCAGAGGTCGAGATCAACGGACAGAAGATCGTATTCCTGGATACTCCGGGACACGAGGCCTTCACGGCCATGAGAGCCAGAGGCGCCCACGCTACGGACATCGCGGTGCTGGTAGTAGCGGCGGATGACAGCGTCAAGCCTCAGACTATCGAGTCAATCAGCCACGCAAAGGCAGCCGGAGTGCCTATCATCGTTGCGATCAACAAGATGGACAAGCCGGGAGCCAATCCGGAAATAGTAAAGAAGGACCTGGCCGAGAACGGCGTACTGGTAGAAGACTGGGGCGGAGACGTCATCAGCGTACCTGTATCCGCAAAGACAGGCGAAGGCATCAAGAACCTGCTTGAGATGATCCTCCTGCAGGCCGAGGTGCTCGAGCTCAAGGCAAACCCTGACAGACTGGCTGTAGGTACAGTACTCGAAGCCAGACTGGACAAGGCAAAGGGCCCGATCGCTTCACTGCTGATCCTCAACGGAACCCTGAGATCAGACATGAGCGTCGTAGCCGGTACATGCTCAGGCAAGATCAGACTCATGACCAACAGCAAGGGCGAAAAGCTCAAGAAGGCAGGCCCTGCAACGGCTGTTGAGATCCTGGGACTGTCCGACGTACCTGTAGCGGGCGACCAGTTCAACGCGGTCAAGAAGTCCAGCCAGGCCAAGGAAATCGCATATCAGAGACAGCAGAAGGTAAGACAGGAAGTACTGGCCAGAAACTCCAGCACAACTCTGGAAGAGCTCTTCAGCCAGATCCAGGAGGGAGAGGTCAAGGAACTGAACCTGATCATCAAGGCGGACGTACAGGGCTCCGTAGGAGCTATCGTAACGTCTCTTGAGAAGTTGTCTAACGACGAGGTCAAGGTAAATATCGTACACACTGGCGTCGGCGCCATCAACGAGTCTGACGTAATGCTGGCAGGAACGTCAGGATCCATCATCATCGGATTCAACGTCAGACCTAGCGTGACCGTAACGGGCATGGCTGAAAGAGACGGCATCCAGATCAGAACATACAACGTAATCTACAACATCATCGACGACGTTGAGAACGCCATGAAGGGCATGCTGGATCCGGAGTACAAGGAAGTCGTCCTTGGTACTGTGGAGATCAGAGAGACCTTCAAGGTGCCGAATGTGGGCATCATCGGCGGCGCGTACGTTACAGACGGCAAGGTCGTCCGCAACGAGTCCGTCAGACTGGTTCGTGACGGCATCGTCATCCACGAGGGCAAGATCTCGTCCCTCAAGAGATACAAGGACGACGCCAAGGAAGTCGCTCAGGGCTATGAGTGCGGTATCGGCATCGAAAACTACAACGACATCAAGCAGGGCGACATCATCGAGTGCTACACCATGGAAGAAGTCGCCAGAAGCTAACGGTAATACAGAGATTGGGATAAGAATATGGCAAAGAACTACAGACAGGGCCGCATAGGCGAGGAAATACGCAGGATAATAAGCGAAATGCTCCTGTCGGATCTGAAGGATCCGCGCCTCGACTCCATGATAAGCATCACGGACGTGGAGGTAACCAGGGACAACAGCTACGCCACAGTGTATTTCGCGCCTATTGGCGTGACCGGCACAGATGAAGAGATAAAAGCCCACCAGGATGAGGTCCTGGAGGCTTTCAACAGCGCCAAAGGCTTCATCAGAAGCCGCATAGGCCATGAAATGAAGCTCAGACACACGCCTGAGCTGATTTTCAAGGTGGATCACTCAATGGAGTACTCGAGACATATCGAGAACCTGATAAGCACGCTGTAAGGCTCAGAGAACTATTATGAAGAACAACACGGATCTTAAAACAATAAGTGAAAAGCTGTTTTCCGCAAAGACAGTACTGCTTTTCCCGCACACTAACCCTGACGGTGACAGTGTGGGTTCCTGCAGCGCCCTGAGCCTGGCTCTCAGAGCAGCGGGAATTGAATGCTACGTCTATTCGGAAGACCCGCCTAAGTACCTGGGATTCATGAACATGGAAGCCTTTACGAAGGACTGGGACAAGCTTCAGAATCCGGACGTCTGCGTTGCGGTGGACTGCAACGAGTACGGCAGGATGAACGAGCGCGCCGAGATGTTCAAGCTCGGAAAGACCAAGATCT
>Ga0256407_10010863_pt1 | contig 12710 bp, 14 predicted proteins | sample RumenRJG_04DNA_FD_193489 | JGI IMG/M metagenome (GOLD analysis project Ga0256407, IMG submission 193489) | Bovine rumen microbial communities from Lethbridge, Alberta, Canada - RJG_04 | ecosystem: Host-associated > Mammals > Digestive system > Stomach > Rumen | place: Canada: Alberta... | reverse complement strand
GTCAAGGTATCCTCAAGTGTGTTAGGCATAACTGCTATCTTTGCAATGTCCCCTATTTCCTTTTCCTGAATTACGATATCCATTAATATGTCAAGCTCTGGGGTTTGCTTGAAGTTATGATAGGAAATTATTGATGTGACTCCTGTTTCTGTAATTGATTCAATGAGGTCTCTGTCTGTCTGAAGCTCAACATCAACATAATCTGCAATATCACAGCATTCTCTAAGTATGGCTATTCTATCCTCTTCTGAACCTTTAAAAGATCCTCCTTCTTTTTGAGTTCTATTTGTAGCTATGATTGGAAAATTTATTTCCTCTATGATTTCCTTTACAATTTGAGGATTTGGATCATCCATTCCATCGATTCTAAGTTCTAGAATGTCTGCACCTTTTATTATGCAATCATTAGCCACCCTCAGGATATCTTCCTTATTCCTTTGGAAAATTGGAATTGCTATTTTTGTTTCGCTATACACTTTGTTACCTCAATATAGATAGACATATTTTTATCATTTATGTTTCAAATATTATTATATTTATTCTTATAAATTATAAACTTATTTAATAATTCAAAATCAATAAAAATAATTATTAAGTATAAAAATAAATAATATATTGATTAATATGAAAGTGGTAGCTATTGGTGCAGATATTTCAAGCAATGATGTTTCTGTTTCTGATTCCCTTGTTGAGAATATTGAAAGGGATATTCCTAATCTCATTGAACTGGGAGCTAAAAAAGCAGCTTTAACAAACATCACCGGTGATGATGTGGTGATTACCGCATTTGTTGAAGATGAACTTTTGGAAACAGTAAATGCAGGCATTGTGGAAATATTAAGAAATAATGCAGAGAGTTTAGGTGATGTTGCTGGAATATCAACAGAACCTGATAAAGGTGGAGAAGGAATCTCCTATGCGGAAGCTAATCTTGAGGAAGGATTCTATCAGGATGCAATTATCATGGCCTTTGACACTTATGGAGGCGAATCCTTTGTTGCAGATGTTGCAAATTCTGCAATTGATGCTGCAATTGGAATGAAAGCTGTAACAGGAGTCAGCGATAAGATAGGTACTAGAACAGATATTCCTGGAGTGGGATATGTTTCAACTAATGACACAGATGATCCTGTTGTTGCAGTTTCAGTTAATGAACTTGAACAGATTGCAGTTGTTGCAAGTGCAATGATTGGAGCTGCACTGGGAAACAAGAACACTTATCTTGTAAAGAGGCATACCTCATGCAATGTGCTTCCTGGAAGTGTCTTGGTATCTGTAACTGCATTAATGAATGGAAATATGATTGATTTATCTATACCATTTGAAAACAAAACAAGAATTTTAGGTTAAGTGTCAATTTAATTAATTGTAGATATAATTATTTTAATAGTTTTTAATGAACTATGCTTTTAATTTTATCTATCTTAAAGCATTCTTCATTAAATTTTTTTTCTTATTTTTTTCTATTTTTTTATCATATTTTTTTTATTTTATTTGTTATTATATTTTCTTATATTTTGGCTATTCCATTTTCAATTTAAATATTTTAAAAATTTTTTCTATTAAATTTTCACTAATTTTTAAAAATAAATGATTAACTATTTAATATTTAAAAACTAATATAATAATGATAATAATTTTATAAATTATTGATATTTTACACTTATTGAAGTTATTGAAATTTAAATTGTGGTTCATATGATAATATTAAATGAAAATACAAAATGTTTGGTACAGGGAATTACTGGAAAACAAGGTCAATTCCATACTGAACAAATGATAAAATACAATACAAAGATTGTAGCAGGAGTAACTCCAGGCAAAGGCGGTCAGGAAGTTTGTGGAGTTCCTGTTTTTGATTCTATTGAAGAAGCTAAGGAAAATGTTGATGTAAATGCATCAATCATATTTGTACCTGCACCTTTTGCAAAGGATGCAGCATTTGAATCCATTGATCATTTGGATTTGGTTATTATAATCACTGAACACATACCTATTCATGACACTATGGAAATCATGGCTTATGCAAAGGCAAAAGGCGTTACTGTCATTGGACCAAACACTCCTGGTGTAATCTCTCCTAAAGTGGGAAAACTTGGTATTATGCCAACACATATCTTCTCTGAAGGTGATGTTGGAGTTATTTCCAGAAGCGGTACATTGACTTATGAAATTGCAAGCCAATTGACTCGTGCAGGAATCGGACAAAGCACTTGTGTAGGTATTGGAGGAGACCCTGTAATCGGTACTCCATACATTGATGTATTGGACATGTTCGAAAATGACCCAGATACAAAGGAAATAGTATTGATTGGTGAAATCGGTGGAGGAGCTGAAGAGGCTGCAGCTGAATACATTAAGGAGAACATTACTAAACCTGTTGTAGCTTATATTGCAGGTCTTTCTGCACCACCTGGAAAAAGAATGGGTCACGCAGGAGCTATCATTGCTGGTAACTCCGGTACTGCAAAAAGTAAAATGGAAGCTTTGACGGCTGCTGGCGTTAAAGTAGCTAAAAAACCTTCTGAAATTGTAGAATTTATTAAAGAAGCTCGTGGAGAATAATCTCTCCATCTTTTTTTATTTTTTCAATTAGAATTAAAATCATACAAATCTAAAAATTAAAATTTACAAAAACTGCTGTTTTTATTGAAACTATTTTTCTCGGTGATATTATGGATAAAGAAGAAATTATTGAAAAGTTATTGGCTGGTGAAATGAAGCTTTATCAAATTGACAAGTTTACTGAAAATGCAACAGAAGCTTTAGACATCAGAAGGGAGTTTATAGAGAGACATTCCAATTGCAAGCTTGAAAAGATTGCTGATTATACTTTGGATATGGAACTTGCATTCGCAAAGAACATTGAGAATCCTATAGGAACTGTACAAATACCTATTGGAGTGGCAGGTCCATTAAAAGTCAATGGGGAATATGCGAAAGATGATTTCTTTGTACCTCTTGCAACATCTGAAGGCGCATTATTGGCTTCAGTCAATAGGGGCTGTTCAGCTATCACTGCAGCTGGAGGGGCTAATGCAAGGGTTATCGGCGATAAGATGACCAGAGCTCCAGCCATTAAAACAGATTCAGTTGTTGAAGCTGTAAAGGTCAAGCAATGGTTTGAAGATAAGTTTGATGAGCTTAAGGCAATTGCAGAATCAACAACTAGCCATGGAAAATTGGTTAAGATAGATCCTATTATCATTGTAGGAAATTATGTTTATCCTCGTTTCGTTTACTCAACTGGAGACAGTATGGGTATGAATATGGTAACAATTGCCACTGAAAAGGTATTGGCTAAATTGCATGAGGATTTAGGAGTTCATGCTTTGGCTTTAAGTGGAAATCTATGTGTTGACAAAAAGCCTGCAGCAATCAATATTGTTGAAGGAAGAGGAAAAACAGTGGTTGCAGACATATTAATACCGGAAGCAATTGTCAGAGCAAAGCTTAAGACAACTGCAAAGGCAATAGAAGAGGTAAACACCGCTAAAAACTTAATAGGTTCTGCTGCAGCAGGAAGCATGGCTTTCAATGCTCACTTTGCAAACATGATAGGAGCGATATTCTTGGCAACCGGTCAGGATGAAGCACATGTTGTGGAAGGTTCCTTAGGAATTACAACTGCAGAGGATAGGGATGGAGACTTATACTTCTCTGTAAACATGCCTGATTTGCCTATTGCTACCATTGGCGGTGGAACAAGACTTGAAACTGCTAATGAAGGATTGCAGATAATTGATTGTGCAGGAAGCGGCAAGGTAAACAAGTTTGCTGAAATTGTCATTTCAACTGTTATGGCAGGTGAATTGTCATTAATTGCAGCAATATCTGCAGGACACTTGGCAAAAGCTCACCAAGAGCTAGGAAGATAATTGATTTTAATTATCTTTTTTATTTTTTATTTTTTTTCAATGTTTAATTATTCACTTTTTACTTTTTACTTATTTTATTTATTTGATTTTTATGGAAAAAGAGCATATTGATTTCAGGAAAGAATTTGAAGAATTCAAAAGGGTATTGGAAAACAGTAAACCTATCTTTGATGATGATTCCATTGAGTTTAATGATTTTGACAATTTGCTGTCAAATGATGATTTCAATCCTTTAGATGAGCTTGATGAATCTAATGATCAATCTATTTTAAGCAATGATTATCCTAAAATTTCTCTTGAAACCGATGATATTCTAATGAATTTAACCATTAAAAAGGATTATTCTGCTATCGATGATTTGGAAAAGAGGAAAGAACAATTCATCAAGGATTTAAAGGAATTTATCGATGAATTTGAATCAACTGAAGAATCAAGCCAATTAATGAAGTACTATGACTAGTTTGATTTCAAATATAAAATAATAAATACTAAAATGAACATATAAACAATTACTTATTAACAATAGTTAAAATTTTAATTTGACTGTTTTAATAAAAGGTGATATTATGTGTAGTTCTGGAGGCCCAATGGCTGATCTTTCAATGAAAAAATTGAAAACAAAGAAATATAAATGCTTAGATTGTGGAAATGATTTTAAAGGATTAGGTAAAAAGGTTATCTGTCCTTCCTGTCAAAGTGAAAATGTAGAAGCACAAGAATAAGTATATTGCTATTTTATTTGTTAAGAGTGAATGTTCAATTTGCTCTTTAACTTTTTTTATTTTAATAAATAACTATTTTTTTTTAATTTTTATACTAAATTTATAGTCCAATTTAATTATGCAATTAATGATATTCGTATCATTTTAAGCTAATTGAATCAATTATCGGTGATATCATGGAAACTGAAATCAAATTTACTAAGGATGAAATACTATTTTTGCTTGGTGAAAGCGGTATGGTTGGAATAGTTAAGGCTGGAGAGGATAAGATGCTATTTATAGGAACTCCAGATAGTGATGAGATTGTCCAATATCTTGAGGAAGATGATTTGATTGCTGTTTCTTCCTTTAATTTAGGTGAAAAATATGAAAAGGGAATAAGATCTCTTGCTTACCTAACAAGGGATATAGAGTCACCTATACTTGTTCTTCCAAAGGACCATCCATCATCAAAACGACTTAAAATGGTCTTGTCTGTTGGTGAAAACGTAAGATTGGACTGTGGTATAGTTCCTGGAACACACCCTGAACAGGATATTTTATGTTCCTGTGATAGCTTATCCGGCTTAAACATAGTCAAATCCAAAGAGGGTGTTGTTATAGAAGGGGAAGTGAAGAACTATAAGATTGAGCCTTTTTAATAAAAAATTTAATTTTCTTCTAAAAATCTCTTTTTAAATCTCTTTTAATTATCATTTTTAATTTATTAAAAAGTTTCATAATCATTTTTAATTTATTAAAAAGTTTCATAATCATTTTTAATTTATTAAAAAGTTTTATATATATAAAATAAAATAATATAAAATATTTAATTTAAATTAATTTAAAAAAAATATAGAATTGACAAATATGTTATTGCATGAACAAGCATTCCAATTAATCGGTGAAGGAGTAGTCTTCTTAGTATTCCTGATAGTGGTCATACTCATTGTAGGGCTTTTGCTCGGAATAATACTAGTCAGAAGAAACAAGCTGGTATTGCCTTCAGTTATAATCTTTATCGTAAATGTATTTTATTCTCCATTGAAGAGTTTTGCAAATCTTTTAGGTCTTGATGATTCATTGGTGGACAATATTGGAATTGAAGTGAGAAACAAGGTCAATAAGCCCAAATTCGAAAAGATAGCTCCTGAAGACAAGATAATTGTATTGCCACATTGCCTAAGGTCTGCTCAATGTGAAGCAAGCCTAAAGGAAACCGGTGTTCAATGCATATATTGCGGAAAATGTGCAATTGGTGTCATTAAGCAAAAGGCTGAGCCGATGGGATATAGGGTATTTATTGTACCAGGTTCAAGCTTTGTTAAGAAGATCATTCAACAGAATAAGTTCAAATCCGTTGTTGGGGTGGCTTGTCCTGTGGACTTGAATCAAACCATGATGGCTTTATCAGATTTTGCTCCACAGGGAGTTCTTTTATCTAATTCCGGTTGTTTTGAAACAAAGGTGGATATTTCAAAAGTTCTTGAGACAATAGGTTATTACGATAATAAAAAAGAAAAGGAAGACGTTTAGTTGAAACTTGATTATCATGATTATAAAAAAGAAAACGTAGATGAGGTGAAAATATGCCTGAAAATGATATAAATCCATTTTTTACCATTAAGAAAGTAAGAGAAGGGGATGAATTGAAAATGGACCAGAAATTCATAAAGATCAGAATGAATTCAAATAAGGTCATGGCTATTCATTATAAAGCTCCTATGGAAAGAACAATTGAGTTAGAGATGTTCTTTGAAAATTTCAATCCTATTGATAGAATAAACTATGATATAGGTGGAACCGGTTGGGTAGGTGCAAATTTCAGAGGCCTTATTGACGGTAAAGACGATTCATTGCAGGTTGATTACGATTATAAGATTCTAATGCTAGAGGAATACAAATGTCCTACTAAAGTGGAACTTAAGAATTTAAAGAGAAGTTCTAAATTTAGGCCTAATTTCACTTTGGCAGATTCCTAGTCTTTAAAATATTCATGGAGGATAACTATGAACAGTAAAAAAACAGCAATATTTGCTATTGCAGTGCTTGCAATTGTCATAAGTTCATTAGGTGCCGTTTCAGCTTTTGAACTGTTTGGAATGAACCTTTTCGATTCTTCCACTGATTTTGACAATAAATTCATGTCAGGCACATTCAATGGTGAAGTGATTCAAAATGAAATCAAGGATAATGGTTCAACTAAAGGTTGGACAGATTCCTATAGTGACAATGAAAATAATATAACCTATAATATGACCTGTGTAAAGGATGGAAACTTTATCACAGATGTTTATCAATTGCAAGGATTAGGTGCTCCTGAAGTAAGGAATTACAATGGTCAACCTTGGAAAATATTCTATTCACAAGCTGTTCCAGACAACAATGTGACTGATAATAAAACATCTGGAAACGATACAAACAATACAATAAACGTCTATATCTGTGAAGCGGATATCAATGGAACTGCATATACAATCAATGTAATGGCTTATGATAACAAAACCGAATGTGACGGTACCTTATTCTGTCCATTGTATAAGGATTACATAGGTCCTTTAGTTGAAAGCATTAAATTTAAAGATGCTAAAAAGGCTCCTGAAATGTCTGATTTATTGGGCATGTCAGATGAGGAGTTTAAATTCAATAAGGATTATGTGGACGGAATTTTAAATGGAACCATTGATCCTAGTAAACTTCAATAAATAAAAGTTGATGGAATTTTAAATGGAACCATTGATCCTAGTAAACTTCAATAAATAAAATAAAGAATTAATTAAAAAAGAACAGGATAATTAATATTATTCTGTTGACTTTTCTTTTTTTAATGAATGATTAAGTTTAAGTGATATTTATGAAAGTAACTGTTTTTCATGCTAATGAATGTGATAAAAGGAAATGCACAGCATTTAAAATGGAAAAGCAAGGAAAATGCAAAATAGTCTATAAGATACACCAGATTCCACGTGGTGCAGTTGTCCTTAATCCATTTTCCGAAAAGGCAGTTTCCTATGAGGATAGGCCCCTTGTTGAGAATAAGGGAATTGTAGGACTTGACTGTTCCTGGAATAAGGTGTCAAAGTCTGCAAGTTTCTTCAGTTTATCAAGATATCACAGATCTCTTCCCTTTTTAATAGCTGCAAATCCCGTAAATTTCGGAAAGCCTTGCATATTGTCTACAAATGAAGCGATTGCAGCTACATTTTACATAACCGGATTTAAAGATGAGGCACATCATATCATGGATGGTTTCAAATGGGGTCATTCCTTCATTGAAATGAATTATGACTTATTGGAAGCTTACAGTGATGTAAAAACAAGTGAAGAGGTAGTACGAATACAAAATGAGTTCTTAGAGGCTCATGAAAGGTAAAAATAAACCTAACATTTATATAGTATTAAATTAATATATCTTATTAATAGTTATGATTACATGCTGTTGTAATTCATAATTTATTCTTTTAAACTTTAATTATGAATTTAATGAATTATTTCTCTAGATTTTTCATGAATTTTTATTTAAGTTACATTGATCAATTAATTTAATAAGATATGGAGGAATTGTTAATGGCAAGATTTGAAGAAGCAGAAAACAGAATGTTTAATGTAAAAATCTGTTTAAAATGTAATGCACGTAATCCTGCTGGAGCTACTACTTGTAGAAAATGTGGTTACAAAGGTTTAAGATTCAAAGCAAAAGAACCTAGAGGATAGATTCACTCTATCCCTTTAAACTTAAAAGAGAATTTTTATTCTCTTTAGATTTTTATATTAAATTTCTTATTTTAAAAACTAATTTTAACTAATTTTATAATTATAACTATTTTTATCAATTTTACTAATTTTAACTAATTATATAGTTTCAACTATTTTTATCAATTTTACTAATTTTAACTAATTATATAGTTTCAACTATTTTTATCAATTTTACTAATTTTAACTTATCCTTTTTTGAAATTATTATAAAAATTTTTAAAAAAGCGATATTAATTTTAAATACTAATAAGTTAATAAATATATGTAATTAATAGATTATTTAAAAAATTAACTTATATTAAACTAAATAATCTAAATTAATTTACTTTAATTAACTATATTTAAAATTCATTGTGTGATTATATGGAAAATGTAGAAGCTCATTTTAAGGAAATATTAAAAACTCGTAAAATTCATTTAACTTTAATCGATCCTGATGAACAAAGCCCAGAAGAAGCTGTATCTATTGCTAAAGCAGCAATTGAAGGTGGCAGTGATGGTATTATGGTTGGAGGTTCCACTGTAGATACTGCTGCACTTGACGGAACTTGTAAGGCATTATCTGAAAACATTGATTTGCCTATTGTATTGTTCCCAGGAAACATCAATGGTGCAAGCAAATATGCAGATGCTATCTTCTTCATGAGTTATTTAAATTCAAACAATCCTTACTGGATTATCGGTGCACAAGCATTGGCATCACCTGCAGTTAATAAAACTGGAATTGAAAAGATTCCTATGGGTTATGTTGTAGCTGAACCTGGTGGAACTGTCGGTTGGGTTGGAGATGCTAAATTAATCCCACGAAACAAGCCAAAAATCCCTGCGATTTATGCTATGGCAGCTGAGAACTTAGGTATGAGATACTTCTATATTGAAGCAGGCTCTGGTGCAGATCAACCTATTCCTCCTGAAATGGTTGCTTATACAAAAAGAGCTACCCAAGACATTGTTCTTGTAGTAGGTGGAGGAATCCGTGATGCAACAGCAGCTTATACTGCAGCAAAAGTTGGTGCAGACATCATTGTTACTGGTACTGTTGTAGAGGAAACCTCAGATGTTAAAGGTAAAATCCAAGAGATAGTAGCAGGAGTTCGTAAGGCTTCTGAATAATTAAACTATTTCTTTTTTCTCTTTTTTTACTATTTTTATCTATTTTTACTATTTTTTATCTATTTTTAACAATTTTTCATCTATTATAACTATTCTTTATCTATTTTTAACAATTTTTTAACTAAATAATTATTTTTCAAACGCTCTTTCTAAAAATTAATTATATATTTAATAAATATACTTAATTATGAAATAATTTATAATAAAATAATTTATAAGATTAAATCAATATTTTAATATATAATAAATATGCTTTTGAAATTAAGAAAAAATTATAATTTTTAGGTTTTATCATGTTAAATTCGTTATATACAGAGGCTATTAGAAAAAAAGGATTAATCAATGAACCTTTGGAGGAATATAAGGAATCTGAAATAGACATTGAATCCAAATGGCATGAAGAGGAGATTATTTCAAGTGATTCAAATCTTATTCTTGCTGCTGGTGATGGAAGCTATAACAAAAAGAAATATCTCAGCTTCAATTTCTATGCAGTGGCTGCACAATCTCTCATTTATAATCCAAATGATACAGAATCAAAACTAAAGGCAATTGAATCTGCAGAGCTTGATATTATACCTCATCAATCATTCTTGGAGGAAAGATTGAGAAATATGATGAGCATATTTGAGATAAAGACTGCAATAAAGACATTCAATGACTTTGATATAGATTATTATATGGATGATGGATCTATTTTAGGCGATTTAATCCGTCCAATTCCTGTAGAAAAGAGCATTGCACCGGAATACAAATCAAGAATAATAGCTCAAGTCAAGGAAAAGCTGGAATCTGAAATACAATCCAATGAATTAAATCTATCTTCATTTAATTTCAAAGAAGAGTTTAAAGACTTGTTTGAAGATGAAAACATTGATGAATATGCTTTAATAACCTTCTTGGAGAGTTTGGAAAACTTGATTGCCTTAAAATATCTTTTAGAAAATAAAGAGAAAATCATAGCCATTTCCAAAACATCATCAAGCAATGAAATATTCCATGCAAATATACCAGATATGGCTATTTTAGATGGAATGACAAGAAAACAAGGATTCAGTGAACCTTATCACAGAAAGGTAACATATAAAACCAAGCATGATTTCCCAATCGAAAACGAGTTCTTTAGGGAGCTTTGGTTTACAATATTCTTTGCACGACTTGATGACAATAAGAACATAATTAAAATAGAATTGCCTTATTACACTAAAGATTTGGATGATATAAGGGAAGTTTTAAAGGTTTTAAAGTCAAATTCAACAGAAGGATATCCATTTTTACTAAAGAAAGCGCATAAGGATGTTGTTATTTCAAATCAGGATATGAATAGCTTGTCTAAAATAATCGGATTTTTGGATAAGTCAGGTCGTGAAATGTTAAATTAGGATAAATAGTCCCTATAAGATAATTAATAATCGAAATTAAGTTTTATTGAAGTTTATAATATAAAAAAATTAAATATTACAAATATAATTGAGTTTAGAGGTTTAAAAATGATTGGAAGATGCATAGGAGAAACATCTCTTATTGAAGTGAGTTTCATTTCAAAAGAAATGCCGCAAGTAGGTGAATACGTAACACTTGAATATGATGGAAAAATCATTTTAGGAATGATAGAATCAATGGTTCGTGGAAGCGTTTCCTTGAATAATGAAATATATGATCCTGATACAATTGCAAAGATAAGGGAAATTGAAGGTGATGACTATTACATTAAGGGCAATATATCCATTCTTGGTGATGTGAATGACAATTTAAAGTTGCCACGTACCCCTGCACCTCCTGGAACACCTATTTATCCTGCTCCTAGTGAAGTTTTAGATAAGATCTTCCACATTGAAAACTCTCTTAAGCTTGGTCATCTGATAAACAATGAAGATGTGGAAGTGGGTGTAGACATCAATAAGATGGTTTCTCGTCACTTGGCAATTCTGGCAATGACTGGTGCAGGTAAGTCAAACACAGTTTCTGTAATCATTGATGGTCTTTTAGAGTACAACGGTTGCATGCTAATCTTTGATATGCACTCAGAATATGTTGATGCGGAATTTACTAATGGTAATGTCAATGTAATCAAACCAATGATAAATCCTCAATATATGGAATTTTCAGAGATGAAAAAATTAGCTAAAATTCCTGGATCCGCTCCCCTTCAGGAAAGGTACTTTAGAAGAGCATTTAATAAGGCAAGGGAATTAGTCCGTGAAGGAACAGCAAGCACTGCTGATTTTATTGAATTGCTTTACAAAATTTTAGATGATTGGTATAATGATGAGGACTATGACCCAGGCAATAAGAAGAACATTATGGATGTAATCAATAAGATAGAGGATTTAAACGTAAAATACGATAAATTATTGAATGTCAATATCGGTGATTTTCTAACTCAGATACAACCTGGAATGGCAAACGTTCTTGATTTAGGGCAAGTGGATGAAAATACCGCTGAAGTATTGGTTGCACATGTTCTAAGAAGATCCCTTAGAAGCAGAAAGCAATATGTAAGGCATAATGACAATAATGCTTTATCATTTCCGGTATTCTTTGTAGTTGAGGAAGCGCATATTTTAGCTCCTCAAAGCAGAAACCCTGATAGCAAGTATTGGATTACACGTATAGCAAGAGAAGGGCGTAAATTCGGTTTAGGCCTTTGTTTGGTGAGTCAATCCCCTAAATCAGTGGATGGGGAAACATTATCACAGGCAAACAATATGATTATTCTAAGGCTTGTTGAACCAAAAGACCAAAGGCATGTTCAAACAGCAAGTGAAAGCCTTAGTGAAGATTTAGTAAAACAGTTACCTTCACTTAACATTGGTGAAGCATTGGTTTTAGGCCTTATGACAAAGGTTCCAACCTTAGTGAAGATCAATGAATTCAAAGGACGTCAACGTGGTGGAGACTTAAATATAATTGATCAATGGCAATCAAAAAAAGAAGATGAGGAAAAAGCTTTACAGGAAGAATTAATCAAATTTGACAGTTTAGGTGGAGGATACTGAGTATTTATAAATTTTAAAAAGATTTATAATTTAAAAAGAGTTATATCAAAAAAGTTTTATAATCTAAAAAGATTTATAAACTATCAATCCCTATCTCTTGTATCTTTTAGGAAATAAATAATAATTATTAATGATTTAAAAATTTAAAAAATATAGGTGGGTGATAATATATGAGATTTGCACATTTGTCTGATAGTCATTTAGGGTATAGGCAATTTGGTATTTTGGAACGTGAACAGGACTTTTATGATGTATTTGCTAGA
>Ga0256407_10010861_pt1 | contig 12711 bp, 11 predicted proteins | sample RumenRJG_04DNA_FD_193489 | JGI IMG/M metagenome (GOLD analysis project Ga0256407, IMG submission 193489) | Bovine rumen microbial communities from Lethbridge, Alberta, Canada - RJG_04 | ecosystem: Host-associated > Mammals > Digestive system > Stomach > Rumen | place: Canada: Alberta... | reverse complement strand
TCTCCTTGCCAATTGGGTATTGGTAGGAGAAGCCGTGGCTCTAGCTATGCGAACGGCTACGCTAAGATAACATCGCCTTATTTTCAATTAGTTACAAGGACGTGTCGCAAATATGTCGCAAATTTTTGATAACTATAGGCTAGTTATTCTTGATTTTTAATTTTGGGCAAAAGCTTTATCTTCGCATGTTACGAATTATACAACGACTATAAGTCTAAACTCTCTTCTTTGAGCAAAAAGTCAAAAAGACCTATTGTAAGTATGCCCTCTTCATTGCGACGAGGCATAATGTGGTCTTTCACGATGATTACCTTCTTGAAAAAATCATTGATGTTTGTAAGTGGGCGAGATTCCTGTATCTCTTTCTCCCTGTCAGGGATGGACAAGGCTGACTGCACATAGTACTTCTTACTGCCGAGGCAGGCAATAAAGTCCACTTCTAGTTGGGTGCGAATCCATTTCCCATATTTATCAGGCTTTCTTATTTCTACCATTCCGACATCCACACTGTAACCACGAACAATCAGTTCATTGTAGATGATGTTCTCCATGATATGCGTTTCCTCTTGTTGACGCATATCCAAAATAGCATTCCTCAAACCTATATCCGAGAAATAGTATTTGGAGAGAGTATTGATGTATTTCTTTCCTTTTATATCGTAGCGTATAGCTCTATTCAAAAGAAATGACTCCGATAGATAGGCTAGGTAATTGGAGATGGTCTGACTGCCAATACTCACATTCTTAGCACTCTTGAAAGTATTCGACAATTTGGTAGGATTGCACGGAGCACCTATAGATGAAGCCAGAATGAGCACCAACTCACGCAGTTCATTGTCATTTTTGATTTTATGCCTCTCTATAATGTCTGCAAGATAAACAGTATCAAACAAGTTCTTCAGATAATTAATCTTCTTTCCTTCGGATTCAAAAGATTGGATGAGCGGCATACCACCATAAGTGTAATATTCGCGCCATGCGTCTAACTTGTCCCCGCCTTTGGCTGAATAGAATTCTGCAAATGAAAGTGGATTCACATGAATTTTTTCCCCTCGACCACGAAACTCTGTCGGTATGTCTGAAGACAAGAAGTGGGAATTACTTCCTGTTACGTAAGTGTCGGCATTATCAATATGCCGGAAACTATTCAGTACATCAACAAATTCATCCATCAACTGAACTTCGTCAATAATGATGTAGTAAAGGTCCTTGTCCTTGATTCTGTCATGAACATAACGCAGCATTGCATCTGGGTTCCGAAGTTCCTTGTTCATTCGGTCTTCGAGATCAACACGGATGATGTGGTCATCTGCTACACCATTTTCTAACAGGTAGTGATAGAATAACACATTTAGCAGGTATGACTTGCCACATCTGCGGATTCCTGTTACCACTTTAATAAAGCCATTTTGACGGCTTTCTATCAGTTGCTTAAGATATCGATCTCTTTTTATTTCCATGTTCTGCATTATATTTTAGTCAACCTTGACGCTTTTTCACGATGCAAAGATAACGTTTTTTATCTTATCTTACCATTATTACATTAAAAAACTGTCAACGTTGACATTTTTTTAATGTACCACAAAGTTGTTTCGTGGTTAATCAATATAAATTCTTCAGCCATGATCGAGGGGTTGGAATCCAGTCCTAATTATGTTATGATCTCCCAATATCCATGCCAGTTTGTAGATATTTTCCGGCTTCGTATGTTTTCGTTCCGGAGATAGTTATATTCTGCAAATCGATGACACCACAAGTTGTTGAGTATGGAATGTATCCTGGTTTGGTATTGCAAACATCAAATATACCATTAATCCGACCGAATACGACTGCAGAGTCAGCATTATTTCTTACAATATAATAGTCTGTCGAATTATTTTGGTTGATTAAACAGATATCAAATCCGCCCGTACCTGCATCGATATAGTTATCGCTAATTAAGTCGTGTCGCAAATATATCGAAAATATAAGCCAAAAATCAATAAAAACAAGGAGAACAACAAAGTTTAACAAAACAAAAAAAAAGTGGTGCAACTACGTGAGTTACACCACTTTCTATAGGTTTTCTTATTGTTTCTTATCGTATTCCATTTGACTTCACCGAATAAGGGCGGCGGCTTGGCATAGGAGATGAGCAAGCTCATCCCACTCTGCCCTCGCCTTGCACCTTATTTGACCTTTGGTCGAATAATTTCACGACTCGGCAATACTCAAACAAGCTTGGCATTGCACTCGCTGCTCAATTACTTCACCTCCTCAAAATCAGCATTGACTGATAATCAAGCCGTTACAAAGACGTGTCGCAAATATGCCGCAAATTTTTGATAACAAATATTATGTGGGGATAAATATCGAAAAGAACAATATACTTATACTCTTTTGGAATTGTATTACTAGTGTTTGTATATGAGTTTCAGTTGGTTGTTTGCAATAATTAAAAATGATTTACAAGAAATGTGCAATAGGAAATTGTCCAACACTTTCATAAAAAATAAACTCCATTGTTTTATCAATGGCACGACCTCCCTTGGTTGTCATTTTGGGAGACTTACACTCTTTTAGTTTTATCTTTCGTAACACGATATTATCACGGTTGAATGATACATCTCTAAAATCTTTGTGTAGTCTTTCTGCAGAACTATAAAGGTATTCGATAAAACATTCAGAGGCATTTAGTTGCTTTTCCGCATCTTCTGCTGCTCCTCGTTTCATTTCTATTAGCATCACATATGGCTTATTACTCACTTCTGCCAATAGTATATAATCACAGAATTTCCTTAATCCTTCAGGTGATTCATTCGTCCTGTTAAAAAAAGGCAGAAATTCTTTATCTTCTAAATCAAAACGATACAATGTCCAAGAAATATTTGTTCTCCCTTTTTCATCTATTTCTACTTTCTGAGGTTTATGAGTGATACCCTTAGACTCAATCATACAATACTGATTTACTGCTTGAAATTGCGTATCAAGTATTCGGCATAGTTGATCGTATTCACTCATACATATTCCTCCTGTAAACGGTCATAAAGAGTCTCTGTTATTCTATTTTGGCTATTGATGGTGTGGTCTATACTTTCCACTGCAAAGCCATCGTCCTCGACTTTTACGTCAACGACATCAAGAAATCGTTTAGATTTTCCGTAGTTAAAATATTTTACCACAACATCTTCCTTATTTAGCAACATTTCTTTATCATATCCCATTTCTCTAATGAGTTGGGAGTCACGTGAATAAAGAGTTCCTGCCATAATAAGATTGTTGACTTCACGAATCATATAGTCACTGTGAGTACTAATAATCAACCGTAAACCCATTTTTGAAAGCATCGCAAATATCCGCATCAAAGATATCTGCACATCAGGATGGAAATTCATTTCAGGCTCATCAATAATTAACAAGTCTCCTTTCCGTGCTATGTGCTTTAAGTAGATGACAAAGCTCGACATGGTTTTTACGATTGATGATGCCATATGAATTGGAATATGTCTTGATCGATTTGCGTTTTCTGGTACAAATTCGACATCACCATTTCTCGTTATTTTTACCTCGCCATGCAAGATGCCTTTTTCTATCTGTTCTGCAAATTCAAAATAAGCACCCTTAAACTTTTGCACATTCTCCAAGTCATTTGCTATACGAAGGCTATTCCTAATAGCTAAAGGATAACGGCGAGAACTACTGTTAACGATATCTATAATATCCAATTCAGAATGTCCACTCTTCTGTTGAATACGGTCAATCAACTCATTCCTGCTTAAAGACAATTCTGTTTTGAAAGTATATATCGAATTACGCTCAACAGTTAACATTCGAACGCCGCCATTGTTTCCAAAACAGAGAAGACGGAAAAAATGGTTTAGCATAAAACGAAGGTTCATTAGACTGTCGCGTGTCAAGCTATGTGTCTTTACATTAACTTGATATTTAATTACGTCAGAATTAGGTCCCTTTTCAAGAAGAACTTCTGCATCATCGTTTCTGGAAACAAGACGACATGCTTTGCCGAGAATACTGTCAAATTCGTTTTCTGATAAAGTTATAGACAATTCAAATTGATTAAACAATTTGTCCACCATTGCATCGCCTATGCCAAAAATACTTCCTAATTTTGATTTCATTCCTTTGGCAAGGTCACTGATATATTCTTCAATTAACTCTCGACGAAGCGTAAACTGCTGTTCTGTCGAGATTTGCTTTGCGATTCTGTCCAATTCTTTTGAATCAATATAGTCTGAATTCTCATTGATTGCATATAAGAGATAGGACAAATACGTTTTTCCTGTACTATTGGGGCCGCAAAACAGGATAAATGGCTTTTGTAAATCCACGACAGCCTTCCTGATAGGACCCAAATAAGATATATTGGCAATCATATTATAGAAAAAAGTTAGACGCACATTTTCAGTGCAAAGATACAATTTTTCTATGACAAATATTTCGATTTCATCAAAAAGTTAAATTATAATGGACTTTTCTCTGTCAATATTATATTACTGAGTCCACTTGAAAAAAGTGCACGGTGAGCAAAAAGCGGCATGCACACTCTTCCCTTAAAGATGGGAGGGGAGAGCGAACACTCCGGGTTTACTTACAGCCGACTTTTCAGACTTTTTAAAGTGGACTCAGTTAATAATCGTGATTACATAAAATGTTTAAGAATCCTTTATATGACCTCTTTGTTTATAAAAACATCCATGATATTTCCCTTCCTCATTCCTTTTTTGTACCTTTGCATTCTCATAGGATAACAAATAGAAAAATCATGTATACTTTATCATATCCACTTCTTCTTGCGTTTGAGGTTTTTGCCTTCATCGTATTCATAGTGACGATGTATTTCTTCAAGTCACCTTGGAGGAAATGGATATGCTTTGGAGCCGCATTCATTACCATTTTGCTATTGCTTGATGCGGAGCCAACTCTTTTTGCCAATGATGCCTATTCTTCTGAATGGCATTGGTTTAGGTTTGTAGCATTCATCGGCGTGATGATGATTGCCGGAATAGGATTCCTTGACCTTAGAAAACCCAATCAAAATAGAGAGCTTGAGGATGCGGTGGCAAATGGAGCGGAAGAATCTTCTTTGGCTGAAGACCCACTAAAACATTCGGGAAAACAAACTGAAGAAGTGAATGAGGGTGAAGTGAATGTTTCTTCTTCTGCTGACACAGCCGCGATGAACCTTTCTGATATGGAAGCATCAACAATAGAGTCACCAGACGAAGTCTCAACTTCCGGTGTTATATCTGACGTTGATTCTTCCACTGATATGCCGTCTGCCAATGTCCCACCTGATGTAGATGATGAAGTTCATTGCGAGGAAGACCAGGAGATACAAGTCGGGCATGAAGCACCCACTCAAATTCAACAGGATTTTGAGGATAAGGTGTTGCCTTGGTTCTACGATCAGATTAGTCAATTTACACCAGCACAACAGGAGGCTATCAAGGCTTGCGTGGAAAAGTTTCTCCGTAATGGGTATATTTCTGGACCCAAAGAAACTATCAGTAGGGTAGGATCTCCGTACACCCAACAAAAACTCTATGAAATAGTCAGTGCTTTTATGCTGTTGGACAAAAGTCGGGAACAATGTGCTGATTTTGCCAAAGAGGTTTTCGCTGATTTTTTCTGGAACACCGAGACCAAGACCATAGAACGTAAACTGAAGGGAAGGGACAAAATACAACTCATCATAGATACATATTGGGAGGCTAAATCAATTAAATTGTCGAGGGTGTAGATAACTGTGCTGTAGCAACTGTAACCTAAGGAACATTGGTTCAAGCCCATCGTGAAACTCCTCGAGCAAATGTAATTGCAAGACGCGTTGCCCACATCAAAAACTACTATTTCCATATCTTAACTTAACAGCATTGGTAAATACAATCTCACTTGCATCGTGACCTTCCATTCTGCCTCTTTAGACAGCAGTTCTACATTCTCTTTACTGAGTCCAAATAGCCATGTACCTATAGCATAGGCTTTTTTGTGTTCTTCTTCAGAGGGTTTCAAACTCTTAAAGTCATCCCACAGGATGTTTTTTTTCAGTTTTGCCGTGATTCTCTCTCCTGCCGCAACTGACGTATCACTATTCTTCAGTTGAGCTATGTCCTCAGGTGTTATCTGGTGGGCTACCACAACCTCTGGGTAGATGTTATCATGCTTCAGGTTTTCAACAAAACCTTTCAGAATTCTTTCATTAACATCCCATTCCAATAATGCATAGGCAAACCTCTTATCTGGATGTGCTTTCATAAAAAGGTTCTGCTGTATCTGTATCTTCTTAATACGCTGCATGAACACTTCTGAAGTCCTCTTCAAAGTAATCAATGGGTTAAGCACCCACTTGTCTGACACCTCGCCATTACCGGCATCGCTAACTATGATATACGAGCATTTGTATGGGCTCATCTTGTCAGTTAGCACATGGGTACCCTGGTTGTCATATAACCCGCCATCCAACAACATGGGCTGTTTCTTTCCCTTCATGACACTTGTTCTGAAAGTTTTGGGTATTCGTATCGGACAGAAAGCAAACGGCACACATGACGATGCCATAACAGCCTTCGATATAGGGAACTGCTCATGGTAAAACGCATCAATACCAAAATAATAGTTGTACATCCTTTCACGTGAGAACGTAAACTGGGATACCGTAGGATAGTCCGTTGCATTGATAGTTACCACAGGGCATGGCTTTAAATCCTTCAGTTTCTTTCTGTGGAAAAATAGCCAGTCATATTGCTTAGCTATCAGACAACTTACAGGTAACACCTTATACCATAAAAACCATAGCACAAGCAGGGATAACCAGCCCCAGCTGCCACCATAACAAAATGCCATAACTACAAGAGCTATGACAACTATCAGATTAATCAAGGCCATCTGCAATACCCCTTTACGTATTTTCTTGCTGAACGTCTCCTCAAAACTCTTGTAGTTACCATCATGCAGCGCATAATAAGCTGCGATAATAGATCCGCCAGACACCGACGAAACAACATCCACCTTGTCTAGCATACCCAGCTTATGCAGAGCGCGCAGCGTACCGATATGGTACGCTGCTGCTCTATAACCGCCTCCCGAAAGGGCCAATCCTATTCTTTTTCCATCGTTCGTCATAATCTAATCTTCTTTAACGCTACCCAGATACTTCATTCCATCATGATTCTCGTGATTAGTATTTTGCACCATGCCGTCAGTCTTCTTATATTCAGACTCTGACACGAAAATATCTAGATAATCACCATTTGTCTCAAACAAGATATCGCCTGCCGTATTCTGTGTAATCGTATCATAGTCACTATAATAGTCCAATTCGTCGCAGGGTGCTTCGCCCACAATCACCAGTTTTGGGGTCAACTTATCCATTAGTGAAGAAGGTATATGACCACTCTTTCTTCCATGGTGGGGAGCAAACACTATAGTCTTATGGGTATTCGTCACCTTTTTATCAAACTCTTCTTGCATATCTGTTTCCATGTCACCCATCCAGAGGAACGAGAAATTACCTACAAGATACTTGATGGCAGGTGAAATATTGTTTGGGCTTCCACCATCTGCAGCCGTATCTAAAGCTTCTTGGTACATGTCATCATCAGTGATAGGCCAAAGACAGTGTAAACCCGAATGGTCTCTACCGTCACCCGATTCGTTCATCCACTTGCGTTTGCAACCTTTATGGAGCGCAAAACTCTTTTTACTGTCATCGCGCAGTTTTTTATATCTCTTGAAGTCATCCGATTCTGTTCCCTTTGTGGTGGTCTCATTGTCGACACAATAGAAATTCACAATACCCAATTTGTTGTCATAATCCACAAGTCCTTTAATGTGGTCATCATCTGGATGTGTAGAAATGAAGCGCCTGATAACCTTGTCTGATGATTCTGATTCTATCTCGTCAAGAATATCATCCTTAACATCATCTGTTAGGCAGCAGTCAATTGTTGTGAAGTTGTCTGAATTGTGTCGGATGTAGAACATGTCTCCATTGCCGACTGAAAAACTTTTAATTTTGCTCATCTTTTTACCTTTTTTAATATATTAATATTTTCGGTGCAAAGATATACAAAATTAATGTAAAAACAAAAATTTTTACAAACAAAAATTTCGTTTTTACGGAAAAAATCTCAATTTAGTAGTTATTTCTATTGAACTTTTATATGTTATTTTGAATTAAACCTAAAAGAATTCGCTAAAATAGAAATCTTTAGAATGAATCATATTGTTTCTGTATTCATGTATTGCGTCCTCTAAAATCATGTCATAAATCGTAGGCTTTACACCCCATTTATCAGAGTTCTCAACTTGCAATCGCAGGTTTTGGTTCTTATGAAGGTCTCCTAGTGTCAATTTTCCAACATATGATTGTCCTGTTTTATCCTTAATTACAAATCTCAAAGAATCACGACGTATCAAAGGATCATCCAAATTACTAAAATTTTGTGAAGCGATAATCAACTGGGAATCATTTGATGCACCTAAAAAGAATTTCATCAGTTGCTCCAAGGTCTTTGGATGAATACCATTGATGCAATCATCCAGTAATACCGTTTTATGTTCCGCTATAGATTCGTGTATGCAAAGAATAAGCCGTAGTATTTCTTTAGTACCTTCACTCTGCACTTCTAAATCCAATGGCTGAGGTCGTTTCCATCCCACATCATGATAAGTTTTTACCGCATAGTCTGGGGCCATCTCAAGAAAGTCCATCATCATTCTACGCTCCTCTTTATCCATGTTTTTCATCCTACTTCGAAAAAATGATGGCATTTTTTTAGGCAGTGGTATTTTTTCAAAGTTAACAATATTACTCCCTATTGACTTTAGCAGCGCTAATATCACTTTCTTCAATTCTCTTCCATCTTGCATTTTCCCATCTGGTAGCATATCGCCCAAATCTATGTCGCTTAATTCCACCAGTTCGATTCCATTGCGAAAAAAAGAAAACTGATCATGCAATATCTTATTATATATATTAGCACCTGTAATAATGCTAATTACGGAATTGTTTCTCAAAAGTGCTGTTCTAATATAATACGCGGTGTCGTCATCCATTTCCATCGCTTTCCCGTATTCAACCCTTGACACTTTCTTTTCATTGTCATACCATCGATGATACATTTCTGCTTCTGTCACCACTTTCAGCAAAGTCAATCGTTCTTCCAAAATAGCATTTTCGTTCCATTTGATGTAGTAACGATATCTATTACCATCAAAATGATATATCAGCTCTATTTCTGATGGTAGATGCTCTTCTTTGTAAGGATCTAATGCAAATTCATGATAAGGTAAAGGTTCCATCTTATCTTCATGAGTTGCAGTCACTAAGTCTTGTAACGTCTCAAATGCCTTAAGTAGTTTCGACTTGCCTGCTCCATTGTTACCATATAGGTATACCATTTTCAATAGATTTACTCGATTCTGCTCTATATAGCCAGAATACATATCATCTAATGATCTGTTTCTTTCCCTACCTGCAACAAATGAAACTTTAGTAGTTTCATTGAAACAGTAGAAATTGGTGATAGCGATGGATTCAATCATTATTATAATGTTATTTTGCTTGCAAAAATACAAAATAAAAAGCAAACAGATGCGGATTTACCGAAAAATCCTCAACTTTGGACGCTTTGTTTAACTTCAATTATCTATTAATAAGCTGTAATATATAGAAATCATGGTTTTTATGTTTGTATCCACTTCATCCAACAAACTCAAAATACGGACTGCCGTCGTAATCATTACTTCTGTTAAGAAGAGGATTGTTGAGGAAGAACGATTCACGGTAAGCCACTAATGCGATTTCAGTTTCAGCATTGAGTATAGGTTTCGTATAGATACCCGCGGTTGGACGTTCAATGAATCCTGCTTCAACCAACGTAGGGATGCTATAGTCGATAGCATTAGAGATTGATTTATTGAAACCGTAAATCTCAGAAATCTTCTCTTCCAGCAGTTTGCGTGACACCTAATCTTGCACATGAAAATACTTGCCGAGAATACATACCTTTTCATAACAAAAAGGGATGGCAGAATTATATAGGGCAGCAAATAATAGCACGGTCTGCTTTTTACTGCATAGCCTTCATCACCAGTTCTTTACGCTCCACAAGGAAAGGGATGATGGCATTTTCTCCGCTACTTTACTCCGTTCACTCACAGTTTTTTTCAGATAATTCTCTCTCTGGAATTCGTATTTCGCTAGCGAACGGGCAAATTCCTTTGAATACACGCCTTTGAAAACTGCTTTCAATCCATTTTCTATCAATGTTACAGATATTCGTTGATTGATTCATATAACTTTTCCCATAGTTACTTCTTTTCAATCTTAGCAAATGGCACGATTATTTCTAAGAAATAACAACCACCATGTGTTACATTCGTTGGCATCCTTGAAATGTTTTGCCGTTCTCTGGTTTTATGACCAGATTAGTCAATTTACACCAGCACAACAGGAAGCTATCAAGGCTTGTGTGGAAAAGTTCCTCCGTAATGGGTATACTTCTGGACCCGAAGAAACTATCAGTAGGGTAGGCTCGCCATATACCCAACAAAAACTCTACGAAATAGTCAGTGCCTTTATGTTGTTGGATAAAAGCCGGGAGCAATGTGCTGATTTTGCTAAAGAAGTATTCGCCGATTTTTTCTGGAACACTGAGTCCAAGACCATAGAACGAAAACTGAAGGGGAAAGACAAAATTCTACTCATCATAGATTCTTATTGGGAGGCTAAATCAATTTAATCATCAAAGGAGTAGATAACTGTGCGGTGACAATAGTAATTAGTGACCTTAACACCAACATCTGCCCATACAGTCCCTGATAGTGATATAGGCCCTCTGTTTTCCCTCTATGAAAATAAAGGAAAGAAACTATGCATCGACATTTCTGTCATTTTTTCTTTATATCCTTTTCCTTTCCCATTTTCACTCACACTTATCATGCACAAACAGCCCCGATATCTTTTCAATCAATTCTTTGGCCTCTACTTCCGTTTCCTTCGCCTTTGTTCTCATATTGGTATAGGCAATATAAACCAAGAAAGCTTTCAGTATCGCCATATCAAAGCTTTCTGATATCAAATACTTTCCATTTTGAATAAGCATATATCCAGATATAGCCAGAAACACGAAGTATATCAAATAGACTATAAACACCATATTACTTGGATGAACCAAATAAAAAGCAAGCTGTTCCCTATGCGATTCGTAGGTATGATTGCCCCAGTTCTTCAGCGGAGTATGCCTTATAATCCCCTTTGTTACCGAATGATGAGAACTAAGTATAGACCCTAAAGCAATCACGAAAAATACAATCGTTTCAGGCTTCAAATCCCACCATCCCACTATTGAAGCAGCCGCAAGAAAAATGGTTGGCACGCAAAATGCGAATAATGCGACCATAAAATAAGTACCTACTATTGTTAAAAACGGATGCATCAAATCAACAAGGAGATAAAAAAGGGCTATCGGTAGTGACACAACGCTCCTAACAGCATTCATCGCCTTTCCGGGAAGCACCTTGCCTATCCGTTCTACAGTTTCATATAAAACGAAATATCCAGCAACCAGCACTAGAGTCAACCATTTTAATCTTATTATAATCCAATACATAGTGGCAAACGTGAGACCTCCAATGAGAATAATCGCAAATATCAGCAACCACAGCTTTGTCTTGAACGAAATCTTAAACAAAGCAAAGAACCTACTCCATTGCTTCGGTTGTATAGCTCTTATATGATCTTTATTCTTTGATACCACATAGCTTTGCTTACACTCATAATAACCTTCTTTTTCATTCGTCGGTTTATTATATGTTATAGGATACTCCCATACCGTTCCATTCTTCAGTAATACCAAAAAATATCTACCAGTTATGATGGCATAAGTTCCTTTGATATCATAGTGTACAATACTTTTTAAGACTTTAGTTCCAGCATTTATAGCATCACTCTCCACTATCTCATCCATCAATTCATGTACGGTCATCTCTATGACTGCCTCATTCGCTTTTAAAGGTATAGTCATCCACCACAGAGCAAAATAGCAGAAAATGAAAATGTTAGGGATGAGCGAATAAAAACTAGTATTCACCAAATATTCCGTGCTAATACCCACAATAAGCAGGATAGCCGCTAATATTATGATCCAAGGTCGCTCAAACTCCTGTCGTTCAACGAAACGGAAACACTTATTTCCGTTAGGTTTTGTCCATTTCGTCACTTTTCCCATTTCATCTCTCCTATTACAAGATTATACCATTTACGCTATTAATTGTCTCATATATTGCGATTATAGCAACCAATCACCATCCCCTGTGTTTTTTCACACGCTTTACAGGAAGGAGGTTGCGTCATGTTCTCGCTGACCGAAAGCCACCGTTTCTTCCTATGCCAGCACTACATGGACATGCGCAAGGGCATCGACAGTCTGTGCTCGGTGGTGCGCTCCGATATGGGCATGCACCCAAGAGACCATCCGCTCTATATGATACAGAATTATGAAGAATATGAAGAAGTAATGTAGCAATAGTTCCGCAAGAGGACACGTTGAAAAAAGCGATGAGATTATTTCTCACCGCTCAAGGCAATCATAAAACTCCAACATTGAATGCCATTGCAAATCCTCGCTCTTCAACGGTTTGGAGATTGTAGCCCCGCGATTTGGTGTAACCTTGGTCAATCAGTGCATTAAATTCGTTTAATGCGTT
>Ga0256407_10010860_pt1 | contig 12712 bp, 17 predicted proteins | sample RumenRJG_04DNA_FD_193489 | JGI IMG/M metagenome (GOLD analysis project Ga0256407, IMG submission 193489) | Bovine rumen microbial communities from Lethbridge, Alberta, Canada - RJG_04 | ecosystem: Host-associated > Mammals > Digestive system > Stomach > Rumen | place: Canada: Alberta... | reverse complement strand
CTCTGCCATGAACTGGGACCATGTGACCAGGGCAGCAGGAATGTTGTCTTCTGTCATGTCGTTAATACATTGTGCCAGCGCGGCGCTGCACATGGGGCAGGCCTGCCGGCGGTTATTTACTTGTTTTTGTCTCTCAGATAGCCCGGCAGCGCGTCGGCGTTGAAGTAGCGCACACCGTCGAACACCATGAACCGCGGGAGCTCACCTCGGGCAATACGGCGGTGCATCTCTTTCTCGGTCACACGCAGCAGTCGCATGACCTGCTTGAACTCCACTAAACGCAGCGCGCTGTTGCTCTCAGTCCCGCTCATGTCTCGTCGGCTTAACTCTGTCCTTGAACTCCTGCAGGACGGCCAAATCGCCAGCCGCCGCGTCATCGCACACGAACCGCCAGATGTCGTAGCGGGTGCAGCCGTCTGCCTCGCGCTTCTCCACCTCACCGGCCTCGACCATGGCTTGCAGCGTGTCATCGTCAATGCCCATTCTCAGACAAGCCTGCTCGGCCTGGGGCCAGTAGCGACCTTTCACCGTTGCGTCGATGCCCCAGTCCACCAGATGATGGGGGACGCGCTGGTGCTCTTCCTGGAACGCAAACCAGCCGGCGGCAGAGAACGGCCTGCCGTGCTTGTCAGCGTAGTCGATAATATTGTAGGCAGCGCTGCCGTCTTCGTCCTGAATCTTCTCGATGTCGCCATTGCTGACCGCATCAGCGAGCTCTTCAGCGGTGATTCCCAGATACAGGCAGGCTGTAGTCTCATTGGCGAACATGCTGCACACTCTTCTTCCCGACAAGGAGCCTGGAACAATGCCGGCAGGTGTAATCTCTAGCTGGTCCATGTTACTGCCAAGTTAGTGCGCTAACAAATCTGTTCGGGTCGTCTGCAGCCTCGCAGAGCTGCCCCAGGTTCACACCGTATGGCTGCAGCCACCCAGCGAGCTTGTGCAGGTCTTTCTTGATGCTCTGCAGCGTGTCCCATGCTTTCCTTTCGTCCAGCGGGATGACGGCCGTGTAAGCCGCCTTCAGGTTAATCTCCCAGTCGGCCCGCAGCTCCATGCTGTTGCTGCCCTGGGTGAAGTAGTCGGTCAGCTTGATGTTGTGGCTGTCAAAGTGCAGCCATGTGCCTGCCTCAGTGTGGCGGTCCATCCTAGCGACAATCTCCTTGCCAGCTCTAAACTTGTCTTCTCTCACTATGCGGTAAGGCCCGCCATCGATATTAGGCACGCCCCATTCCTCACAGAACGCGTCGAACTTGTGGCTCGCGAGTTCTGCCTGGGCCCTGACAAAAGACTTCGTGTCGGCCGAGGAGGTGTTATACTCCTCCTCGCTCAGCCCTGCATTGATGTAAGCCTGTCGGATGAGTTTCTCTTTTATATAGGGCAGGAAGTGATACCGTACGCTTCCTTTCATCGCGTTGAGCTCATCATCGGTGAGCACCACACCACAGGCGGCAAAGGCGCTGTCAATGTCCAGAACAGCGCGCTTGGCCTGCTCAAACTCTAGACTCATTAAGTAGCTATAATCTTTAGCCATGCAAATAAAGTTTTTCTGCCTCGGGCTGGCACCACGCCGTCGGCGGTTATATGAAGCCCGGTGCCGGGTCTCGTTTTTCTATAAGGCTTAAAGCGTCAGACACAATGCGAATAAGCGCAGCGCGTAAGAAGCATTTTATTATAATGCTTATCGTGTCGGACGCAAATCAAAAAAGCCGCGAGCAGTCCAAGTTTTTTTGTGTGGCGCGCAGCATAAAAAAGGCAGAGCCGAAGCCCTGCCCATCGAAATATGATGAACCAGAATTACTCTAACTGACGCTGACTCATGCGCTCCAGTAGTTCGATGCCGGCGCGGATAACCGTCGAGGTGTCGCACCCATTCCGCTGGCACATGTCTTCAATGATGCGCTGCTGCCATGGAGAGAGACGCACCGTAATGCGAAAACTCCTGTTAGTCGTTGTGTCGGTCGTCATCCGCCGCCTCTTTTTTTGCGAATCCATACTGCAGTTACTTTTTCAGTGCAAAGATAATGATTTCCGAGCAAAAATAAAAGCCAGCGGAACGAAAAGATGCCACAAAAAACAGGGAGATGTAGCGTAAAATTCGACACCTCCCTGCGGCTGTTATTTGGCATTTTCTATCCTCGCATCGTCTTTTATCTTATCGTCAAGTTCAGAGAATCGGTCTTTGCCCTGACTGCCCAGCGCAACAATGATCATCCTATGGCCTGTCGGATAATCGGACTTGAGGGCTCTATAATTGCCCACTGTTTTCCTGGCTGCTTCTTGCAGATTCCCGCCATTAACGAAAGCACGCCCGAACAGTTCCCACGGCAGCCTGTCTCTCGACAGCCACAACCCGAAAGCGTAGCTCACGATGTCGACCATGAAGCCATACAGGGCAGCAGAGCCTTTCCACTTGTATCCGCCGCCAGCGGCCTCCGCGAGGCCTTCAGCAGCCAGCTCGTCGAACACAGGACGCACAGGCTTCAACTTGTCGGGAAAGTCGGCGAGGGGAACGTGGTCAGCCAGCGTGCAGGCGACCCAGGAGTCTGTCTCGTTATATGTGCTGTCAAAGTAGTCTGTAAGGGCTTTTTGCAGTTCTTCGTCATCATATCCGATTAGCTTGGAGACCTTGAAGAACCTGTTTAGCGCAGCATCACCTTCCAGCCCCTTGAACACATAGAGCCTCATGACATCTTGCACAGACAAGTCGCCCAGCTCGCCGGCATGCCACCGCTGCAGCATCGTGGCGGCACGACGGTCATCAGCGCCCGGAACTGCGGAGGCATTGAGTTCAAGGTCAAACATCTCGTCTTTGAGGTAGCTGGCCGCGTAGTCGGCAAACGGCCTCAGTTCGACGGCGCGTGGGTCATGTTCAAGCAGCGTGTCCAGGTGTTCCATGGAGAGCCTGGACAGCAGTGCGAGCAGATAAACCACACCGGGCAGCCCTTGCTCCTTGTCCATGGTCATCTGATAGTTTTCTTGCAGCCATGCATGGCTGAGGTAGCCGTCGACCTTGCTCCATTCAGCGACAAACTGGTGCAGTTCATGGGCAGCGCGGTCCATCGTGTCCTTGCTCGGCATGGGCTCGCAGGAGGCGGCCAGCCACCCGAACGCTGCCAGGTAACCAGCCACCGCCTCGCGCATTCTAACAATGTCGCTCCATTCCATGGTCACCAGTGCAGAGATTTGATTTGCAGAACCCTGGTCACCAGTGCAAGGCCCTTAATTTCCGACTTGGGGAGCTGGTAGGGCAGGAACCCTTCGCTCTCGTTGAAGCTCACGCACTTGAGGTGCTCATCGTCATCGCCAGGATAAAGCCGTTTGATGTCATGGCCGCCGTCGGTGTAGATGCAGTACACCTCGCCCCACTCGATGGTCCTGCCCGAGACAGGGCGAATCTCCACATAAGACTCAGGCGGAATGCTGTGCTCCGGGCTCTTCGGGTTAATCATACTGCGCCCGCTCTGGCGGACCACTTGGCAGCTCTCCTGCATTGCGTCGAACATGGCTGCCCATGTGTTCAAATCACTTGTCGTTTCCATCTTGTTCGGTTTTGGTTATGTTCATAAAGTTGTGGATTGTCGTTGTGTTCAGCGTGCTCAGAGCCTCGGCCTTATAGCGGTCGGCGATGTCGATGTAGCGCTCGCTCATCTTGAGTGAGGCATGGCCCAGTACGGAGGCGATAACGGGCAGCGGCGCTCCATTGACCGCCAGCAGGGTGCCGACAGAGTGGCGGGCGCAGTGCCACGTTATGTGCTTGTTGATGCCGGCAGCCTTCACCCACTTGTCCAGCTGTTTCAGACATGTGCAGTAGCTCGGGAGCTCAAAAATGCGGTCGGTCTTCTGCCTGCCGTCGGCGTTGCCAATGAGCGTGAGCAGGTTGTCGTCCAGAGCCGTCTTCTGCTGGTTCTTCGTCTTCCGCTGTTTGAAGCTAAGCCAAGTGCTTCCCCCGCTGCGGACAATGTTGCCGAATGTGATTGCCGACACATCGCAGAAGCGAAGGCCTGTGAACAAACAGAACGTGAAGGCGCGGCACACATCTTCATACACACCAGCGGGCGCGGGAGTGGAGAGCAGGGCAGCATACTCGTCCGAGTCGAGCGTGGCCTTCTCGGTCACCGTGTCGCAGTCAACCATGTTGCTGTATCTCTTCCCATTGGTGGGGTCAGAGAGCAGCACCTTATCGGCCACGGCAGCCTTCAGCATCTTGCGGAACCTGGCGAACTTGCTCTTCGCTCCCTCGCCCCTGCTGCGCTCCCGGAGATATGCGGCGAATTTGTCGCAGACCTCTTCGGTGAGCAGGACCGCCGCAAAGAACGCCACATCACGCCCACCGTTCTGCTCAGCCAGGAACCTGGCAAAGTCCTTGCGAACCGCCTTCATGTTCCTGATGTCGCGCTTGTCGTAGGTACTTATGTAGCCGTCCATGAAGTCCAGGAGATTGACCTTGCCCTTATACACCGGCACCTCATAGCCTTCCTGGTTCATCATCTTGGCCGCCTCGATGTCGCGCTGCTCCGTGGCCTTTCTGACCGTGTTGAGCTGATGCACCTGCTGCCATGACTCCGTTGGCTTGTCGTAGGTCTTCAGCCCCATGAACATCTTCTTGCGTTTGGGCTTCCCATTCTCGGAGCCCAGGTAGAACTCGAGGTAATAAGACCTCATGCCGTTGGCCAGCACCTTGTACAGAAGCCTCGGGTTCTCTCGTTTCCTTGTGCGTCCCATTGTCGTTGTTGTTTGAGTTGGTATGTGAGTGAGATTTCAAGGACAAAGGTATACAATCAATTTGAATCGGGCGCAATATTTAGGGCGCAAAATGCGGAAAAATAAGGAAATTTAAGGATTAGATAAGAAAAGCGACAAATATCTAACTATCTGATTGTTTGGTGTTTGATGTGCTTTCTTTTTCCTTGTTTTTCCCTATTATGTTCCTCTACGAGGCACTTTTGTTCTGCTTTGTGTGGACCAAGCGGCGAGGACCTCCGGCCCTCAATGTTGGGTCGAGTAACAATGGCCTTTGGCCACCGCGCGCTGCACTCTGTGCAACACACGCTTTGTTATCTCCCCGAGCCCTTCGGGGTTGCATGGTCTTTCGAACAAATAGCTTCTTCGAAGCATTTTAGCGTTTCCGACGCAATCGGTGAATAGATACAACACCGTGGTATCTGTTCCCCGATTGTGCTACCTAGATGGAATGGCGACATGCGCATGGGAGGGACGCTTGGGTGTCTGCCGCCCTTTCAGGGCTTGGATGGCGGGCGGGCATCTATACCGGGGTTGCGCTGTCGCTACACCCCGGCCTGGGGTCTGCCAGCCCTTCGGGCTTACTGTTGGCAATAATGACAGGGGAGCAGACCGCAGACGCGCTGCATTATGAATTATGTTATGTGCATTTATGAAGGAAAAACTGGTTGCCTACTCTTGCAACCAGCTGACAGTCAGCAAGTATAATCGCTGAATAGATACCGCGATTATATCTTAAGTTTCCGCATAATTAAAGAATAATAGCCGTGGGAATCGATATCACCTTGCGACTTATTTAGTTTTGTTTTTGCATGTGCCGGTTGCTCACGTTTCGACACTAAAAAAGGGCGAGGCTTTTACACCTCACCCCGAAGTGAAAGCTTCAGTGACTAATCGCGGAAGACGTAGCCATTCCAGAAAGTGAAGCCATCCAAGAAAATATCTCTTGCGAAAGCCTTGATGTCAAAGTAATTACGCAGGTACGAGGGCATCTCGGCATAATAGCCGCAATCCTCGGCAAGCTGCTCGGCGTAATCTTCTTCGCTGTCGAACTTTCCGCAATAGGCCTCACGGAACTCATAAAAGAGATTGTCGCTGTCAGTGTAACTGCCGTACTTGCAATCGAGGAAAGCCTCGAAAGCCTCCTGCTCATCCTCATCAAGCTCGGCGAACTCGCGTACATTGTCAAAATCCTGCTCTGTGAAAGAGCCCTCGCGGTAGAACTGACCGGGGAAGCCCATGTAATCTTGGAACATGTACTCCGGATCCTGCTCAAAGCGGTGAATCCAGCGGCAGACCATCATGAACTCCTCGTAATCGGCGCAAGCCTCAATGGAGACCCATGCTCCGCGCAGCGAACCGGCGGCGTATGCCCCGTATGACCCCACGTAGATAGCGGCAACTTCCTCATCGGGGTGAGCGATGAACTGCTCCAAATCCACTTCCTCAACCCCGTAGGGATTGTTGATGTTCTCGACAGCCTCTACAGGCTCTTGTGCCTGGGTGCTTTGAGCACCGCTCGCAACTTCTGAAAATTTGTGATTTTTCTCCATGACAGTGAAAAATTTATTGTGAAACAATCGAGTGAACTTGTAATCGCTCTTATTTGAGCTTTTACACTGCCTGCAAAGTGCGACGGCGAACACTTAGCAAGGATTGACCGAAAAAAATTACCCCTCGCGGGCTTGAAAAATTTCAGCCGGCACGGTCTCAAATTTTTTCATTTTTTTCGACCGTCAACATCGCCTGTCCTTGCGTGTTAAGACGGCGCATTAACTTTGCAGCGTAAAAGCCCAAAAGAGCCGATGCCCACAAGGAGCGAGTGTGCAGCGATAGATTTTGTCATGGAGAGCGCAGCAATCACAACAAGAAGTGAGCGGTTGCGCCCAACAAAGCACCGCCCAATGAGCCATAAAGCCGAGAACACAATCACGAAGGAGGAAAATGATGGTGTGGATTGGGGCAGTCGCCCACCCGAGGAAGTGCCGCTGCGTGGGGGCGTTCGCTGCACGCACGATGTGCGCCACGGAGCAATCCATTGAGCATAGTCGCCGATTAGTTCAGCAAGTCTGCCGTTCACCGCATAGAGCATAGGAGTATATCAAGATTCAAGGGCAACCGAGTCAGTCAGCGAGTGGTCAAAGAGCAGGATTAAATGTACGCCGCCGAACCGATGAGAGCCAAGATGAGCAGAAGGCCGACGCTTTCCTGCAAGTAGGCATACTGACAGCGACAATCAATGAGAGCCGTGATATTGCGGAAAGTAAGCGAGGAATAGCCGAGCAGCGATGATTGCTGCGTCAATTACGCTTTGCCCGACACCAATCAACAATAACAATAGAACATCACGGCAATCAGCAAGAGATATGGACGGCTGCACGGAATGGCTACTCCGCCATTATCATGTTTGTTTCGGGTGAGGTTATAAAGCTGAATTAAAAAGTCAATTATTGGTTTTGTGGCAAAAAGCGGCAACCGTTTCACAACGCCTGCCGCCCCACATTTTACGCTGATATAATGAGATATGCTTTATCTTATTTCGAGATATTGCATGGAATAAGGGATTTTTGAGCGTAGAGTAAGACCTCGACCGAGCAGACCGCAGGATCGCCGTCCGGCGTTCCTGTGTCGCGTGTGACTTTCACAATGGGTCGAGGCTTCTCACGCTGTCCGATGACATAAGACCGATTGTTGCAGTCGGTGACGATAAAAGCGATGTGTCGGCTTGTCGGCAGCACGTCGAGGGTTTTGAATCGCAGAGTGGTCTGCTCAATCCTGCCGTTGTTTTTATAAGTGGATTCCGCCTCGCATGTAGGCACACCGCAAAACTCAATCGGCGTGATGTCGGTGAAAATGCCTACCGGCAGGTTGGCGAGAGTTTTGAGCATAATCTCGCGCTGGAGTTTGTCGGATTCCACGAAGCCGATAAACTTGATTCCGGGAAGTGATTGTATATCCATTTTATTTCGTTAAAAATTGATGTCGGTTACATTCGGTTACACACGGTTACATTGAGATACGCTCGTTCATTTTCGGGGGGACTTTGTCGGGGTCATTTCTTGTGCTTTTTTCGCCGATAAATTTGCACGCGATAGGCGTTGCGTTTTCTCATGTAGATTTTGGCGATAGTATTGAAGTTCGTTTCATCGGTTTCTATGCCATGCGCTTGCATCCAGGCATAAATCAAGTCCTGCTTCTGCTCACCAATGTAGCCGAACTTTTGCAGGTCTTTCCACATTTGGACAATAAACCGTGCGCGTATGCACGCTTTTAGCGCGTTTTGCCCATTTTTGGGCAGGTAATTGTTGTCTCTTACATCCTTGTACTTGAACGTGGGTATCTCAATGGCAATGGTGTCGTCCTCGGGTAAATTGGGCATGATTCCTTTGGGCAAGGTTGTAAGTGCCAGCTCAATCACGTCGTTCTCGGCTGAGTTACGAGGGAAGACCACGGGGTTGCCGTGCTCGTGAACTAGCCATTGCGCAAGATATGGCTCAAGTTTGAGATGTATCATATATTCGCTCATTTGAGTATGTTGGCAAATTTAGTTGAGTTATTACTGATTTTCAAAGACAGTAGTAGCTAACGGCGCAGGCTTTTGCCCTTGAACTCAATGAAGTTGAAAAGTTCAAGGCATCTGTCCGCCACATAATCACCGTAAAGACTTGCTATTTTTTCGAGTTGCATATTGGTTGTTATATGGGTCACACTGCTTCGCCGGTGGTCGTATCGGAGCTGCAAAAGGAACTGCATGACATTCATGGGCGTTCCAAAGTATTTAGCCGGGCATGGTTCACGTCCAAACTCATCGATAACAAGATTGACGTTATGTGCAGTATAAGCAATTAGGGCCGGCTGCCCGTCGCTCGCATAGATATTGGCAAGTTCAGAAGCAGACTTCATCCATGCACCCAATCGGAAGTCGTCTCGTTTCCTCTCATACTTTGCTTTGACATAGTTCATGTACTGCCGTAGGGCGAGCATAGTGAGGCTTTTCCCGAGGCCGAGAGAGCCATACAAGAAAAGTCCTTTGTCAAAGTTGAGATTGAGTGCGTTGAACTCTTTCTTGCGCCATACCCAAGCAAAAATGGAACTAAGCACATTGGGGTCGGCTCGATGAATGTCAAATTTGGGCTCCACTTTGGCAAAAGAGGCGATGAAAATTCGCTTTTCGTCATTGAAGTTAATCTCCGGGGGGGATGTCGGCTCGGTGGACTGTAGCCCTCGAGAGCGGATTTGAGCCAGCCGATTGTCCAGTTCCGCTCGCCAGTCCTCTTTCTTCTTCTCCAGGCGCTTCTTGTCGTTGAACATGATGGTCTTTGGTGTTTTGTCGTTTGTAAATATTGATTTTAATTCGCAGTTGGTTGAGCAGGTGCTCTCTACCTTGTTTCACTGATTCATGGGACTCGCCTCGCAGCACCCAGTCATTTATGACTTCATGAGCAAGTCTTTTGCAGGTTTCGATGTCAATCGATTCGTTTTTGCAAAACACTTCGATAGCAATTTGAGAATTAAAAAAATCTTCAAGAATCTGCTCGTGGGTCGGCTCGCTCACTACCACAGTTTTTTTTGTTTTCTTTTTGTTACTGTTTTCTTTATTTATTTTAGTCTGTGTTGTCCTGCGCTTTGGCTTACTTTGATTATCTTCATCGGAAATAAGCGGAGAAGAAGCAACCTTTTCAACTGATAAAGTTGCTTCACCGCCTATGTCCTCACCAGTTTCATATTGTGAATATATTTCGCTTTGATACAAGTTGTAATTGACCACGGTTATCAGAGTATAGTCCTTCGTGGCCTCAACATTAATCATATTGTTGTGCGAAAGCATTTTCAGGAAACTGCTAACGACATCAGAGCTGGTTTTCCACTGTGCCTGAAGTGTACGATACGTTGTCAAAAGCTGGCCACGTTTCAATATGAACGACTTGTTACTGAACTCAATGCGTCTGTCCTCGTAGGCAGCATTAAGGAGAATGTAGAGCCAACGATGCGTGTGCAAGGGAGACAGCCAAACCCAGTGTTTGAGAATACTTCGGTGTAATAAAATCCATCCTGCCATAGTTAAAGTTGTGATTTCCAAAACCTAACAATCTCCATTCCAGTGTAGAACTTTTGTGCCGTTGAGCGTCTAATACCCGAGTTGATGACACCGAGTTTGGTGTACTTCAAGAGGGTGTTGCGGTGGATTCCCAGGATTCGGCACGTTTCGCTTATGGAGTATCTTCCACCAAGTGCTACCTTAGGTTCCGTGTTAATCATTTGACTTGTTTTTGTCGTTGATGGGGAATAGAATGTCGTATGGCACTTTGAAGTGCTGAGACAGCTTGATCATCGTGTTGATGTCAGGCTGCACCTCGCCAGTTACCCACTTTCTAACCGCGTTAACGCTTCGGTTAGAAACGCTGGCGACTTCTTCCAAGAACAAAGCGGCTGGAGTGGGGCGTTCCTTCAGCTCAACGTACATTTCCTTTAAACTTTTGTCTCTCATTACATTATGAATTTTGAAGTTAGAAAAATGATTATCAATATTAAAATAATCGTTATAAAATTTGTGATAACGAAAAATTTGTATTAACTTTGCAGTCGGAAAGTTACAAATATTCTCGTCTTTGATAACAAATTATTTGCAAAGGTAATGAAAATATTTGTAACAGATACAACAAATATTAGAAATATTTTACGCTGAAATTTTCATGAGAAGACTCAATTTGGCAAAAATCCGTGAGGAACAGCGGGTTACGCAACAAAGGTTGGCGGAACTCACTGACTATCCTCAGGGCTTTATCTCGCAAATCGAAAGAGGAAAAGCCAATGCGCCTACTGCTTTTATTCAGAAATTGCAGGAGGTGTTTGGAATAGACGAGATAGAGCCATATTTGATGGCTGAGGTAGAAGAATCAGCACAGGCTGAAGACTCTACTTTGTCAGAATCTGCCATTGGCAAAGTAGATGAACTAAAAGCCGAGGGAATGGCAGCAAGGTTTATCAAACTATTGGAGCATAAAGACGAACAAATCCGCTTTTTGCAGGATATGATTGTCCACTTGCAGCAAAGGATTGCGGCTTTGGAAGCCGCGTCCAAATCAAGTAATTGAAAGATTATTGAAAGATTTTTTGAACTAATTCTAATTGTTTAACCAACAGGTAGTTGGTGAATTTTCTTATACAGCTGGGGGGCGTGGGGTCGCTAGTTCGAATCTAGTCATCCCGACTGAACTAAAAAGCTGACAACCATTTGGTTGTCAGCTTTTTGCTTTTTGCTTTTTGCTTTTTGCTTTTTGCCTTTTGTGATGTGGTGGGGTGGGGGACAGCGAGTAATCGTCCGAGCTAGTGAAGATATGGTTCTCCGATAATCGGTGCAAGGCGAGCGCAATGAGGCTTGCCTCGATTTCCGAGCCGCAACCCGATTGATTTAAACGTATTCTATTGACGAGCCTTTCTTCAGCGCGACCTGCGCTCCGTCTATTGTCAAACTGATGGCCATAAGTTAAGCGGTTGATTTACAATGCAAATGTAACTCAACCGCTTTAGCTCCTAAAAGACGATATGATATTATTGTGCCTCAATGTTTTCAAAAACCGTTATGTCGAATAACTCTTTTATCTTTTGGTTGGATTTGGATAAACTCCCTCCCAGAACCAAATAAACAATATTATTGTGGTTTTCTCCATGCGTTAAATTCTCCGCACTAAGTATTGCTTTATATTTAACGCATTGAAAAAGTCCTCTTAAAATATCTGAAGAAGATGAAATTTTCGACTTTATTTCAATTGCTATCTCAGTACCATCGGCAAGCCTAAACCACACGTCCAATCTATCTCCTGATAGAAGATTGTGTTCCATGCCTTTTTCTTTGTAATTATTAATACCAATAACATTGGGATGATTGAAAACATACTCCTTTAGTTTTCGATGTTGTTCTCCCTCACCACCGAAACCAAAGCTTCCTTTCCTAATAGATTCCACGTCCTTTTTGAACTGTTCTTTTATTTTTTTAATCCATTCAGAAGACTTTGATGGTGGAGCTTTAGGAAAATATTTCCAAAGGAATACAGCGAACATATTCAAAGACCATGATTTCATATCAGGGTCATCATTCTTAAACTTCACTAATGCCTTCCTTTTATAGACTGCATTAGCTTTAGCCAGTTTTTCATTTAACAAATCAAATGTCTTGAGGTAAAAATTCAAGTGCTCATCAGAGAATATGTTTAGGTATATATCTGGATAATAGATTGATAAGATTTTCCCCTTAATTGTTGGAGCAAGAGGATTTTCAATTATGGCCTTGAGATTTTCCTCCTCTCCAGCGTTTAGTAGTTCGAGAATTGAGTTCCTTACATTCTCAAAGGCTTCCATGTAATTACTCCCAAATCTACTTGCGAAAACATATTGACTCCGTGCCTTGCTGAAATAAATGCCAAATTTAACTGCTGATGACCCCTGAATATTCCCAAGCATCTTTAAGGCAATTTCAATTCCATAGCAAAAGTTTTTATCTTTTTGTCCTTTGCCTTCCACATATTCATCGATATTCATATTGGCTATTTTATTCGGTGTGAAGTAGCCAACAAACGCCTTTCTTCTTTCTTCCAAAGAACTAAAAGCTTTTTCCTCGTATTCCAAAGGAAATTGAGCTTTTGCTTGAATAAAACCTTGAACGTCCATAATTTGATGTTTTAAAATAGAACGAGGCAAAGGTAATGATTATTTCTCTATCTGCGTTTATTCTTTGGTGACTTGTTATTCATAAGCCTTTGGTAATCATCTTGGGCTTGCTTGATGCCCATGTCACCAGTGATGGTGTTCACGGTGACGAATGGCTCGTTGAGCCTTTCGTTCAAACGGGCCAGCGTCTCACGCAGGTCATTGTTCTGCTGAACAATGACCATTGGGGCTTGTGACTGCGCCAGCACTGCGGGAGCAGTGATCGTGCGGCTCACATCGCCGTTGCGCAGCGAGCCGATAGTGT
>Ga0256407_10010859_pt1 | contig 12712 bp, 7 predicted proteins | sample RumenRJG_04DNA_FD_193489 | JGI IMG/M metagenome (GOLD analysis project Ga0256407, IMG submission 193489) | Bovine rumen microbial communities from Lethbridge, Alberta, Canada - RJG_04 | ecosystem: Host-associated > Mammals > Digestive system > Stomach > Rumen | place: Canada: Alberta | collected... | reverse complement strand
CGAGCAAAGCTCCCACATACCTTTCATTCTCAATAATGGCTTGCCTCTTAATATCCTCCTTCTTAACCTTTATCGTTTCTTCGAGGTCAGACCAAATTTCTTGTAAGCGCAGCCGATAGCTGGTCTCGATATCCTCGCGCATCATGCGCTTGGTAAAGCCATCCTCAATAGAGCGATTGTAATAATAGGTACTGATATAGTTGCCAAAGACATCCGTGGTCTTTCGTTCCTCGCCGATAAGCGGTGTGCCGGTCAAAGCGATACGAATGGCCTTCGGATCACTTTCAAACAGGCGGCTGAGGAATGAACCTTTGGGGTTGTAGTCACGATGTGCTTCATCAAGGAAATATACCCGTTGGATGTTCGTAGCATATTTAGAGACGTTGATCTTACCGTCAGAATCTTTCAGTTTCTGAATATTGACGACGATTATCTCATGTTCGCCCGAGTTGTTCTCCTGTGCCTTTTCGTTGCTGAAAGTATTCATCAGCTCATCGCGATTCTCCACATTGATGACATGCAAGCCACGGTTGGAGAACTCTGTCGTAGCCTGTTCCATCAAATCGAGACGGTCTACGAAAAAGTAGAACTTGGGAATGATATGTTTCTCCGTATAATAGTCGGTAAGCACACGTGTGGCAAAATAAGAGAGTGCCGTCTTACCGGAGCCTTGTGTATGCCATATAATTCCGCTTTGCTTGCCATCATCAATGGTCTTGCGAATCGCCTGGGTTCCGAATAATTGAGGATAGCGCATTACATGTTTTTGGAGGACATGTTTTTGCGTGTCTTCATCAATATAATCTAGGTAGACAAAACCATAGCGTAGTAAATAAAGAAGACGTTCCCTGGAGCACAAGGATGTGATAATCCTGTTAGTCGGTGTCGCTGGATTCTTGTCCGTTTCGTACTCGGGGGAGGATTTCAGCACAATATTATTGTTGTCCTTGAGAATATAATTCTCAGTTTCTTCCTTCAAGGGCAAGTAATTGAAGTCCTTGTAGAAGTCGGTGCTTTCTTCGCGAAACACATTGAAGTGCATCCGCTTCTTATCTATACAACCGTAGAATGCGCCTTGGACAGGCTTGGATGTGGTAAAGTCATACTCCTTGTTGTCAGAGAATATCATCAACTGAGTAAGGTTGATAAATCTGCGAAACTTGGGATTGGGAAGACGCTGGTCATTCATGCGATGAAGCTCAACAAGTATTCCTCCTTTGTTGTTGGGCTTCTTCACCTCGATAAAGACAAGTGGCAAGCCATTAATTAGCAACGTAATATCAGGGCGGAACTCATCGCCGCCATTTATGCAGGGCATTTCGGTCACACAAGTCCAGTCGTTAGCCTCAGGATGCTCAAAGTCAATAAACTTAATACCGCTATTGGAAGAGATCATCCTGTAGAACTCACGGCCCAAATCTTCATTGTTCAGCTTATTACGGATGTCGCCAAGCAGTAGGCTGATGGACTCTTCTGTCAACTGGGGATTGAATTTTCCTATTTGTCTATAGAAAATATCCTTGGCAATGTTTGTCTCCGGGTCAAGGTCTAACTCCTTTAACGCATGATAAGTATATCCGATGCGCGTAAGATGCATCAGTGCCGGGAACTTAACTCGCGTATTCTCATTAAAACCTGCCATATCTACTTTTAGTCTTGTTCAATATGCAAATTTAGTGATTTTATTTGAAATTGCGTAATACCGTAATAAAAATATGTAGTGCTACATTTATCTCACTTCTTCTTGTAGTAGTGTGCATAGTTGAAGAAGGGCTCTGTGACTACAGTCTTGCTCGACGCGCGGTACACATTGCCGTAAGGATCATGGGCGCGTACGGTGATCTCTGCTGTGGGCGACGAAGGCTCGTAGTAGTAGAGATGGTTCATGATCAGATACTTATTGTTTTTTCCTACAAAATGATAGGGCACCGACACCGCGTAGCGATGGTGATAGCCCACGGCAAAGGCATCCTGCCCCAGTCCGCTGAGCCTTTTCATCGGGTGCTCCACACCGTTCTCGATGGCGTAGACCTTCCACCGCGAGTCGGCGTTGAAGACGTTGGCCACGATCACGCCTTTGTCGCGCGGCAGGCCCCAGTCGGCGGCATAAGACTCACCGTTGAAGTCCGTGTCGGCGCGGAAGAGTGTCATCTGCGTCATGCGGTTCCACAGAGTGCCTTTATAATAATCGGTGTAGATCGCCGTACCTTGGAAGCCATAGACATAGTATCCGTTGGGCGTGCCGCAGATGTTGATGTTCGACTGCCAGATGTTTCCGCAGGCTGCCGCATGGCAATGCTCCAGGAGATGGCGGCCGTGGTAGTCTACCTCATGGTTCAATGCGAAGTGGGTGTGACCGCAGAAGAGCTCGTAGCCTCCTTTGAACGTGCTGAGCAGAGAGAGTATCTCGGTGAGGCGTGACGACGTGAAGTGTCCCACCTCCGTGGCGATGCCCACGGGTTCTGCACCTTTCTTCGGCCGTGTGCCCATGGTGAGGGGAATGTGATAGCAGAGCACCACCTTCTTCTGTTTGTCGGCCAGGGCCAGGTCCTGCCTGAGCCACGCCATCTGCTGGTCGGTGAGCTCGCCGGGTTGCCAATAGATGCTGCCGCGATAGAAGTGGCAGTCGTTGAAGCACACATAGTGCTCGTCGCCACGGTCAAACGAGTAGTCGGTGGGTCCCCACGCCTCTTCCCATTTGCGTTTGTAGAGATCTTTGCCGTCCTGATCGTGGTTGCCGATGACGGAGAACAGTCTCATGCGTGAGGAGCCGAGTGTCTTGCGGATCTTTGTCTCCAGGGTAGCGTTGAAGCCACCATAGTATTGCACGTCGTCGCCCATGCTCAGTCCGTAGACGGGCAGGTCGGCGGGCAAAGCTTTCAAAGTCTTACGCACGTCGGTCATCGTCTCCTTGGAGAAGCGGGCCACATCGGTGATCTTCACTGGATTGTCGTTCGGGCCGGTATAGTAAGGACTATAGGCGTTGGTCACCTGCGGGTCGCCGAAGACGAGCATGGCATAGCGGTTCTCCTTGCCCGTGGGCAGCGGTTTCAGCCGGAAGTCATAGACCGAGTCAGCGGGCGTGATGCGCTGATAGATGCAGGCCGTGTGGTCCTTGTGGCTGTGCGTGGGCACCTCGGCCCAGTCGGGGACGGTGTAGTAGACGAAGTGTGCGGCGGCCCGGCGGCGCAGGGCATAGTGGCCCAGTGAGTCGGTCTTCACGCACTCGATGCCGTCGCTGACGGTCACAGCGGCTACCGGTGTGCCGTCGGTGCGTCGCAGTGTGCCTTGTATCATCGTCGACGGTTTGGGAATGGGCTTCAGCAGCTGAGGCTTGAGGGCACGGCGCATGGTGTCGCGCACCGTGTCGGCATGGTGCTTGACGGCCGAGACCTGATGCTTGGGCTGGTCAGCGGGGTCGTCGGACTGATGCCAGGCGGTGACCACAGCGGCTACGACCACGAGGGTAGCGATGAGCGCTGCCAGGGTGAGCAATAGTGTATGTTGTTTCTCTTTATTATCCATTGTGAAGCCTTTCAACCGACAAAGTTACATAATAATAACGACTTTTTGTGCTTTTATTCCGTCAATATTTCGTAACTTTGCGCTGACAAAGATATTTTGAAATACTTTATTGATTAAATAATAACTCTAAACGTTATGGAAAAGAAAGGATTATTGGAGGGTAAGACCGCGCTCATCACCGGTGCTGCCCGTGGTATCGGCAAGGCCATTGCCCTGCGCTTTGCTCAGGAAGGTGCTAACATTGCCTTCACCGACCTCGCTATCGACGAGGAGCACGGCGGTCTGGAGACCGAGCGTGAGCTCAACGCACTGGGTGTGAAAGCCAAGGGCTATGCCAGCAACGCTGCTGACTTCGCACAGACTGAGGCTACCGTGAAGCAGGTTGTCGCTGACTTTGGCTCTGTGGAGATCCTGGTCAACAACGCCGGTATCACCAAGGACGGACTGATGCTGCGCATGACCGAGGCACAGTGGGATGCTGTCATCGCCGTGAACCTCAAGAGCGCCTTCAACTTCATCCATGCTTGTATTCCTTATATGATGCGTCAGCGCGACGGCCGCATCATCAACATGAGCTCTGTCGTCGGCGTGCATGGCAATGCCGGACAGTGCAACTACTCTGCTTCCAAGGCTGGTCTGATCGCTTTGGCAAAGAGTATCGCTCAGGAGATGGGCCCCAAGGGCATCCGTGCCAACGCCATCGCTCCGGGCTTCATCGACACCGCTATGACGCAGGCACTGCCTGAGCCTATTCGCAAGCAGTGGGTCAGCCACATCCCTGTTCGCCGTGCCGGTACGGTCAACGACATCGCTGACACAGCTGTCTATCTGGCTTCCGACCTCTCGAGCTATGTCTCTGGTCAGGTCATCCAGGTCGACGGTGGCATGAACATGTAATCATTGTGAATGATGCAAGTCGTTTACGAGGACAATCACATCATCATCGTCTATAAGGAGAGTGGCGAGATCGTGCAGGGCGACAAGACCGGCGACACGCCACTCGCTGAGACGGTGAAGGAATATATCAAGGAGAAGTACCATAAGCCGGGCAACGTGTTTCTCGGCGTGGTGCATCGCCTCGACCGTCCTGTGGCTGGCCTCGTCGTCTTCGCTCGCACCAGCAAGGCGCTGTCTCGGCTCAACGAGATGTTCCGCAAAGGCGAGGTGCACAAGACTTACTGGGCGATCACACAAAACGTACCCGCCGACGAGGCCGGTACGCTGACCAACTGGATGACACGCAACGAGAAACAAAACAAGAGCTACGCCTACGACCGCGAGGTGCCGGGGGCGAAGAAGGCGGTGCTGAAATACCGCGTCATCGGCCACAGCGACCGCTACCATCTCTTGGAGATCACGTTGCTCACAGGTCGTCATCATCAGATCCGCTGCCAGTTGGCACATATCGACTGCCCGATCAAGGGCGACCTCAAATATGGTGCACGCCGCAGCAATCCCGACGGCAGCATCTCGCTGCTCTCCCATCGTGTGCAGTTCATCCATCCCGTATCCGGCAAGGAGATCGATGTCGTCTCGCCGTTGCCGGAGGATAAGTTGTGGAGAAGCCTCAACCCCTAACGTTCTCTCCGTCCTCACCCCCCTAAGCCCTCTCCAAAGGGAGAGGGGAGTAATTACTTTCAAGGGTGTTCAGAGGGTATAGTAATTCCCTCCCCCTGGGGAGGGTTAGGGAGGGGCTCTGTTCCCTCCCCTTGGGGAGGGTTAGGGAGGGGCATAATGAAGGCGGGCTAAAGGCCCGCCTTCACTGATTCTATGTAAGAGATGAATTAGTCATTCCATACTGAATTCTTGATTGGTGACTGGGTGCCATCGTTGTTGGCATCCACATCGTCCCAGTCTTCTGTCTCAAAGGATGTATGCGACTTTGCCCATGCATCTTTTTTCTTCGATCCCTTGCTATATCCCATCATCTCATAGTCTTCAAGGAGCTGTTCCGAGAGATTGAGAAGTATTAAGTGTGTATTTGGCTTGATATATGATTCCATAAATTACTGATGCTTAAGATTCAACTATTTTATGATCACCTTCTTGCCATTCAACACGTAGATACCAGCGTGTGTCGGACGGCCATTCAAACGAATGCCTGTCAGCGTGTAGTAGCTGCCTTCTTCTCCAGCGGAGTGATCAGCTGTGCTGATGTTGGAGATGGCTGTGGTTGTGTTGGTGTCAAAGAGACCTTCGATCACATAGAACTTTGCAGGGCTTGATACTGGAATGTGCAGATAAGCCTTGTTGGCAGCCAGATTGCTGTCGTCGTTGTTTGCTACGCGATAGAAGCCCAATGTGCTTTGTTTACCATTGTTACTGTCTACGATTTTACCGTCTTTGTCGAGGTTATAGCTCACGCGAGTAAAGACATAGTTTGTGCCGTCCGCTTTCAGTGTTGAGGTTTCTTTGAGAGTGCCATCCAACATATTGCCCGTGACCTGGTCTTCCTGGCTGTTCACATCCTTGACAAACAAAGGTATGTTATCTACATCGTCTGTAGCATCGCATGTGAGAATCACACCCGTATTTGCCGGCGCAACCGTGACAGTGCTGGTCTTTGCGAGATATTTTTCATTGTCCACATTCGAGATCATCTCAGCCGTGACCGCCTTGCCATTGGTAAAGATGCCCGTGAGATCGTATTTCTCATTGTGATCGCGGTATTCCGTAGCGTAGCTCTTACCGTTGTAGGGGTTGAACGTCTTAAAGGTACCCGTGACACCGATCTTCTCAATGAGGGCGTTCTTTACGGTGAGGTTGATGTCATTGTCGTTGCCGTCGATGACGAAAATCGTCTTGCTCTTGTCAGCGTAATAGGTCTCACCGCTCAGCGTAGTGACGTCCTTCTTGATGCTACCGTTGTTGTCCACTGTAGCAAGGATATAAGCCTTGTATTTTGTCGGCACCTGAGGAATGGTCAGTACCTGGTTGTCGTTGGCGCCGAACTTCAGCCCTTTGCCGAGCTCAACAGTCAGTGAGTTATCCTTGTCGTGTGGCACGTCGATACCCAAATCCTGGGTCTCGGGAATATCAGTCCCGTTCGCTGCCTTCTGCAAGTCATTGCCCTGGAAATAGTTCCAGCTCTTTGCGTTCAGTGCAAATGTACCGTCAGAGTTCTTTTTCCATTCGTCGCCGGTGAAAGCATCGGCTGTTGTCTTGTTGTTGGTAAAGTCCCAAGTAAACGGATATGTCTTTTTTACCGTCTTTTTCTCATAGACCGTGACATCCGTCACATTACGGTCGAGCGTATAGTCTTGGTTGATGCCTTCCTGAGTGATGGTGAGGATTCCCTGACCGCCCTTGATGGTCAACTCACCATTTTCTGACATGGTAGCGTTGACATTACCATCCTTGCGCTTTACAGAGTATTTGACGGTGCCCTTGGTACCGTCGTTTCCATTCGCCATACAAGACATGACGTGGAGGTCGCCGGTATTCTGACTGTAGGAGACTGTTGTGTTACCTGAGTATACTATAGTTTTAGCGTAATTCGTTTTATTATTTTCGATTAAGCGCAAGTCTGTCTGCAGGTTTCCGTCAGTCATTATATCCTTCTCGTTTGCGACCTTGATGTCGTAGATATCCGTCCATCCCTCATCAGTCTGCGTAAAGGTGACATCGCCATCTTCCTTGACAATGAAGAACTCATAGCCATAATTGCCATTTTCTTTGTTGTGTCGGGAAGGTACACCCACGTTAAATTTCTCGGTGATCTCCTTGCCCTTGAGATCCGTAACATTTGTTGCTTGGATATGATCTCCATGATTGACTGTATATCTGCACCATTTGATGCGGATATACTGTCCTTTCTTCAAATTTGGAATGGTCAGCACCCCCCCCTTGTACATAGTAACGAGCTGCACACTGCTCACCTTATCGTATGTCAGAGCATATTTCTCGTCAAGGGTGAGTCCGTCGATATCGAGATCATTAGTCCAAGATTTAATCTTTGAACCAAATCCGTTAGCATCTGACTTGAACAGCAGTCCGGCAGTAGCGGGAACGTATAAAGCATTGTTGCCGTCGATGGCTGTGCCGTTAGCCATCACCGGAACGTTGAGATAAGTCAGAGCCTTAGAAGTCTGGTCGATCTGTCTAACCTTGTAGGTTACAGCCCAATCGGTAGTATTAGCTTTCAGATCCTCCAATTTCACATTCTCATTTCTGAAGTCCCATTCGTGTTCGGAATAAGGCACTGTTATTACATAGCTGTCTGAAGAGCCATTGAGAGTGGCAGTTACGACTAATGCACCGCCATCACCCGACCAACTTACATTTCCACTGTTGTCAACTTTAGCTGATGTGAGACTTCCATAGGCCTTTACAGTGTAATTAGAGCCGTCACCGCCAGTTACTGCTTGAGTATAGTTCTTAGCGCCATTGTTGACACGCACACTCTTATTAGCAAAGTAATACTGAGATACGAAAGTAAAGCTGTTTAGACAGAAGATGTCATAATTATTAGCCTTAGCGTCTGTTGGCACATATAAATAATATGTCTTGTCGGCATCGAGGTCAAATGAACCTGTAGCTACGCCGTAATTGGCTTTGTAAGATATAGTTCCTTTTTGGGTTGTTCCCTCATAGATATGTGCATCAGCAGTACCTGTTCCATTTTGAAAGAATACACCATTAACAGTCAGCTTTCCTTTAGCTGACGGTTTGAAGATATAGTACGTACCCATTGTTGGCAGACCGTTATCAACAAAGACGTGTACAAGGCCGTTTCGGTCAAGACAGGTCATACCGAGATAATTATTTGTGCCATAAGACCTTGCCATGGTAATCTCGCCATCCTGTCCCACTTGCATATTCATATAAGGCACATCAAGGATGTGCTTATTGCTGATCTTTCCATCTGAGGTTAAGGTGTAAGTCTGTCCGGAAACAGAATACGTTGCTTCTTGTGCAGTGACAAGAAGAGTATAAGATCCGCTTATTTTCGTTACCTCGTCTGTTGCCGTGATAGTTGTCATACCAGTATTTACAAAACGAATCCAGCCGTACTCGTTGACTTGAGCTATCTTTGTATTGCTACTGGTATAAGTTACTGTGTTCTTAGTATTATTCGGTGTCAACGCCTGCACACCAAGGTCGGTCATCGATGCAGTTTGCTGCGACAAATCAAAGGTAAGGGAGCTACTTGAGCTGTAAGTCACTGTGACAGAGCTAACAGAGCACTCACCTTCATCTCCAGCTGTTAAAGTAACGGAGTTTGATGATCCTGTCCATGTAGAAGTCTTATCATCCCAAGTTCCGGGATTGGCAGTAAAAGAATTAGTTTTATCACGTCCTGAGGCATAGTCAATAACAATCTTCGAGATGTTTCCGTTTTTGGTAGACACCGTCAGTGCGGAACCTTTCATCATCTTCACGTATGCATCCTGATAGCTGGTCCCGGATCCCGTAAATTTAAACGTGATGTCGCCTACCGTAGTGGAGGCTTCACCCGTAGTTTGGGAAAGTTTCTTTGAGATGGTCAGAGCCACCTCATCGGCAGAAAGCCGTGTCATGATACACAATAAGAGCATCATGAGAGCAAACAATTTTTTCATTTTTACATTCGTTTGGCGACTCCTCATGACAACTCATGCCAGAGACGTCTTTTGTTATTACAAGATGATATTTTGAGTTTTGTTTATCCTTATCCTCCGCTCACCTTTTCAGGAAAGCGTGCATAGTTAATAACAGCCTTATTATAGCAGGCTGTCGATCATATCAGCAGCGGGAAGTAGACTAAGTAATCTGTTGTGACCCTGCTGATTTTATGCAAGGAGCCATAGGCTCGTTGTATTTAGTGCAAAGGTACAAAAAACACTTAATATAGACATCTTCGTTAACTATATTTTAAACTTATTACACTGTCAGTAGCTGTTTAGCGATACAAGCCGAAAGGTAATAATCATGCTCCTCGGTCTTTAACGCACGCCCTTCGGTCGTATAAAGAATATAAACGAATATTGAGAATATTCACGTTGACTGGCACGCCCAAGGATAATGAATGATATTCTTTATATTCGGTTATATTCGATATTCCACGAAGTGGAGCGTTAAAAAGAAAGAAACAAAAACAAATATAGCCCTTGCTGTGATGCAAGAGCTTTCAGGGCTTTGGTCTAAGTTCGATGAATCATTACCACTGCCAAGGGAGAGAATCACGAGAAAAAAGATAGCCTTCGCAGAGGCTATCTATAGGATGTTTACAGTTCATCGATATCCTGTGACGTCGTCTCGATGATAGCGGCGGCAAGGCTGTCGGCAGCCTGAACGATGGCGCAGAGCGGATACTCTATGCGTGCCGTGTCGTAGCAGCGCTCATCCTCATAGGAATTGAAGTTCAGTCCAAAAGCACCCATGTGCCAGCGGATGGCGCACATCTCGTCGTCGTTGAGTTGCAAGCCGCTGAGCAAGAGCAGGATGACACTTTTCTCGCCGTGACCCATCGGGAAGTCTTTGTACGACACGTTATATCCTTCCGCGTCTTCCCACTGCCCGAGCTTGTTTTTACGCTTCTTGACAGTACGCTTATAGATGTCCATCTTGCACACATCGTGCAGCAGGGTGGCGAGGATGATGCTCTCGCGCTTGACCTCACCCATAGAAGCGGCATCAAGGCCTTTCATGCCCTCCCAGATAGCCAGACCGGCGTGGCAGACATTCAGACTGTGCTCACACAGTCCTCCCGGCACGTTGAGATGATGACCGGCAGAGGCAGGTGCCTCAAAGAAGCCGCCCTTCTCAAGATCTTCGATCACATAGTCGATGCCCTCGCGCTTGGTTTCGCGCAACAGCGCTTCAAACTCTTCTTGATTTTTTTGCTTGTCCATATTATAAGATGATATGATGATTGCCGTGATATGCACATTACTCTGTTTCTATTGCAAAATTACTAATTTTTTCTGATCAACAGCCTTCATCCGGGAACCTTTGCACAACGTTGCGATAAAATAAGTGGGGCTGACAAGATCGTTTCTCTTGTCAGCCCCACGCTATTCATAGGATGCTGTCCGCCTTTGAGACCGTCTTAGGTGTCAAGGCGTTGGTATTCTGTCTTACTCAAATGGATTTTCTGTCGGATACGGCAGGCTCTTCGGCTGGTTGTAAGCCACATCCTGGATGCCCATGTACTTCAGGAAGTTAAAGAGATGCTTGCCGACGTGAGAGAAGGCCACGGCGCCGTGGTGAGGATAGTGCTTCTCGATGAGCACGTGACGGTAGAAGCGGCCCATCTCAGGAATAGCGAAGATACCGATGCCACCGAACGAACGTGTCGGCACGTTGAGCACCTCGCCCTCAGCGATGTAGGCACGGAGCACACCCTCTGAGTCGCACTGTACACGATAGAACGTGATGTCGCCCGGAGCGATGTCGCCTTCCAGCGTGCCACGTGTGAAGTCTGGCTTGCCGCCATTCTCGAGCAGGCGGTTCTGGATGAGCTGATACTTGATGGCACGGCCGGCGCACATCTTGCAGGATGGCGTGTTGCCACAGTGGAAGCCCATGAAGGTGTCTGTGAGCTTGTAGTTGTACTTGCCAACGATGTCCTCGTCGAAGATGTACTTCGGCACGGAGTTGTTGATGTCGAGCAGTGTCACGGTGTCATCGCTCAGGCACATGCCGATGTACTCAGAGAGTGCGCCATAGATGTCCACCTCGCAGGCCACGGGGATGCCACGGCTGACGAGACGTGAGTTGACATAGCAGGGCTCGAAGCCGAACTGGCTTGGGAAGGCGGGCCAGCACTTGTCGGCGAAGGCCACATACTTGCGTGAGCCCTTGTGCTGCTCAGCCCAGTCGAGCAAGGTCAGTTCAAACTGTGCCATGCGGCGGCTGAGGTCGGGATAGTACTTGCCCTCGCCCATCTCGGCAGCCATGTCCTCGCAGACGTCGTCGATGCGTGGGTCGTTCTCATGAGCCTTATAAGCCACGAGCAGGTCGAGCTCGGAGTTCTCCTCGATCTCCACGCCGAGCTCATAGAGTCCCTTGATAGGAGCGTTGCAGGCGAAGAAGTCCTGAGGACGCGGACCGAAGGTGATGATCTTCAAACCCTTCAGGCCGATGACGGCACGTGCCACGGGCACGAAGTCAGCGATCATCTTAGCGATGTCGTCGGCAGTGCCTACAGGATATGCTGGGATATAGCCCTTGAGATGACGCATGGCGAGGTTGTAGCTGCAGTTGAGCATACCGCAATAAGCGTCGCCGCGGCCGTTGATCATGTCGCCGTCGCCCTCAGCGGCAGAGACGAACATGCAGGGGCCATGGAACTTCTTGGCGATGAGTGTCTCGGGGGTCTCCGGTCCAAAGTTGCCAAGGAACACGACGAGGGCGTTGCAGCCAGCCTCGCGTACCTCTTTGATGGCCTTGAGCATGTCCTGCTCGTTCTCTACTGTTGTTGGGCAGTCATATATCTCGCCCTTGTAGGCTTTCACGATGTTCTCGCGACGCTGTGTGGAAAGGGCGATAGGGAAACAGTCACGGCTGACGGCAATGATGCCGAGCTTCACCTGAGGAATGTTGTTGCTTTGCATAATTTTTTGTTTAGTTGATTTTGGTGTTATTAGTTGTTGCCTATTATTGCTTGTTTCGCATTTCGGTGACAAAGATACACTTTTTCTTTGTAATGACAAAGAGATGATATAAAAGAAAAAGTTTTTGAGACGAAAGATAATATTAATAGGATGCCTCACCCCCTAAAAGCCTCACCCCCTATCCCCTCTCCAATGGGAGAGGGGAGTGAAATGAGTGATAAACAATATCCGTGAATAAATAGGAGAGGCTGCTCCTATTTGCATAAGACGCGCACCATGCAATATAAGACAAAGGAGGATTCACACTCTAATAGCTTGAAACTCGCACCATGCAAAATAAAGACGATGAAGGATTCATCACTTGAAAGTAACTACTCCCCTCTCCCATTGGAGAGGGGATAGGGGGTGAGGCTTTGTTTCCCTTTTTTTTTGAATTATTATCAGAGAGTAATAGTAGAATATTATTTTTTTTGTAACTTTGCAGTGCAATTGGTTCATGCGCTGAGCATGATGAAAAGGGAACCGGGTGAGAATCCCGGACAGTCCCGCTGCTGTGTGCAGTCCTTTGAGGAGCGAACACACGTGTCACTGACAGCTTTGTCGGGAAGACCGTTCGCCATCCGACTGCGAGCCAGAAGACCTGCCATTGC
>Ga0256407_10010858_pt1 | contig 12713 bp, 6 predicted proteins | sample RumenRJG_04DNA_FD_193489 | JGI IMG/M metagenome (GOLD analysis project Ga0256407, IMG submission 193489) | Bovine rumen microbial communities from Lethbridge, Alberta, Canada - RJG_04 | ecosystem: Host-associated > Mammals > Digestive system > Stomach > Rumen | place: Canada: Alberta | collected... | reverse complement strand
CAACGTCTGGACACATGCTGTATCAAGCGCATCCGATGCCCGCTGCTTGCCGTCCGGAGCCTCAAACTTGAAGTCGTGAGTGACACTCACGAGTTGAACTCCGTCACCGCTCAATTTCCGCTTGAGCCAGCGCCAGTAGTTACCGGCCTTGACATAATCATCCTCATCATTGATAGCACGGACAATGTCAATGGCTGAGAACCACCATTTGGAACGCTGCTCACTTTTCCCTTACCCTTCTTATTATTCCACCAGATTCCTGTCACCATCTCCGTCACTTCATTATTCTCTATGGAACCAGGATGGACGTGACCTTTTACAGAAATATCCCATACTTCTTCAGAGCCATCATGTGTCTCGACAGAATCCAAAATAGAATTAAGAATCGAAGGATGAAGAATTCCGTTTAACTCTTCATATGGAATCACGGCCTCATATTGTCCATCGGCACCAGAGCCGAGGTTGTAGGGGTAGAAATATATGACGAGCCCTTCAGCAATGAGAGCACAGCCGTTGGCACGTTGGAGGACACCGGTGTACTTTTCCGGCTTGTAGGGGTATTGGTCTAAGATGAACGAATCCTTGCCGTTGACCAAGCGGGGCATCATCAGAGCAGCAAGGGTGTCCAGTTTGTCGGGCAGGATGAGGTCTGAGAGGCTAAGGAGTTTACCGCTGGTGGCCTCGACCGTCCACCAGGATTCCCGGGCATTGTTGCCGCCGCTCATCCAGTCATACCAATCAATCCGATAAAAGGAGTATAAGTTGCCAGTGTGCCAACAATCGGCAAGGAGAAGTCCAGCCTGCTCATTGAGGATGTCATGGTCTCCTTCGCCTGTGCAGTGCCAATCGTCGTAAACGTGTTGAAGCTGGCCAATATTGTAGTCACAGATTGCCTTGTCGGACTTCAGATGCTTGCCAGGAATGTCCAACTGCTTTTCATTGTAGGTGAGCAGGCCATTCCCGATAGGGCATCCTTGGACGAATGTATTGACCGTATCTGCCACCCAGTTCAGTAGCGGCTCGATAGGCGGGCATCGGAGCGCCAAGACGGCGTATTCTGCAAAGCACGTGTCTGTTGGGCACATTGCGTATGCCGATCGGTGAACGAGACCTTTAATGGGCGGGAAGAGCAGCGTATCTTCCTGGAACGAACGGTCCCGATAGCCAAGTTTGCCGAAGAATAAATACTTGCCCTCTGTTGCGAAGAGGCCTTGCTCAGGATATACCAATTTAGGTTTGATTGCAGCGGCTTTCTTCTTTGGGCCACATCCGCCGCAAACCAGGATGAGCAGGACAATAAGGATATATAAGCGTCTATTCATGGAGGTGTTATCTGTTGTGGATGAATGCTCAAAGTTAGTGATTTCGTTTCACTTTAGAAAACGATAGTGACCTGATAAAGAGTAATAACAAACTAGATTATCATCCAAGTCTCTTGTTGATGGTATTGTTTACCATGTTGGTGGAATGAGCTAGTATGCCTTCTATACCGCACGAAACTGCGAATAGAATTAGAGTTAAAGGAGTATCCCAAAAATAGGGATAATTTCGTTTTGTGAGGTTTTTTCAGTATATTTGAATTTCTTTAAAACTATGGCCACGATTGATTCTCATACATCACCTAATTCAGTCTTTAATGAAGACTTGCGTGATTTATGGGATCAGTATATTCTTATTCAGGAGCAATTACTAAGAAAGCGCTGTGCCCCAATCAGCATTGACCCCGAGTCTGTATACTTGGATGGGTATAAGATGGCCGTGAACGTGGATGAATCTGGACGAGATCGTATTGTTGACAGAATCTTCAAAGAGCGTTTCCTACTATCCGCGGATGACATCCACGATGACCACATAATGGTAAAAGAGAGCGTCTGGAACTCGTTCTCCGAACTTGAAATAAGCTCCCTGCAAAAAGAACTCGCATCTTGTTACATTCAGATGGACTCTACACCGTCCATCAGTGCAAGCATATTGTATGGGAATAATATTGTTTTCCCGACCAACCAGTTGACTCTTTCTGAAATCCGTAATCTAGATAAGACGCTACAAAACGGGCACATTTGTACCGGAAGGGTCGAAGATACTGTGGCTTGCATTGCGACTTTGAATGTGGAATTTGAGGCATTCTTTACACATCTGTTTGGAAGTAAGCATTACTCAAGGAGGACATATGTCCAAGATGGTGTAGAAACCGCTAAAGACGTAATTGAGTACAGGGATCAATACATCCCTAATGAGGTGTTAAAAGAATATGGGCCGACAATTGGGCTTACTCTATCTCTCTACCGCATAATCTTCAAGATTGACAACGAGAATGCCAATGACGTGATGAGGGGGATGTGGGAAACACGTTTTGTTTCTGAAGTTGTGACCCAGCACTATGATGCGAAGAAAAAAGAATTCGTTTTCGTGCGTCCAATCGACTATTCAGAGTCAGGCAATCTTGATTTTCTAACGGAAATAAACGACAACATCACAACCTTTTTGGATGAAGCCCGGCATTACTGTTCTGAAAACGAGATTCATTACGAGACGGTGTTTCGTTATAGAGTCATAGCACATAAGGTGATCCGGTATATTTTCGATGATGTCACCCGATATGTGGTGCAGCATGACAGAATGAGTTTCAATCCTGAGACTGGTAATCTTGGAATTGATTTTAACTGGAGAACAGAAAACATCTGGGATATAATTAAGGACCTGGAGAATGCCGTTCCATTTGTCTCTGCTCGTACATACGGAGCGGAGCATAAGTTCAAGTGTAACGTTACGACCGCCATGGTCGGATTCAGTGACATTGAGAACAAACTGAGTGATAGGTTTGAAAGTGTCAGGATAGAAGACGATTCAACTAAGCACTGTATTCGGATTAGTCTTCCTTGTCCCGCCGTGGAGTACTATGAAAGGCTTCGCGAATCCCTTAAACGTGAACTGGCTTTTTTGAAAGATACCCACAATATCATTTTTGATCAGTTCACGCCTGGAAAGGTTAAGGTCCTAATTCACCGAGATGAAGAGTCGCGCATAGAAGATTTGGAAGAAAACCTGAAGGATATGCGCAAATCTGACTTCGGTTTCGAAATCGGAGAAAAGATGGTTCCCTTTGGGAAGCTGTTATCAGTTAAGTATCCAAAACTGTTTTTTGACATAGATGTGGACGAGAGACAGGAAGCGGCAGTACTTGATTATATTAGCCAGAGGTCTTTCCAATTCGTGGTCCCTATTCTTACTGGAGATATTGAGAAAATATCCAGATTAAAGAATACCTTCACGATGGCAACCAGTGGCGAGAATCTTTTAAACGACAATCTTCAAAACTTCATCTTTGATTCCTCGCTGGCTACTCCCACTCAGGATCTACAATATATACTGAGACGAGACGGCGGACCATACAACGAGCTGTGCCGACATCTTATCAATTCTAAGATTAACGAGTCCCAGAAAGATGCCATCCTAAAGTGCATCTACGCAAAGGACCTCGCTGTCATTCAAGGTCCTCCCGGTTCGGGAAAGTCGACCGCTATTGCTGAGTTGATTTGGCAGTTGATAAGAAATGGCCTGAAACAAGGCAACAAGAAGGAAAGAATTCTCTTGACCTCCGAGACAAATCTCGCAGTGGATAACGCTGTTTCCAGGATTATTAACAGCAAGACAAATCTGGTTAAACCCATCCGTTTCGGTGGCGAAGAAAAGCTTGAACCAGAAGGACTACAATTCTCCATTGAATTGATGAAGAAATGGGTTGAGATAGGGAACGACGCTCTTTCGCTAGATGAGGACGATGAAGAAGATGAAGAGGCTGGTATGCCGAGGAAAACGGACTTGGTCCTGAATAATTGGTTGGAGAATATTTCCAGGAGGTCCTTCTATGGTATGGCTAGCGAGGAGAACGAAGTGATTGTCCGATGGAAGAAACTTCTTTCCGAGCCAGATGAAGATATTCGTAAGCTTGTTTACAAACATTATGTAGAGAATTGTAATGTCATTGGCGCCACATGTAGTTCCATCGGTGATAAGAAAGCGGATGGCAGAGGAAGTACTCAGTTCTTTCGGAATTATAAGGAAATCTTTTATCCCAATGGATACAACGTAAAGATCAAATTTACTACAGTTATCCAGGACGAGTCATCCAAAGCAACGCCCGCTGAATTGGTCCTTCCATTTGTTTATGGTAACCGAGCGATTGTGATAGGCGACCACCGCCAGCTTCCACCAATGCTTGACCGTGAAGAGATGGAAACATCTCTGGAGTACGCTCTTACCACAGCAAAGAACCCTGATGAGAAAGAAAAGATTACCCGACTGCAAAAGTTCTTAGAAACTCAGTTTGAACGCATAGAAGAGTCTCATTTCCAGCGTCTTTACGAAAATGCCGATCCTTCCATCAAGGAGACGTTTAATCTGCAGTATCGCATGCACCCGGATATTAACGAGGTGATTAAGCAATTTTATTTGAAGGATGGAGGCTTGGATTGCGGCTTGATCAAACCGAAGGATCTTGGAGTAAATGAGCCTGATTTCAGTAATCCGGCGTCAAGATATCACGGAATAGATATGCGGCCATTCATTGGCCATAATACGCACGTCCTTTTCATCAATACCGACAGCCCGGAGATGCTTGACGGCACCTCCCGAGTCAATTATGGTGAGGTTGATGTCATAGGAAAGCTGCTAGACAGATTTGCGCAATCTTCCACGTTCTCCAGGTATCTCGACAAATTCGGAAAAGACGAGGACAAGCAAATTGGAATTATCAGTTTCTATGGCAAGCAGATAAAGCAGATCCGTGCTTTGGCTAACCAACACAGAGAACTTCCAATTAGGGTAAGTACCGTTGACCGTTTCCAAGGAATGGAGCGGAACATTATTATAGTGTCAATGGTACGCAGCCATGTTATTCAGTCTCATAAGGATGAGACTCCGAACTATGCGAGGTACAAGAAATATGGTTATCAGGAACAGACGTCATTGGGATTTGCCCAATCACCGAACCGTCTAAATGTGGCATTATCCAGAGCCAAGAGATTGCTCGTTATTGTTGGTAACGAGAAACACTTCTCACAGCACCCCATTTATGAGCAGTTGTTCAGGACTATCCGGAGCAACCCCAATAATAAGGTAATAGAACAAAGCGACCTATGAATGAAGATATTCTGACAAACGCCGAGTACGTTTATTCAGGCCGCGTAAAATGGGGACTGAAACGTTTCGCGTGCCGCGTTTCCTATTATACGGAAGAACCGCTTCCGGATCTGGATTATGTCATCTGCTCCGTTATAGATTCGTCTGAGAATGGAGCTTATGAGAAGCGTAGCCTGGGAATAATGCTTGGTTTCAGCATGGCTGATAATCAGCCCGAAGTCTATTATGATAAAGCTGAGGCAAAGCTCTTTGAAGATATACTTTCCATCGTTGAGAAGAATCACAATATCCTTGTCCACGAAGACTACGTCGAGATAACCGAACTCGGAAAAATCTCGCTGGCCAATAGAACTCTGTATAAGTTTTTCCGGGGGCGCCAGGACATTTATGAACATCTGACGTTCTCATATCCTTACCCCGACGCGTTGTTGATGTTCCCGTTCCATAACGATATGGGAATACAAACTCGTTTGCAAAAGGGGCCTCAATACTGGCCTGATGACCAAGAGATTCCTTCCATCATCGGCAGGAAGCCGACCCAATTGATTAAAAGGATCCATCTCCAATCAGAAGAGCGAAACAATATTTATGAAGCGGAAGCCGGAGAGTATTTTGATGTCGAAGTAAAAATAGTCCCGGTCAAACTCTATACAAGGGACGAGGAATACTTTCCTGTTGCATATAAGGGTGATGAAATTGCCCCGATGGCCACTCAGCTCTTTGAGCTTAAAGAGAATGTCCTCCAAAAGGAAAATGCCATTTTGGAGTGCCTTTTCTGCAAACTATGGGATGACAAGACTGCCGTGCTTGATTACGATAGTCTTGAGACATATTTTGAGCTTGTTGACTACGAGGAACTTACAAAGGATTCTCGTACTAAGTGGAGCGACTTGAGACTGTTCGGCAAGATAGTAGAAATGGCCAATAGCAATTGCTGGCTGAACATCTCCAACAATTGTGATATGGAGGTTCTGTATCAGCATCTTGATAATTTTGTTGAGTACCTGGACTGGGAAGCCATAACTTGCAGGGCGGATGATGATTTTGTGTTGGAGCACTTCAACGACTATCCGTGGGATTTGGAAGTTCTTTCAAACGACATTACCAGGGAAGCCCCTCTTATTCAGAGTCTCATTCTTAAAGCCGGGGTTTATTCGCCTGAATGGGATTGGGAAGTTCTTGGCCCCCGACTGGAAAAAGACTTTGTCCTTGCAAACCTCTCGCTAGTCAATGTAAACCTATCTGATTACACAGAGGATTCCGAGCAAGTGCGTTCCTGCATACTGGGTAATCCAGATAAACGTTGGAATTGGGGTAAAATTGAAGGAGAGTTTGATTTGTCCTTCATTCTGGAGAATATCCTCACTCTTCAGGGGCATCTTGGATTCTCAAAGTTGTTTGACCGTGTATTTGTAGATGATACATGGGCTATCACCTTTATCCGCAACGAATCGTTCATCACGGCTATCCGAAACAATGTAAACGAAGGGGGGTCCTTGTCTTCCTTACTGTTTAATCAGAAGGAGTATACCTGGTCGGATGAATTGATTCAATCATTTACGTCGTTGGGACTTATAGACTGGAATTCCACACGTTATACGGCTGGCTTTGAGTGTAACCCTCATATGATTTGGGACAAGTCTTTTTTCACTCGGTACCATGAATACGTCGGCACACCTATAGGGCGGGAGTTCATCTCCTCTAAGATTCTTGACGAATCACTTATCACGGATTATGCCGATTTTGAATGGAATTGGACAAAGCTCTCCGGTAACCTGCATGTATCGACAGATTTTGTCAAAGCCCACTATGCTCTTCCTTGGGACTGGAAAGTCCTGACGGAAAGAATGTTCAACGGCCTGAAGTATAATAATATTGGTCACCCGGCGTTCATCGATAAGTGGGACTGGGAGTATCTTTCAGATAATCTTCCCTCTGATTTTATTCTTGAGAATTTGACCAAATATGCCAATCATTGGGATTGGAGTACTGTTCTGGACCGCATAATCACACAAGATAACCGGCTGGATATTTCTTGGCTTTCTACCATCGCCGTTTCGATTAATGCCATTACAGATTCTGCATCAAAAGACAGCGTATGGGCATATCTATCGGAAGAGTACACCTACGAAGAGTTTAAGGATATTCTTCGAAAAACATATCGTGACAGCCGTTTCTCGTGGGATTTGTCCATGCTGTACGAGAAAAAGGAGTTTGACATTTTCTCGGATTTGACAGAATGCGAAGACTTCATTGACTGGAATTCTTTGTCTTACTCGAAAGCTTTTGACCAGCACCTGAGGCACGATCCGAACTCCGGAATCAAAGAATCTTCCTGGAACAAAGACGTGAAGCAACTCATTATCGGTTTTGAGAACAAATGGAACTTCCTTGGTTTGTCTACCTTTGAGAGCTTGTATGATAAAGAGTGGTTCCTTACGAAATATGGGGCTAAACTTGATTGGGAAGTCATCTCTCTTAATAGCCCGATCTTCTCAACCGATGACAAGCAGCAGCTCAATAAGGTATTAAATGCCTATAAGCGTTATATCTCCTTTGAAGCTCTATCTGAACGTCAAGACGTTGACATTGATTTCATCAGAAGGAGCTGCCCTGACGCTTCATATGATTACAACGCATTAATTGCCAACGGACAAATACGTATTACACTGGCAGATATCGAACAGCGCCCCGATTATAAGTGGGACTGGAGGCTTCTTAGTTCAGCAGAGTCTTTCAAGCCGACAGAAAGGTTCCTGATCAAATATTCAGATAAAGACTGGGATTGGGAACAGCTTTCCAGAAGGGACTCAGAGGCTTTGTGGTCATCAGCGTCTTTGCTGAACCTGATGGCTAATGATGAGGAAATCAGTGCTCAGGTGGACTGGATGACGCTCACCAGCCGGCCATATTTCCCCGTAAGCGCCTCACTCATTTCCTTGTTGCCTGACGATTGTGTCGACTGGAACAGACTGTCCAGTTCTAAAGCAGTCATGACCCTTCTCCCGGGGCTTGCGGACTATCTTAATTGGCAAGTAGTATCCAGAAATAAGCATTTCCCCGTGACGGACATCTCTATGCTCGAGGAATATGCGGATGACCTGGATTGGAGCCTTATCTGCAGGCGGGATGATTTCATATTTACAAACGACATTCTCGAGAAGTTTACAGACCGGATAGACTGGACGATGGCTTCGATCTCTGAGACCATCAGCTTTTCTGTCGCTTTAGTAGACAAATATGTTGACTATTGGGATTGGCCTTCACTTGTCAGGAACAAGGCCTTCTTCAACAAGGTTGAGATTAGGGACAGGGGCTATCTAAAACAGGAGAATATCATTGCTTTTGTCGAGGCCTTCCCCAGGAAACCACTTGCTTATCATTTTACCCATATGAGCAATGCGGTAAAGATAATCAAGAGTCATAAACTTCAGAGCCGCAATAAAGCAGACGGAGTATTTGAGAATAGTGCCGGCACCAATGTGTCTATTACATCTAAAGCTCATGGCTTTGCCCGTTTCTATTTTACCACCGGTTCTCCTACGCAATTCTATAATGAATGTCTAGGGAAAGATAGAAATGATGGGGACTACTATAGCAGAGCTTTTAACCTTGGCCTCCCTAAGTGTCCGATGCCGGTTTTCTTCGTTATTGATGTTGAAGAATTGTTGGCCAAAGTTCCCGATCAGTGTTACTATAGTAACGGGAACATGCAGAAAAGCTCGACCAGAGCCTATAAAGTTGTTGATGACCCCAGTCACATCAACGCCAGTGAGATATATAAAAGGTTCAATAAAGAAGCCCGTCAGCAAGAATTCCTTGTGAAGGACGAAGTAGACTTGTCGGTTCTTTCATCCCTTCAAATTTGTTGTTACGACAGGTATCAACGTGATATGTTGAAGAGTTTGGTCGGCCCTTCACCACTAAAGGACAGAATCATAGCGCAAGAGGATTTGTTCGAAAGGATTAACCGAGAGTTGCACTTTACGGATACTTCGGAGTCTTTGGAGATTACAACTGATTACTGTAATCCCTTTGAATTCAAGATTGTTTATTCAAATGGAAGCGCGCCGGAAATCCTTAATCCGGATTCAATCCTCCGAGAAAAAGGTAACAATATATATTTAAGGCGCTTTGTTAAAATAAAAAAAGACAAACCATTCACCATCTACTTTGAGGTTTCTGAACCAAGAAAAGGCAGTTGGCTGATATATACAAATACTTGATATGGCATCTAATGTTTCAGTCATACGGGGGAACATCTTCAACACGAAGGCCCAGACTATTGTTAACACCGTCAACTGTGTCGGTGTGATGGGTAAGGGTATCGCTTTGGTGTTCAAATTGCGTTACCCGAATATGTTTGACATTTATAAAGGATTCTGCAAGAATAAGCAGATCGGGATAGGGAAGCTTTGGCTATATAAAGGCGAACCTGACGAGCCCTGGGTGTTGAATTTCCCGACCAAGTTTCACTGGAAGTATCCGAGCAAGATAGAGTATATCGTATCGGGACTTGAAAAGTTTCTGACCACTTACAAAGAGAAGGGAATCAAATCTATCGCCTTTCCCATGCTGGGAACCAACAATGGCGGACTCAGTAAAGACGAAGTCCTGCCCATCATGCAGCGATACCTCTCCGAATGTGATATCCCGGTCGAGATTTATGATTACGATCCCACTGCTCCGGATGATTTGTTCGAAAAGTTCAAGGCAATATGGTTGTCCCTCAGCGACACCGAGAAGAAGGCGTGCGGAATCAGAAGTATCACGCAAATCAAGGCTATGAATAAAGCGCTGGAAGATAATACCATAAAAAGCATGATCGCATTGATTAATTATGACGGGGTAGGAATGAAGACAATGGAAGGATGCTTCAAGATGGTAATGAATTACAATAAAGAACAAACACTGTTATAGATATGAGCCTGCTAGTTTACAAAGTCGCTGATTATTCTTTCACTGCAGAAAGAGAACAATATCGTACAATTTGCGAATTACTGAAAAAACGCTACGCCGGCAAGGAGGAAGTGTGCTTGTTTGTTGCAAACTATAACATCTATGACAGCGAAATTGATGGTATTCTGTTTAAAAATGATGCTGTTATATCTGTTGAGTTCAAGAATTACGGAGGTGAAGTCACTGCGGTCGAGAACGGCTGTTGGACGCTTGCCGATGGTACCATTATAAAGGGTGGCTCTAGAAAGAACCCTTACCAGCAGGCAAAGGTTAACCATGTCAACCTCAAGCAAGGGCTGTCGGATGGAATGATCTTGTCGGAACGCGTGCTTCGTAATGTGCCGGCCCTCATCGTTTTCAATCAACCAATAAAATGTAACAATCAGTTGTCTGGCAGAGTAAAGAGTTGGCTGCACATAACCGATAACGATCACTTCCTTCAGAAGGTGGCTGATATCACGGCGTCCCACACAGACCTGTCAAATGAAGAGATAATCAACCTTGTAGAGAAATTGAATCTTCAGGAAGAATGGCGAGATGATGATTATTCTGATCTGGCCCTATCTGAAGAGCAGCCTCTCGATATGGAAGATTCTCAGGCTGGCACCTTACCCTTTGATGTTCCAGCTTCCGAAACAAAAGAGTCCTCACCCAAGGAAGAGGAAGAACCCGAATCTGGAAACACGCACTTCTTGGATAAAAGCAAGATAAGAGTATCGTCAGATTATATTGACACACTGGCTGATAACGAGATATTCGTATTTGGCAGCAATCTGGCCGGTAAGCATGTCGGTGGCGCGGCGCGACAAGCGTATCAAAAGTTCGGTGCCGAGTGGGGTGTCGGTTCCGGGCCTACCGGCAAGTGCTACGCTATACCTACAATGCATGGAGGGTTAGAGGTCGTTGCACCGCATATCGAGGAATTTATCAAATATGCCAAACAGCATCCGGAATTGAGATTCCTGGTCACTAAAGTTGGCTGCGGAGTGGCAAAGTTCCATCCTAATCAGATTGCTCCGCTATTTGCATCAGCTGCAGAACTACCCAATGTGTTCCTTCCTGCCGAATTTTGGTTGCATATTAAGCACTAGAAGCAATAAACAAAATGGCCAGAATCTACGTCGCCTCCAGCTGGAGGAACAAATACCAGCCCGAAGTGGTAGCCGCCCTCAGGAAGGCCGGCCACGAGGTCTATGATTTCCGGAATCCCACGGACAACCCCGGCGGTTTCCATTGGTCGGACGTGGATGAAAACTGGCAGGACTGGCAGCCGGAAGAGTACATTCGGAACCTCACCCACCCGGTAGCCGAGAAAGGCTTCAAGGCCGACCTGGACGCCATGCTCTGGGCCGACACCTGCGTATTGGTCCTTCCCTGCGGCCGCAGTGCCCACACTGAAGCCGGATGGTTTGCAGGACGCGGCCTCAAGACAATCGTCTATATGCCGGAGAAGCAGGAACCGGAACTGATGTATAAGCTGTTTGACGGGGTTACCGATAACCTTGAGGATCTCGTCCAGCGTATTTGACGGGATGCAATAACTATTGAGAATGAAATAGCAAAGGCCTCCACAAGGAGACCTTTACATCATACTATACAAGGATGGCTTCGAAATGACGGTCTTGCTTTTCTTTGACAACCCCAATAAAACTATTCAAAGAGATCAATTCGTCTTGTACAGCATCGGCAAAAAAATCTCTATTTGCATTTGGAATGACTAATGTCAAGTTTTCATGGGACATCTCGTGAATCTGATTCGTGGATATTCCCTTTTGTAACGTAAACAGATATTTGTGACCAATACGGTTTGCCTCATTGAGAACCTGACGCCATCTATCCTTGCAGGTTGTCTTGGCACCAAGGAAAGTTAAACCTTCATCAGGGAATGCAGGATTACGGTACTCGATAATGCCCGGAAAAAGGAAATCAGGTTTCTTCTTGTCCTCAGTAACCTCTTGTTCGCAGAATCTCAAATTGGAACGAGTAAAGATGTCTGCCAAGTGATGCTCAAGGGACTTTCCTGCCCTGGACTTCCTTCTGTTCAAAATAACATTGGAAAAATCAATCAATGCCTGGCAATCTGCGAAGGGATTGGTATAAACAGGCCTATAGCATTTTTCTTCAAAACCGTGAAAAAGGTCATATTCAGTGTCAATCCACTTGAGAAGATACTTATCCGGATCGCTAAGAATCTGCCTGTCCGAAATTCTAAAAGCTTGATTATACAGCTGACGGGCAAGATCAGACATTTCTCGTGTTCCGGGGAAGTCCTGAGTTGCGTTAATTATCTCCAACAGATTTCGATGGAGGTCATCATCAGGAGTGGTTGAGAGTCCCTTAATAACGTAGCTTTTGCTCCCGGAAGCGATATTGTATTGAGAATAGAAATCTTCGATATCTTCATCTTCACTCAGCATTACGGCAATGTACTCATTATCGGCCATTTTACACATAACGAGCAAACTGCCAATATATTCAGGCTTAAGGAAAGGAAAATTCTCTCCGAAACAAGTCACGCGAAGTTCATTCTTTTTTGCGCCATAATAATGAGCCTTGCTGCTTGTCTCAAAGTCATTCTGCCAACGAATCTTGATATTCTTATGAAGATTAAC
>Ga0256407_10010854_pt1 | contig 12714 bp, 12 predicted proteins | sample RumenRJG_04DNA_FD_193489 | JGI IMG/M metagenome (GOLD analysis project Ga0256407, IMG submission 193489) | Bovine rumen microbial communities from Lethbridge, Alberta, Canada - RJG_04 | ecosystem: Host-associated > Mammals > Digestive system > Stomach > Rumen | place: Canada: Alberta... | reverse complement strand
CTTTGGATTACCGTACTTTGTACCGTCTGATAGGATTGCATAGTCTTTGATACCCAAGTCAATGCCCACTGATTTGTCGATTGAAACCTTGGTTTTCGGTTTCTCTTCAACATCGTAAACAACTATTGAACACCAATAGTCACCACACTTGTCCTTACTAACAGTAAGAGTACCGTATTTCATTGACAAGTCGAATGTCTTGTTCTTGCACAACCTAATCCAACCTATTTTTGGTATTTTCACATTCCATTTGTCAAAGTCAAAATAAACAGCGTTGATATATTTTGCGCTTTCAATGTTCTTTTTCTTTGATTTGAACTTTGGAAAACCCTTCTTTTCTCTGAAGAATCTCACGAATGCTGCATCAAGATTTCTTAATGATTGCTGCAATGAGGCGGTATTCACATCTTTTAGCCATTCATGTTCCCCATCGTTTTTCAATTTTGTCAGTTCATGTGCAAGTTCGACATATCCGATTGTTTTTTTCTCTTGCTTATATGATTGTATTTTCTTATCAAGACCCCAATTATATATGAATCTGCAACAGCCGAACGCTTTGTTAAGGCATTCTTGCTGTTTGAATGTTGGATTGATTTTATATTTATAGGCTCTTGTTTTCATACAAATTCATCGTTTCTTTAATAATAAATATCACGATGAATTAAAAAAGTCAAGTTTTAATTAAATATTCTTCATTTTTTTATTTGTTATTTATTTTTTGAATCAAAAAGTATATAGTTCTCAATATTTTTTGTTAAAAAATGATATTTATAAAAAAGGGATTATATTATCTTAGTGTCAACAAGTATATAGTTCCCTTTCAATATTTATTTATTGAATAAAAAATGTTGTTATGATAAAAAGAGCAAATAAAAATTTAAAAACTAAATCATTTTTCGGCTCAACTTCTTCGTTAATGGACTATATCGTTGAAAACGAAAATAGTGCTAGTAATAATGCTAAAAAAGTAAATAACATTAAAAAAATGATTAAATACGAAAATAAAAGGGTTGATGCTGCAAAAAAAGTCATTTATACTTGTGTGACTGGAGGTTATGATACATTATACACCCCAAAAGAGAAAATAAAAGGCTATGATTATGTTTTATTTACTGATGATAAAAATTATAAATCTGATTTTTGGATTGTAAAGGAAATTCCACAAGAGTTATTGGAATTGGATTTGACAAGACAACAAAGATTGATAAAGGTATCACCGCATAAATATCTTGGACAATATGATATGTCCATTTGGTTCGATGCCAATATTAAATTGGATTTTGATTTTGATAACTTCATAAAATCATTTGTTGATGATTCACATAATGTTTTTGTAAAACGCCATCCAGTAAGAAAATGCATTTACCAAGAAACTGAAATTTGCGTTAAAATGAAAAAGGATAACATTGATTTGATGCAAAACCAATCAAAAGCATATAAATCTGAAAATTTCCCATCAAATTTTGGTCTTGCTGAAACCAATTTCATTGTAAGATTCCATAATCAAGAAGATTGTAAAAAATTAATGGACAATTGGGGTGAAGAAATAAAAAAATGGAGCAAAAGAGACCAACTTTCTTTTAATTATTGTGTATGGAAAAATAAGACAAGTATAAAGTATTTTGAACCAAATTTCAATATAAGGGTAACGAAGCATATTAAAAAAAAAGAATTGCCAAAACGTAAAAACGATTCGATTGTCAAATTTTGTATAGTTGAATTCAATACCCCTAAAATATTGGATTGCCTAATAAAAAGCATTAATAAGTTTGTACCAAACAATCATATTTATGTTTTCGAAAACAGTAATAAAAATGTATTCAACAACACATATGAAAATGTAACTGTTTTTGACAATACAAAGGGGCAAATTATTAATTTTGATGAATTTTTATCCAAATATAAAAATAGGATAAAATCTAGTGGACGAAAAAATAATTTCGGTAGTGCAAAACATAGTTTATCTGTTGATAAATGTATGTCATTAATTAATGATAACTTTATCTTATTGGATTCAGATGTCTTGCTCAAAAGGGATGTCAGTGATTTTTACAATGATGAATATATGTATATTGCAGAAACCGTTACACAACCACTTTCAACAATTAAAAGAATTGTTCCATTTATTTGCTTTATAAATACCAAACTTTGCAAAAAGAATAGAATACATTATTTTGATGACAACTATATGCACGGTTTAATGAAAACCACTATTGGCGATAGATATGATACGGGTGCAAGTTTTTATATGAAAGCAAATAAATATAGCCATATTGATATACAATGTGAAGATTATATAACACACTTTAAAGGTGGAAGTTGGCAAAAAAATAAATTGACACCAAATGAATGGTTGGAAAAATATAAAGAATGTTGGAGTTGATATGAATAAAAAAGATATTTTAGATTTTAATTTGTCTCACAAAGATTTGATGGTGAACAGAATGAAAAGGAGTAACCCTAATTTCAATTTGGATAAGCCTAAAACTATACAAGAAAAGTTGTGTTGGTTAAATATTTATGATGTTGATGCTTGGGATGATTTTTACAATAAACCATTAAAAACAATATGCGCTGATAAATTGCTTGTTAAGGAATATGCTGCAAATAAGGTTTGTGAAAATATTGGAATCCCAACATTAAAGGTATATGACAAAGTTTCAGATATTAAATGGGATGAATTACCAAATGAATTTGTAATTAAATGTAATCATGGTTCTGGAATGAATATAATTTGTAATGACAAATCAAAATTCAATTTCAAAGATGCAGAAAATAAATTGACTTTATGGATGTATGATGATTATACATTTAGACATGGCTTGGAATCACATTACCATTGGATTGACAGAAAAATAATTGTTGAACCATTGATGAAAAACAATAAATCAAATTCTTTGTTTGATTATAAGTTTTGGTGTTTCAATGGAAAACCAAAATTTTATACAATCAATGACGGAAATGGACACGGGGCAATTATTCATTATGATATGAATAAAAAACAAATGGCACTTGAAAGAAAAGATTATCCCGTGCCAAAAAACTTGAAATATGAACAACCAAAGAATTTTGATAAAATGGTACAATATGCAAAGAAATTAAGTGAAGATTTCAAGTTTGTTAGAGTAGATTTTTATGAAATAAACAACAAGGTATATTTGGGGGAATTAACTTTTACTCCAGGGGTTTGTAATTTTCAATATAAAAATCAAGCAGATAATTTGAAAGTTGGAGATTTATTGAAACTATAAAATAAAAAAATGGTGTGTTTAATTAAAAACACACCATTTTTATATATTTTTTTTAATTATTTCATCATATATATTTTTCCAAAAATCAATTGGCTCATTAGTCCAAGCCCAACAAAATGACTTTGATAGAATAATCGCATTAAAATTGTTATTGCAGCAACATAACCAATTTTTACTTGGTTTTTTAGAACTAATGTTTTCATACCATTTTTGAAAGTTGTTTGTATCTATACCATATCCATACATACACCTCCATTTCTTTGAAGTTTGTTTAATGAAATTTCTATAAAATGTTTTATAGCAATTTTTTTCTTTTAAAAAACGTATTAAACTTTGGTATTTTTCATTCTTTTTCATTTTTATATTCTTCAATTATTTTCTCTCTTAATAGCAACCAAAAATCACGTCCTTCATCAGTATTATACCAAGGAAACGCTAGAGTTAAAATAAGCGCATATGTATTTTTTTCACTTAAAATATCATAAAAATAGGAAAATTTGTTGAATCTCTGTTCATATACATCTTTAACCCATTTTTGAAAAATTATTGTATCGCCACATTTATCTTCATCTGTTCTCCATTTTCGTGATTCATTATAGTAAAAATTTTTATAAAATGATTTATAGCAATTATTTTCTTTTAGGATTCTATTAAGTTTTTGTATGATTAAAGTAGTTTCCATATTTCAAATATACAAAAAAAATATTTAAAAAACAAAAATATAATGTTAAAAAAAAACAAAAATTATTTGAACAAATTCTTGTTGTATTTGCTATCAACAGTTTTGATATTACATTTCAAGATGGACTTGAAATTAATAAGCAAATATGTTGTTGTCAATCTTTCAAGCAAGAAACCGTCAATTCTAGATTGATAATCAATTGAATCATTTGGTGAAAATGTTTTTATATATTTGTCTTTATTTGCCGTAACATAATTTTTTGCATCTTTTGATGTTCTGAAGTTTTTCAGCATATCAAATTCTTGAAGAATTGGAAAAACAAATTCACAATATTTGATGAAATCTTCCTTTTTCATTATAAACATATTGCAAGAGAACAAATATGGATTCATCATAACCGCAACGAATTTCTTGAATATTTCTGGATGTTGCCTTTTAACAATCTGTGAAAGCCAAACCAAATCTTCATTGTTATGGCATCTTGTGTATTGCTTGAAAAGACTTTTTACATTAAGCGGTCTTGTTGCAACACAATCCCATTTCTTGAAAATTTCATCCATATTTGGCACATTGTCATAGAATCCGAAATATTTTGAATAATGGCAAAAACCAACGTAATCTTTCAGTTCACAATGTTTCCATACCCAATATATTCTTGAACCTTCACCATACAATTGCTGTTTTTTTATTAAACTATCATTTTCCCCTTCAACAATTTGTGGCAAATCAACGTTTATTTTTTCATCACCATGAATAACCTTATACACCTCATTTTTAGGATAAACGTCAAAATCCTTGTGCGCACAGATGAAAATATCCAAGTTATCATTCTTATATCCGTCAAACCTCATTGGTTGATAATATTTCGCATCACACCAAACTTGCTTGTTTTTATTGTTGTTGAAATCCAAAATATATTCAACATCATCATCGGTTGGCTCTGAATCCTTAAGAATTTCATAAAGATGTTCCAATTCGTCAAATTCTGAATCTCTATTGATGGTATTGTATTTTCTTACTTGTATGCAAGGATGTTTTCTCAAATTATCCAATGAATCATCTTGACCAGACCACAATGGAACTTTGGTTGAGCATTTATACCAATATTGTGGAACTGTTCTATATGTGGAAACATCATCAAAAATCTTGCCGAAAATAAAGTCATCAGCAAAATTACCTTCAAATGATTTTTCATCAATATCAGAATCAATTATCTTTTTGATTTGCTCCTTATTGAAAATTATATAATTTCCCCTTGGATGAAATATATCTTCATCTTTATACACCAATTTATAAATTTCGCTGCACCACAATTCATTTTCTTTTATATAATTCAAGAATTTTAATGTAAGCGGTATATTTATATATGTTGATGTATTTGTTCTGATGATATAATCGGCATCATACTTTTCACAAATCAATTTAAAAGCATTTTTTGTTTTTGTGAAAGTGCTGAAATTATCATCACAACAATCTAGTTTTATATGATGCTCACTTTCATCAATGACAGATGTTTCGTGTGAGCCATCATAATAGTAAAATCGGACATCATCGAAATTATTATCAATAATGTTTTTTGCCCAAGTTTTTTTCACAATTTCAACCTCTTTTTTGAAAAAATCCCTTTGGCAAGACATCGCTAAAAAAATCACATTCATATTTTTTTATAAAAAATAATATTTTTTTTGAAAAAAACAAAAAAAAATGTGATTTTTTATACTTTTTTGAAAACTAATATATTTATTATTAAAAAAATAACAAGTTTTTTAAATCTATGAAGAACGTAAGAAGCAAGTATGTTAAGGAATCTCTGCTTGATTATGAGAAATTGACTAACTCACTTAAAGAAGGAACTGCAAGTGCTGTTAAGGATTTGTTGAATGAAGCAGTAAGAGACACATATAAGAAAATTTTGTCAGAATCCGATGATGAAGATTATGACGAAGAAGAAGTGGATGATACAACATCATCAACCGATTCCGAAGATTTATCAAACGATACTCAATCTGTTGAAACTACTGAAACAAGTGATGGAGGTAGTGAAGAAACAACCACAGAGGTTTCACCAGACGGTGCTGTAGAAAAGACAACACAAGGTAGTGATGACAATGGTAATGCATGGAGCGAATTTGAAAAATATAAGGTTTCCGATGATAAGTATGACTTCTCAAACGCGCAAGACGATGAAATCGTAAAAGCATACAAATTGATGAAGGATGAAGACCAACTTATCGTTACAAAGGACGGTGATATGGTACACCTTCAAGATAATGAAACTGGAGCAGATTACCTAATCGACCTTGGCTCAGTACCAAACGAAGATGACACAGATGATGATTTGGTAGACGAAACGGATGATACCGATGATACCACAGAAGATTCAGATGTTACATTTGAAGTTGAAACTGATGATGAAAACGATGATAACGGTTTTGACGATTCGGATGATACTGATGAAGATGGTTTTGCTGATGACGATGAAGACGATGATAATGATGAAAATAATGACTATATGAACGAACAAAGAATTTTTGAAATTGCGTTGAATGAATACGATTCAAACGTAGGATATACAGACAACTATCAAAAGAAAGATGTCATGACAAATCCAGGTATGTCTGAACCAGCAAAGAGCAGTTCAGTTAATGATTGGGACAAGGGTGTTCCACATGGTACTGAAAAACCTTGGAGTGGCAAGAAAGGCGATAAGAGTGAAAACCAACCATTCCACGGTGAAAAGGGTACAACAGTCGAAGAAGAATATGAATTGGAATGCGGCAATATGTTCGATGAAGAAGATGATGCCGCACCAATGGAAGAAGCAACAAATGTTGGTGGTTTTGTACAGCAAAACTCTACATCAAAATCACATGTTCCAACTTCAAACGGACGTAGCGCACGTTCTGCAAGTAAAGGTGGTAAAAGAGTAAAGGGTACTGCAACACCAAGATATAGTGGCGGTGAAGAAGATACGGTATCTGAAAACATCAGAAAAAAGGCAAATGCAATCTATGAGGAAAATCAACAACTCAAAAAGGCATTGAAAGCATTCAGAAACACACTTAATGAGGCTGCTGTAACTAATGTAAATCTTGGTCAAATCATCAAATTGATTTCTGAGAATACAACATCTACTGATGAAAAGAAGGAAATCATTGCTAGATTTGGTAAAGAAGCAAAAACAGTTGACCAATCAAAGAGCCTTTATGAATCAATTTCAAGAGATTTGAAGAAAAAAGGTAAGATGAATATCAATGAGGACAAGCAGTTTACTGCAAATTCTTCAAAGATGATTAATGAAACAAACATCTACAAGTCAAAGGATTTGATGAATACACTCGGTCTTATGGATAGGGTTAACAAACTTTAAAAATAAACAATAACAGTAAAAAAATAATAATTATAATGAGAGAATTTTTAACAAGCGGTCAAGTTGGTAATATCGAATTGAACGCACAAAGAAAAATCCGTGAAAGCATTCAGAATCGTTGGGATTCACTCGGATTCACTGAAGGCTTGGAGGGTAATATCAAGGAAAATGTCGCTACATTGTATGAAAACGAAGCAAAGCACCTTATCTATGAAGCAACCGCTTCTGATAACTCTGGCTCTTTCGAAACTGTAGTATTCCCTATTATCCGTAGAGTATTTAGCCGTTTGCTTGCTAATGATATTGTATCTGTACAAGCAATGAACCTTCCAGTAGGTAAATTGTTCTTCATCCTTCCAGTTACATCTGAAAGAGAATGGGAAAATCTTGCAACTGATGAAGAAGGTCGTCCAGTTTTCCAAGATGGTACAACTGGTTCTCATAAGGGTCTTATGGGTTATGACCGCACAAACAAAAATAAGGAAGGTGTTCTTGAACCACGCTATTACTTGCCAGATGAGGTTGTTAATGACCTCCAAGATGCTTGGACAGTAATGGGTCAAACTGGTACTGTTGACACATACAAGGAAGCAATTGAACTTGCTACTTCCCTTGGTCTTCCAACATCTGCTGTTCGTAAGGCAGGTCCAGAAGTAGTACACTACTTCGAAAAGAGCCTTTATGACCTTTTCTATGATGACTTCCTTTATGACAATTCTAAGGGTAAGGTTACTATCCGTGTCGGTGAAGCCGTTCCAGCATTCTTGACCCCAATGGGTATGGTTGACGGTGTTAGCGGTCAAACATTTGGTGATTTCCCAATCAAGAATGGCGCAGATGGTACAGTACGTAACATCGTTATCTGTGTTAGCGGTTTTGCATCTTTCAACGCATCTAAGTTGACGGGTCCAGACGGTAACGAAATGGACACCGAAGAATTCCTTGCATCATTGAAGGTTATCACAACTGATGCTATTGATTCTGTAAGCGGTACAACTGCATTTGCTAAGAATGAATCTATTCCATTCCGTGTAGCAACTCAAAAGTATGGTAAGGGTATCGTAGAATATTCTAACCCATGTGATGCACAAGGCAAGATTTATCTTGAACTTGACCTCGCTAAACCATGCGTAGAACAAGCAAGAACAATTGACGGTTATATTGGTGTTGATTATGACACAATGGCTGCTCTTGATACATCTGCATTCAAGATTGCTTGGGCACAATATGATTCACTTGAACTTGAAACCGAAATCGGTGAAGTTTCTTTCAAGTTGGATTCCGTAACCGTTTCAGTTACAGAACGTAAGTTGAGAGCAACTTGGTCTCCAGAACTTGCACAAGACGTTAGTGCTTTCCACAACATTGACGCTGAAGCAGAATTGACAGCAATCTTATCAGAACAAATCGCTGCCGAAATTGACCGTGAAATCTTGCGTGACTTGCGTAAGGCTGCACCTTGGCAAAGACGTTGGGACGTTAATGGTTGGAGAAGAATGGCTGCATTCTCTACTAACTACACTCAGAAGGACTGGAATCAAGAGTTGTTCACTTGCATTAACCAGATTTCTGCACAAATCCATAAGTCAACACTCCGTGGTGGTGCTAACTTTATCGTAGTTTCTTCAGAAATTTCTGCATTGTTCGATAACCTTGAATACTTCCATGTAAGTGATGCTTCTGCTGAACAAGATGAATACAATATGGGTATTGAAAAGATTGGTTCTCTTTCTGGACGTTATCAAGTATATCGTGACCCATATTCTCCATATTGGTCAATCATCATCGGTCATAAGGGTAAATCATTGCTCGACACTGGTTACATCTATGCACCATATGTTCCAATGCAATTGACCCCAACAATGTATAACCCATTCAACTTTGCACCTATTAAGGGTATTATGACAAGATATGCAAAGAAAGTAGTGAATAACAGATATTATGGCCACGTTCGCGTAGATGGATTGGTACATTGGAGTACAGCAGAAATGAGATAAAAAATTAACATAAAGTGCTAATTTTTAAGTCTTTATATAAAAATTATCAAGTCTTTTGGCTTGATAATTTTTTGTTTTTTTAACCAACCCTTTTAATTTCGTTCCTATCTAAAAAGAACAACCCTTTTAATTTCGTTCTTACATTTTTTTTGATTTTTTAACATTTAAAATTTGCTTTTTTTGACTTTTTTTTATATATTTGCAAAAAAATATTATGGAAGATTTGATTAATGATTACAAAAATGGAATGGACATATATTCCGTTTGTGCAAAATACCATTTAGGTAAGTTAAAGGTTAAAAAGATTTTAACTGAAAATGGTGTTGATATTCGCAAACGTGGCGCACAATCCAAAAACAAGCCTTATGTTCTAAGTGATTGGAACATTGAAAAGTTTAAAAATGAGGAAGGTTATCATTATATTGCTATTTCAAAGTTTGGTGACGGTTTCACAACAAAGGATTATATGAATTATGCTGGTGTTTTAACTTCATATATAAGAGATAAATTTGGCGTTGAAATACCAACTTTATATGATAGAAGGGAATATTACAAGTTGACTGGAAATTATTGGTGGGAACAATGGTTTGATATTAAAAAAGAAGCCGATACCCCAACGAAGAAATGTCCTTATTGCGATTTTAAAACAGTTGATGTAGATAATAATACTGGTGCTTTTGAAATACATTTAAATGAAGTACACAATAAAACTGTTCAAGAATATTTGGAGGAATATCCAAATGATAAAAAGTATTTTAAAGGCTATTATCGAAAAATGAAAAAAATAGAACTTTTTTCAAATGACAAATATTATGTTGAATGTCCGTTGTGTGGTGAAAAAATGAAAAAAATAACTTTATGGCATTGCAAAAGCAAACATAATATGACATTGAAAGAATTAAAGGATAAATTTGAAAATGTAAAGATTTCTTCTGATGTTTCTCATGAAATTGATGCACAAAATTTCAAATTAGGAAATTTGACTGTTTCAAAAGATAGGTTTGTTTCTCACTATGAAAAAGAATTGCAAGATTTTTTGATTGAAAGAAATGTAAAATTTTCACCCAACAGACAAATTTTAATTGGAAAGGAAATCGATATTTTGATAGAAGACCGAAGAATCGGAATTGAATTTGATGGATTAAAGTTTCATAGTGAATTTTTTGGTAAAAAAGGTAGGTTGTATCATCTAGATAAAACAATTAGGTGTAATGAAAAAGGTTATGGTTTAATACATATTTTTGAAGATGAATTCGTAAATAGCAAAGACATTGTTTTCTCAAAATTGTCACATATTTTGCATTTGGATTATGGATTACCAAAAATATGTGGAAGAAAGATTGAGGTGAAAGAGATTTATAAAAATGATGCAATGATTTTTTTAAATCAGTTTCATATACAAGGTTTTTCTTCATCTTCGGTTTATCTTGGTGGTTTTTATAATGGAAATCTTGTTGCAGTAATGTCTTTCAAGCATGGAGGTATGAAAAACGAAAATTGGGAACTTACAAGATTTGCTACTGATTATCATTATATATACCAAGGTGTTGGTAGCAAACTTTTTTCCTATTTTGTAAGAACTTATAATCCGCAATGTATAATTTCATTTGCCGATAGAAGATGGACTTTGAATGCAAATGACAATTTATATACCATTTTAGGATTTGAGTTGGATAGTGTAAATGCTCCAGATTATAGATATTATAACGAGAAAATTGACAGATATAAAAGATTCCACAAATTCAATTTCAGAAAGGAAATCCTTCATCGGAAATATGGTTTCCCTATGACAATGACAGAAACTGAAATGACAAGGGAACTTGGATTTGACAGAATTTGGGATTGTGGACTTTTTAAATATGTATGGAAAAATGATGTGTATGGAAGATAAGTATGAAAAAATACGTGAGTTTTTCAACAGAATTAAACCTTTTAAAACTGTTGATGACATTCCCGACATTCCGATTGTAAAAGATGAGAATTTTTATAATGAAGTTATTGTCAAGAATTTAATTCGTTGTGGAGCAATACCAAAAGATAAATTAATTGTTGGAAAGACATATATTGGGGCTTGCAGAAATTCAAGTGAGGCAACTTGGAATGGAACTAACTTTGATTATAAAAGGTATAAATTTGGAATGTGGTTTGATGATGACATAAATCATTTTCAAGATGATGATGGAAATGATTTATTTGTTCCAATAAAGGAAAAGGAATAAAAAAAAATCAAGCAAATATAAAATTGCTTGATTTTTTTTTGGTTATTCTTTTTCTCTCTTAAAATAAAACATTTGACAAGACATTTTAAATAATTCCCATCCTTGTTGACCTAAGTTGTTGAGCCAATCCTCTATTTTATAATAGTCCCAACAATGGCATTTAATGATTTTGTATTCAAATTTTTTTACCATAAAAAATTATTTTTGGAGAATTTCTTGCTCTGGTTTTACCAACAATTTATAATATATTTGGTCGATGTAGAGAATTGACCGTCTGTTTAAGAAATCAAAGAAATCAAAAGCAGAATCAAACAACACAACCTTGTTCCCGTCAAGTGTCATATAAATGATACTTCTGTTTGAATCGATTACATCAATTTCCAATTCAGTAATTGTATGAGAAACTTCCTTGTTTTGTTCTGTAATCAATGCGTTTATCTTACCTTGATATTTGTTATCTTTGCAAGAAAATCTCAGAAAATTACTGATACGGTTTAACATTTCAATCAATTCTACTAAAAAGGCTGATTTTGCCTTTCTGAATTTTTCTAGTTTATCTGTTTCGTACATAATATATATTTTTTTTGTTTGTGCAAATATATACATTATTTTTATAATCAACAAATAATTTTAATAGTTTAACATTTTTTAACTATTAAAATTTGTTTATTTTAAAAGAATATGTTAATTTTGCAGTATGAAAGATATATTAAGCGCATATTTTAGAATGCTTGCAGAAAGCGCATTCATTGAGCCAAAAGTTAATGATGTTGTATTTTATCCTTGTCCAAACGGTAAAACCGAAAGGAATTTGCGTAGAATACACAAAGCCAAGGATAATACCAAATGGCATATGATTAAACGAAAAAAATGATATGGTTGATTCTTAAACATATCAGAAAAGGATTTGGATAACCAATGATGTTTAAGTCATTGGTTATTTTTTTGTGTAATTTTAATGTTTTTTTGTGTTTGAGGTGATATTTATTTGTGTATAAAATAAGTATAACTGAAATGTTCAAATACCCTAAATATCTAAGGTCACTTTTTGACTATATGGAAAAAAACGGATATACTAGCAAGCCATATCCGAAAGTGCATATAAATAATTCCAAGCAAGACGAGGAGTTGTTTATTACTACTGGGTATTATGACAATGAACATGATGAAATTGTTTTGTTTGTCAATGGAAGAC
>Ga0256407_10010852_pt1 | contig 12715 bp, 11 predicted proteins | sample RumenRJG_04DNA_FD_193489 | JGI IMG/M metagenome (GOLD analysis project Ga0256407, IMG submission 193489) | Bovine rumen microbial communities from Lethbridge, Alberta, Canada - RJG_04 | ecosystem: Host-associated > Mammals > Digestive system > Stomach > Rumen | place: Canada: Alberta... | reverse complement strand
AACCTTTAATTCTTCTAGGGCCTCGCCTGTAAATTTCACCGGATGCTGGTTGTCCCTCAAGATCCGGCAAAAACCGTCGATTTTCTTAAGCTGGTCAAAAAAATCAGCGGAAAGGATGCTTGTTCCAAAAAAAACGTATCCCGGAAAAAGAACTGCATCAAACCATCCCCGTCGGTTCGTAAAAAGCTTCCTCTCAAAAACAAAAAAATCTGACTCCGGGAAGTTCGGCTTTATCAGCTGATTAGCCCGCTCCTTAAAAGCTTTTTCCTCGCCTGTAAAAACCATTATGCAGTAGTAATCCATGTCATCTAACCCTTCGCGTATTCTATCAGATTAAAAACCGCTCTTCAATACAACGAAGATTCTCTACCAGCCCCCCTGTGTTGACTCAGCATCGCCTGTTAGAAAAATCTTTTACGACGCTCAATACTTTCCGCATCGTCCAAAAAGATTTTGTTGAACATCGCTCAGCATTAAGGGCAAAGCGTAATCAGAGTACGGTGACGATATGTACTTTCCGTGCCCTGATTACGCATGAAGGAAAGCCTTTTAATCCCGAAGACAGCCAATCGGAATCACATAAACTCCATCTGCTCTTCGGTATGCATATTCTGTGCCTGTAATTATAATAAGCAAATCAGGTTCCCGAAGAAGAGGCGCACTTCCTTTTTCATTATATTCGCGTACGAGACGTTTTATTTCCAAAAGATGAAAACTCGCCTCTTCAATCTCATTGCTTCCCAATTTGAATTCGATGAGAGCATATTTTCCGTCACGAAGGTGAAGAACGCAATCTGCTTCCAGATTGTATCTGTCGTGGTAATATGAAATCCTTCCGTCAGATTTTGCGCTGTACGCACGTAAATCCCTCATGCACAGGCTTTCAAATATAAATCCGAATGACTGCAAATCTGTCATGTAATATTCGGGATTCAATCCCGAAGCAGCAACAGCTATCGAAGGGTCACAAAATCCTCTCTTTTTACCGGAACGAATAGCAGAAGCAGATCGGATAGAAGGACACCAGGCATCAATATCTTGAATGATAAAGAGCTTTTCAAAAGCCTGAATATAAGATGACAAAGTATCGTGAGAAATTGACTCAGATGCCGATACAACATCCTTTAAAATATTGCTTTCTTTTGCCAGTGTAGAAATGTTCCGAGCATAAGACCTTAAAATCTGCGCAGCCCATACTGAATTTCGTTTTACACCATCAACGGTAGAAATATCTGTCTCACACACACTGTCTATGTAATCGCGCGCAATCTGCAATTGTGCACGGTCAGATTTTCTTGCAAAAAATCCAGGCCAGCCACCACGACAGGCAGCAAAAATTATCTGTTCTATTTCCAAATCTGACTTTGCCTCTATCTCCATCTGCGGATTTACAAATAAAGCAGAAAGTGAAACAGTTCCGTTTGATTCCCCAGTCTCAAAAAGGCTCATTGTCTCAAGCCTCATCCTTGCGATACGACCAGTCCCAGAATGATTTATCTTTGAATTATCAACGGAATTAGAACCTGTTAAAATATATAAGCCTGTTTCATTCCTGGCATCAACAGAAAGTCTCACCGCATCCCAAAGAACAGGAGCATCCTGCCATTCGTCAATCAATCTTGGATTCTCACCAGAAAGCAACAGAGAAGGTTTTGTCGCAGCCGTCTGAAGATACCCCTGCCGTTTATCAGTATCCTGCATTTTTATGACACTTTTGGAATGATGTTCTGCAAGCGTAGTTTTTCCGCACCATTTTGGGCCTTCTATCAAAACAGCTCCACTACATTCCAAACGAAAAGCAAGTTCCTCATCTTGCAATCTCTGTCTATATTCCATGTCGAACTCCGATTTCTATTATAATCGTTCGTAGTTTTTGCGCAATATCAATCGTAGTTTTTGCTGTATTTTAATCGTAGTTTTTGCTGTATTTTAATCGTAGTTTTTGTGATATTTTGGCTTCTGCAAAATCCTGAGAATAAACAAAAGAATTTCCTTCATCAATAAAAACAATGCTGTCATTTATCTGAGTTAATAAAAGCTGCCAGTCGTTTCCTTCTAATGACACGCATTTTTTTTTGCAGGAAATATTGATACACTCTTTCTTACTCTTTCCCGCTCCGCCCATGCGTTTTTGCAGTGGAAAATCTCTGATTTTTCCGCTATTATTCTAGCATGTATTCTGAGCATTATTTTGACTGGGCGGCGACAGCCCCATCTGACGAGAAAATCCTTCGCGCTTCTCTTGAAATCGCGCTTCAATATGACGGAAATCCTTCTGCAACACACAAAATCGGAAGCTCCGCACGAAAAATCCTTGAAGAAGCCCGTGCCTCATGCGCAAAAACTCTCGGTGCAAGCACAAACCAGATAATCTTCACCTCTGGCGGAACAGAAAGCGACCACATTCCGCTTCTTTCTGTACTCAACTCACCCAAAAAAGGCCGGATTATCCTCAGTGCAATCGAGCACCCTGCCCTGCGCGAAGAGTGTGCAATGCTCAAAAAACAGGGATTTGATGTCGTAAGCGTGAATCCCGACAAAAACGGCTTCATTTCCGCTGATTCAATCATCGAAAATCTTACGCCGGACACGCTTTTTGTCACTGTTATGGCCGTAAACAACGAGACAGGTTGCGTCCAGCCGATTTACGAAATTGCGGACGCACTTACAAAATGGTCGAACGGCAAAAAAAAGCCCCACTTTCACGTGGATTGTGTTCAGGCAGCAGGGAAAATCCCGCTTGATTTGTCACACAAAGGAATCGACTCGGCGGCTTTAAGCGCTCATAAGATTTCAGGCCCGCGAGGAATAGGCCTACTCTACCTTGCAAAGCCTTTGAACTCCTTCCTTGTCGGTGGCGGACAGGAGCAGAATATCCGGAGCGGCACGGAAAATCTCTTTGGAGCCGTGGCCTTTGCAAAATGCCTTGAACGATATTATTTGGGCAAAGATTGTCGGGTCAAGCCCGACAATGACACATTGAAGCCCGACAATTACACATTGAAGACTGACAATTACACTTTGAAGACTGACAATTACACTTTGAAGCACGGAAATCTCAAAGGCTCTGTCATTCCCGTGCTTGACACGGGAATCTCACAATCAAAACGTTTTGAAGAGCAGAAAGAATGGACACAAGACTTCTTGAAAAAGCTCAAAACTCTCGAAAAGTGCCAGCTCGTCCCTGCCCTTCGCGAAGATTTTTCCGAAGAAACACTGGCAAAATTCAGTCCATGGGTTGTACAGGCGGCATTCGTTGGAATCCCTGGTAACGTAATGGTGCGCGCGCTTGACGCAAAAGGCTTCTGCATTTCAACAGGAAGTGCATGCTCGGCAAAAAAACAAAGCCGTCCGATTCTGGCCGCGATGAACGCCAGCCGTGAGATTCAGGACAGCGCCGTAAGATTCAGCTTCGGCCCGGCAACAAAAAAACAGGCCATTGAAGACCTGTTTGAAGCAGTAAAAGAAATAGTAAGCGAATTCTAAACCGAGTAATTAGTCTTCTTTCTTAGACTTGATGTGGATTACTTTGCCGGTGCGCTTGATTCCGTCGTCTTTCTTTTCTTCGCCCTTTCGCTTGTAGACTTTCTTTTCGCCGCCCAAAGCATATTTTGCTTCTTTGGCGGCTTTGATTTCTGCACGGCGTTTTGCTCGCTCTTTGCGCTCTTTTTCGATGAATTTGAGGGAATCGTCAAGACCTGCGAGAACCTTCTGCATGTCCTCGGCAAAAATTGAAATCTGGTGGCGGTCAAAATCAGCTCCGTCGCCTTTTTTGCTCTCTACAATCTGTAAAAATACATCACCTGCACGATTTTCCTTAACGTTGAAAAAATACGAGCGGTTATCCAACAAAACCTGAGTAGTAAAAAGTTCTCCGCGGATGCTCATTTTGACCCTTCCTTAAAAATGTGAATTGAATTTACGGACAAATGCGTCCTTTCGCAATTTATAACATATCTTGCGGTTTTGTGCAAGCGAAATGCAAAAAATTCTAAAACTTAAATGTCTTCCGCTGGATCGGGCTCATACCAATCTCACGGCAAACGGCTATGTGGGCGGCTGTCGGGTAGCCCTTGTGCTTTGCGTAGCCGTATTCCGGGTAAAGCTTGTCGAATTCGACCATCATTTTATCACGCTCAACCTTTGCGATAATACTCGCCGCCATTACCTCAGGGTATTTTCCGTCGGCTTTTGGCTCACATCGGCACTGGCAAGGCACCTGGGGGCAGCTTGTTCCGTCGGTGATTGCAGAAATCATGCCGTCAAGATTATTTTCGTCAAAGCTGATTCCCTGAGAGCGGAGCCAGTCCGGGAGTTTTGCCCTCATCATCTGGTATGCGATGCTCATTGCATACATGCTCGCGCGCAAAATGTTCATCTGGTCAATGATCTCATGGTCAACGATTCCCAATCCCCAGCACGCTTTTTCCATAATCACCTGCTCTGCGGCAGCACGCTTTTTTTCGGAAAGTTTTTTAGAGTCATTTAAAATTTCTATCGGGAAATCTTTTGGCAAAATCACGCACCCCGCAGTAACAGGCCCGGCCAAAGGCCCTCTTCCCGCTTCATCAAATCCACAAATAAGTTCAATCATTTTGTTCCTCAATAAGAATTATTAAAAGCCTTTTGAAATATTATTCTTGTCTTCAATTATAAGGCACTTTTCGTCAGTCCAGACAGGCTTGATTCCTTTTGCTTCTCTGTCAAAATCGGCTGTGTATTTATTATCCGAAAGTCTGAGATTGGTGCCGCCCGCCTCAAGAATGCGCCCCAAATGAGAAATAACCTTGCAGTCGCATAAATTGAGCGCGAAAGTGCCGCCCTTCAAACTGAAATTGACCGCCGTGTCCGAAACCGAAGAAACATGGCTCTCACTAAGATTGATTTTTGAGTTCACGCTCGAAATACCACAGGCATAAGTGGAGCTTTGAACCGTAAGCCCGGAATTTTTGAAACTGACAATCGAAGCATCAGAAGAAAGAACCGTGCCCGAAGAGGCAAAATTGCCAAGAAGCTCGCAGTCCTCAAAAGTGGCGGCGGATTTTTCGACGACTAAAAAACGCTGGTCAGAATCCTGTGAATTTTCTATTTCTTTTTGAATCACACAGTTCTGAACTTCAAGGCTCGCGTCCTTTACCATTATATAAGAAGAAGGCTGAAGGACAAAACGCGCGTCGGACATGCCTGTGAACGAGCAGTTTGATGAAATCTCGGACATTCCTTTGGGCAAGCTTACGCTCCCGCTCACAAAGAAATGAACGAATTTGCCCTGATTGATGACAGCAAGAGCCTGCTCAAAAGAATTGTACGGATGCAAGCGGCTTCCATCGGCGGCAAAATCAGGCGCATCCGCATCAAGGAAATAATTATATTCATCGATTATGACTTTGTAGCTTGCTGTTTCGCTCACATTCCCGGCTTTGTCTTCGGCATAGGCAAAAGCCCTGTAACAGACAGCCTTTTCTACGCCGGCACGAAGCTCGACCGGCTGAGATTTGAACAGAACGTATTCACCAGGCTCTATGTAGTCGAATTCAGAATTGTTGTCGAGGTAAGAAACGGAATTCACGTTGTAAGGACCGGAAATATTGAGATAGATTTTCGCACCTTTCTCCGCATCGACATTAAGCAAAACATCACGGCGCGCATATTCACCAGGCTCACTCGCAATAAATTTGGGCGGAAGAGGCGGCTGGCGGTCAATCTCGTAAGGAACGGAAATCTTCCCCTGATAAACGCCATCGCAATAGAAAGAAAATATTGCAGTTGCATTAACGTAATCACCCTCAAAGGTGTCAAAAGTGAGGCTTGTGTAAACGCCTTTGTCCGCATGGGAATCACCGCTGGCTCCGCTCGCGAAAACTGACATACGATAACGCAAGTCACCGTCAATCACAAAAGCCACGGCCTTGTCAAAATCCTCGGTCTGAACGGAAGGTTTGGCAGGCAGCACGAAAGACTGAACAGGATTGCCTTCCTTGTAAGCGACATCCTGCCAGTAAACCACATGAGGCTTGGTGCGGTCGATTTTTACTGATTCTTTTGAGGCTGACCACAAGCCATCGTCTATGCACCAGATTAAATTTTTGCCGGTAAAAGTAAAATCTTCCCAGTCAGAAAGCTCGAAAGGAACGGAAGTCTGAGAAAAACTGCCGGCTTCCCCTGGCGAAAGAAAAATTATAAAACGCCAGTTTTGATTTCCGTCAGTGACCGTGCAAGGAATGTAACGCGAAAGCTTGTTGTCTGCAGAAACAGAAAGAGTGCTGCCATAGAGCTTGGGTTTTTCGCCGTCGCCGATTGAAAATTGAAGAGACTTTGGCACGTTAATGATATTTTCGCTCGTGCAAAGAAGAACATTCTCCAGGCTCACGCGGTCAATGAATTTTTTCTCAAAAGTGCCGTTCGCAAAGGGATTTGACTCGCTGACAGTGTAATTAATCTGGTACTGCTCCTTTTCGCCCCCCTTCACGACAACAACATAAAGAGAAACAGCCCCGTTCATGTCGATTAAAACAGGCCCGTCATAAGCAAAACCAGAATTGAGCGGATTTGTGCTGGTATATGAATAAAATGCCTCCGCGCCGTCACTCACGTCAAGAATCAAACTCTGCTTATTAGCAAACCGCCCCTGAACCGGAGAAATAACACGCTCAGAAAAAGCGAAGAACGAGAAAATTGAAAACAACAGCAACAAGCAAAACTTTTTCATATACAAAAATTCTACTATATAATAGTAAAAGAATATCAGTGAATTTTCAACTATTTTAAGAAGAGACACGGAGTGAGGAGATGCGGAACGCCCCAAGGGTCGAGTCGCTTATCAAGAACCGCAAGGATATGAAAAACTTTACTCGGACGTAATGTACACTCTCGGTACGCGTTTTGAAATTCCACAAGTAATCTCATACGAAATTGTATTTGTAGCCCGCGCAATTTCCTCGGCACTCTGGAGCGCGCCGCTTTCGCTCGGTCCGAAAATCACGGCCTCGTCCCAGCGTTTTACTTCGCTTTCTTTGCCCAGGTCAATCATGCACTGATCCATGCAGATTCGGCCACGGACAGGATAGGGCTTTCCGCCAATCGCAACTTTGAGGCCGCTTCCTTCCCTGCCCTCGTTCGTCTGGTTGAACCGCCGGAACAAGCCGTCATCATAGCCAATCGGGAGAACTCCGATGTCGGTCTCGCGTGAGCTTGTCCAAGTGCGCCCATAAGAAATTGAATGCCCCACGCCGAATTTCCGAATCGCGACGACCTTTGAGACAAGGGCCATAACAGGCTTGAGTTCAATCTTTTCGCCCTTTTCTTCGAAATATTCCCTTGTCAAATCCCCTGGATAATAGCCGTAGCAGATGATTCCAGGCCGGCACATGTCGAGGTGCATCTCTGGATTGTTGAGCGTGAGGGCTGAGTTTGCGCAATGACGGATCCCCGGATCAATGCCGAGCTTTTTTACCTGCTCGCACGCAAAACAGAACCGCTCGAACTGTTTTTTGGTATATTCGATGTCGTCGGCATCTAGTGAATCTCCGACGGAAAAATGAGTGCACATGCCGCCCAGTTTAAGAACCTTTGTGTCCTCAATCATCTTGGCAAAAAACGGAGCCTCTTCGGGCAAACAACCGATTCGCCCCATGCCTGTGTCCACCGCAAGATGAACCGGGAAGTCTTTTTTGCCCAAACGGAGGCATGAAACTGCGATTCCTGTTATGTATTCCTCGTCAAAAGCAAGCGGAGTCAGGTCATTCTGAACCAAATCGTCCATTTCATCGGGAGAACAAAGGCTCAGGACAAGAATCGGGCATGTAATTCCGGCCTCACGGAGCTGGATTCCCTCGCTGATTGCGGCAACGGCAAAATAGTCCGCGCCACACTCAATCGCAGCTTTTGCGCACTGAACAGCCCCATGACCGTAAGCGTCGGCCTTGATTGCGACGCACATTTTTGAAGAAGTATTTATTTTCGAGCGGATAACTTTGAGATTATGCCGCAAATTTTCCATGTAGATTTTAGCAATTGTAGGTCTCATAAAATATATTCTATAAATTCAGCTTTTTTTGTTCAACTAAAGATTTTGATTAAATTTTTTATCTTGTGAAAGATTTGTGTTTTCTATATAATTTCTCAATAAAAATATTTTTTTAGAAAAAGTTTTAGGAGAAATTGTATGAAATTAATTGTTCACAAGGGAATTTTAATTACTCTTGCGACAACACTTGCATTCTCTTGCGCATCCACTCCAAAAGTCACGGACGATAATCCACAAACTACAATACAAGAAGAGCCAAAAACAGAAGAAGTTGTCAATCTTCCCACAGCGGCAGAGCTTTATTCACAAAAATTAGAGGGATTGAGCCTGTCGCTCTTGTCTTTTCCAAAGCAAACCACCAAAGGCAAAATTTTCACAGAACCATACACTATCGAAGTCAAAGATTCAGAAGGAAATCCAGTCGAATCTTTTGAGATTTCTGTAATTTACCCTGCTTCACGCAAAAGCGGTCAGATTGAATTCACTGAGACAGCAATCACAACCGATTCCGAAGGAAAAGCCTCTTTCTTGCCAGATATTCCTGCATTCTCATTCAATTCCGAAGTTTCTTTCTTCCCAAAAGGCGACATGACCGATGCAGAAATCGCGAACATTGCAGAGGCTCACACAATAAAAGCACCTTACAAAGTTCAGACAAATCTCAAATCAGCAGGCGGCACTATCGCTATCGTTGATTTCAATCAGAACGGCAAGGCAATCACTTCAAACCCTATTTCATCATCAAACATTCTCATGACTTTAATGAAGCTCGGCTTCACACGAATCGGTAACGCTCCGCAGGATGTTTCTGATGCCGTGATTCAGGGCGATGAACAAAAAGTTTTCGCACGTGCAAATCCAATCGCACCATCTTTCATAATTTTTGGCACAGTCAAAATCGACTCAAACGAAAAAACTGACGAGGGAACGACTTACACGCTCACAGGTTCCGTCAAGGCGATGGATTCAAAGACCGGCGAAATAAGTTTCGCAATCGAAAAAACAATTTCCGTCACTGACAAAAATGACTGGAATGCCCTTGCGAATGCCCGAAAGCAGCTCGCAGAGCAACTTTCAAATGAAATCAAATACGGAATATAGAATTTAGAACATATATTTTATGAGGTAGAAGTATGATTTATACAGACACAAGAGACAAATCGGTTAAGACCGACTTGAAGACAGCCGTAATGAGCGGCATGAACGAAAAGACCGGCGGATTGTACATCCCTGTCGAATTCCCAAAATTGTCTTCAAGCTTCATCAACAAAACTCCGGAGCCATCTTTCCGCGACATTGCTTTTGAAATGGCAAAACCTTATGTTGCTGGCGAAATCCCGGACAAGGACTTGCAGGCTATCATTCAGGACGCATATCCGTTCACAGCTCCTGTTGTTCCAGTTGATAAAGTTTCTTATGTCCTTGAGCTTTTCCACGGTCCGACATGCGCTTTCAAAGACTTTGGCGCACGTTTCATGGCTCGCGTAATGTCTTATTTCAACCGAAACGAATCTACCCCGCTCCACATCCTCGTTGCAACATCTGGTGACACAGGCTCTGCTGTAGGCTCAGCTTTCCACAATGTTCCGGGCCTCGACGTAACTATCTTGTACCCGGAGGGAAAAATCTCCCCATTGCAGGAAAAGCAGCTCTCAACATTCGACGGAAACGTTCGTGCGCTCAAAGTTAAAGGCACTTTCGATGACTGCCAGAAACTCGTAAAAACAGCTTTCACAGACAACGAATTGCGCGCAAAACTCCGCCTTTCTTCTGCAAACTCAATCAACATTTCTCGACTTTTGCCACAGAGCTTCTATTATATGTACTCTAGCCTCGCCGTTCGCGCACGAAGCTGGGGCGACAACAAAATCGAAAATCCGGCAATCATCTGTGTCGTTCCGAGCGGAAACTTCGGAAACCTCACTTCTGGCTTGATTGCCCGCGAAATGGGTGCTCCAATCACAGGCTTTGTTGCAGCAACAAACTCAAACCGCACAATCCCTGACTGGATTGCAACCGGCGACTACAATGCCCGCCCATCTGTTGAGACTTATGCAAACGCAATGGACGTTGGTGCGCCAAGCAACTACGAGCGAATCCAGGCAATGTACTCTTTGGATCAGGTTCGCTCACTCTTCGCATCATACTGGCTCGACAATGACGGAATCATCGACTCAATCAAAAACTGTTTCGAAAAGACAGGCTACACGATTGACCCTCACGGTGCAGTAGGCTGGAAGGCTTGGAGCGACATCCGCAAGGGTGGCATGGAAGCTCTCAAAAACGGCACAAAGAACGACTTCACAAAGCCAGGTCTCACACCAAACTTGCCGTCTTGGGCAGACAAAGTTATCAACAAAGAAGCAGTCGGAATCATCTTGGAGACAGCACATCCTGCAAAATTCGGTGCGACAGTACAGAAGGCAACAGGCTCTTCTCCAATTATCCCGGACCGCCTCGAAAAGGTAATGAAGCTCGAAGACAAAGCAATTCCAATGGAAAACAACTACGAGCAGTTCAAAGACTGGCTCTTGGCTAATTTGTAACAAAAAAGGGGCTGTCCAGTTTTTTTGGACAGTCCCTTTCTTTTTCCTACATATCTTCGTATCTTTGAACTTCGTCTTCCAGGTGTTCGATTTTTATTCCTACTTCCTTGAACATTTCCAGGCTGTCGGCTTCGTCGTGGTAGTGCTTTTCGCAGACTACACGCTTGATTCCGCAGTTGATAATCAGCATGGCACAGGTGCGGCATGGAGTCATCTTGCAGTAAACTGTGGCTCCGTCGATTGAAATTCCGCGCTTTGCAGCCTGACAGATTGCGTTCTGCTCGGCATGAACTGTGCGCACACAATGCTGGCTGATTGTACCGTCTGAGTGAAGCATCTTCTTCATCAAGTGTCCAACATCATCACAATGAGGCAAACCAGCCGGGCTTCCCACATAGCCAGTAACCAAAATTTGATTGTCGCGGGCAATTACGCAGCCGCTCCTGCCACGGTCACAAGTGGCGCGCTTGGCTACGGTGCGGGCAACTTCCATAAAATATTCGTCCCAAGTCGGGCGGACGTATTTTTCTTCTTTATTTTCAGACATAGCAAAAATATAGCACATCTGTGCAAAAAATACAAAAAGAATTTGCTTAAAAAAAACTTATATATTAAACTGAAATATATTAAAAAATGGAGAAAATAATGAAACTTTCTATCAAATCAATTTTAGCCACCATAGTTTTTTCAACACTTATTGGAACAGCTTCTGCAAAACCTAACGGAATCGACAGAATCAAACATGCAGGCACTCTCACAGTAGGTGTAAAGGAAGACGTTCCTGGTTTTGGCTATCTCAATCCCAAAACAAAGGAATTTGAAGGACTTGAAGTCGATATTGCCAAGGCGATTGCAATGCAAATCCTCGGTTCTGAGTCAAAAGTCACTTTTGTTCCTGTAAATGCAAAAAACCGGAGCGCGTTTCTCAATCAGGACAGGGTAGATATTGTAGTCGCTACATTCACAGTCACAGAAGAACGCAAGCAAAACTATGATTTCTCAGATGTCTATTACACTGATTCTGTAGGTCTCATGGTCAAAAAAGATTCTGGAATCACTTCATTCAAGAATTTGGAAAATAAAAAAGTAGGTGTAACACAAGGCTCCATGACCACAACCACAATCAAAAATGCGGCAATCAAAGAAGGTGTTTTTCTCAATTGCATAACATATCCGTCAAATCAGACTCTCAAAGACGCGCTTGAACATGGTGAAATTGACGCATTCGCAATCGACACTTCGATTCTTCATGGATATACGGACGAAACAGTGACAATTCTTCCAGAACGATTCGACGAGATGATGTATGCGGTCGCAATCAAAAAAGACAATTCTGCAGTAACAAAACAAGTCAACGAAGTTATCCGTAACCTCGTCAAAAGCGGTGATTTGGACAAACTCATCGCCAAGCATGGCCTAAAGTTCTAGCGACCTTTCTAGACCAATGCTTCCAGTTTTTCGCGGATAAACTCGCTCTTTTCTTTAAGACCGATTTTCCCAGCTTGCATAAGAATCATGTTCGGCTTGGTCGGGTCCAGCTTGACCTTGCCGGCACTTTCTTTGATAAGCTTGAGAACTCGGTCAATTTTTATGTCGCTCACCTTGCTGAATTCAATCTGAATCACACCCTGTTTTTCCTTCAAAGAAGAAATAAAGAGCTTTTTGGCAATTACACGCACTTCTGCAAGGCTCAAAAGAGAATAGACCTCATCTGGAATCGGGCCGAAACGATCTTCTAGCTCCAGATACATTCCTTCAAGCTCTGATTTCGACTGAACGCTTGCAATTTTCTTGTAAACTTCCATTTTAGTCTGCAAGTTCGGAATATAAGTGTCAGGGATAAAGCCCGAATATTCAAGCTCCATAAGAACTTCGTTCTGGGCCTCATAGTTCTCGCTGTTCATGAGCCGCTCAACGGCCTCGTTCAGAAGCTTGACGTACAAATCAAAACCAACCGAATAGACCTCGCCGCTCTGGTCTCGTCCAAGAAGATTTCCAGCCCCTCGGATTTCCATATCCTTCATTGCAATCTTAAATCCACTTCCAAGCTCCGTGAAGTCCGAGATTACCTGAAGCCTCTTCATCGCAACTTCGGAAAGCACTTTGTTCTCCGGGTACAAAAGATATGCGTATGCTTTTCGGT
>Ga0256407_10010851_pt1 | contig 12715 bp, 6 predicted proteins | sample RumenRJG_04DNA_FD_193489 | JGI IMG/M metagenome (GOLD analysis project Ga0256407, IMG submission 193489) | Bovine rumen microbial communities from Lethbridge, Alberta, Canada - RJG_04 | ecosystem: Host-associated > Mammals > Digestive system > Stomach > Rumen | place: Canada: Alberta | collected... | reverse complement strand
AAATAATAATAATGAAAGACAAAATAATTTTAATAAAAATTCAAATTCTAAAAATTCTGATGATATTGAAAGTTATAGTTATGTAAGTAAAAAAGATCTTGTAAATGATAAAAGGATTAAAAAAATGAAAAATAGTAAAAATTATAATAATAATATTGAAATTGATTAGTTTTTTTTATATCATTTGAATTGATTAATTATTATCTATGATATAATATAGTAAATGATTTAAAATTAGTTGATAATATTATAATTATTAATATATTTTCATAAAAATATAATATAAATTTGAAAATAAATTTTAGTTTATAATATATATTATATTTACACTATTACAATATAATTAAAATTTTTCTTTATCAAATTTACAATTTTTCAATAAAAAAAATAAAAATTTCTAATTAATTAAAACACGTTTTAATCAAAACCAATATTAAATTTAAAATTAAAAAAAAAATAAAAAATTTAAAAAAATAAATTAAATAAAAAAATATTCTCTAAAAAAACCACTTTAATCCATATAAAAAAAAATGGTACTCCTCCATTTCAAAATTGGTGAAAAAAACCAATTTATCTATTCAGTCCCAGCAACAACCCCAATAACAGACATAATAAAAGGTGCAATAGAAATAAACAACCTTCGTTGTAAAACAGACACCTTATGCATGGTAATAGAAGAACTAATAAAACATGGTCCATTAAAACCTGAAGAATATCGTGGATTAAAAGAAACAGAAAACCTAGATGAAAATTTAGAACCACAATACAGAGCAAAAAAAACACCATTCCCAGAAAAAGTAGGAACAAAATATAATGAAGATAAAACAAATCAAAGAACTGGATGGATACTTGAAGATGAAATAAATAAAAAAATAATGGAAGCTGTAAATCAAGCAAAAGAATATTTATCACCAAAACGTGCTGAAAGTCGTCAAATTACAACTGCTGATGAATTAAATAAATTAATTCAATTAATGTATGGTGGTGTTATGATTGGTTATCCTGCTTATCATGGTTTAGGAGAATGGGAACCTTGTAGAGTTTTATTTGAAGATAAAAGTGATATTTTAAAGAAAGATGAACCTAATCAAGATTATTTTCAAATTGATAATACATGTCTTTGGTATGCTGGGAAAGAATTAGAGAAAGGGAAATTGTTATGTGATTATATTGGGAAAAATGAAAAAACTAAAGTTGTTGTTAAATTTACTAAAAAAGGTTCTGGGGCTCCTGTTAGAGAACCACTTATTGATAAGGAAACACATTCAAAAATGCTTCAGTATTATTATAAGAAACAGGAAGAAGAGAAAAAATTACAAAATGAAAATGAAGATAGTTATTTGGATTCACAATGGGCTGATCCAAAACAAATGGGGAAAAGGTTATATATGAATGGGGAAATATCATGGAAGTATCATTAAGATTTTTTTTAGAATATGATTTTTTTTATTTTTTTTATTATTGAGAATTTTTATTTTTTTTGTTATTTTATTTTTTTTTTTCATCAGTATCATATCTTCTAAGTTGCATTTTCTTTCTTTTTTTATCTTCAATATCTTCTAAAAATTTACTATGCTCCCCAAGAATACAATATTGACATTTCCTATCAGGACTTCTCTCACCTCTATGAACATGTTGATGTTCATAATTATCCATTTGACTTAAAGCAAGACAATTTTTAATAGGTAATTTTTTATTAGTAGGAGAGACTTTAAGAATTATTTTTTCTTTAGTATTAATTTCATTTTTTTCAATTTGTTTTTTTAAAATTTCTTCATTTTTATTAATATTTATTTTTTTCTTTTCTTTTTGAACACCCATTCCAGCTCTATAATAAGGATCATAATTAACATAACCTTTATTAGTAATAAATCCTTTTTTTAATAAATCATTTTGTATAATCTTACTTCCAAAAAATTCATGTAAATTATAATCAAATAAAGGAACATAATATTTCATTTTTGATTTTTCAACATTTAAACAATCCAAAACAAATTTATTTTCCAAAGCATCTAATTCAAATTTTTTAATATAATCATCAATTTGACTTTTATCTAATTTAACAATATAAAATTTCTGATTTAAAGTCAAAGGATAACCATTAACATTTAAATCAAGTATTCTTCTTAATAATTCACATCCATTCATATAACTAGGATATAATTCTTTAATTCCTCTTTCTTTACTATTACTAGAACAATATCTTGCTAATAACCCACCAAAAAAAATATCTTTATAAAAATTTTTTGTTTGATCATCTTTTAATTTTTCTCTATATTTTTCAATTAATTCTACATTTTGATGATTAATTTTCGGATATGGTTTTATATCATAACTTAATTTTAATGCTTTTCCATTATTTGGAACTTCAATCATTGATATTTTTTTAAATTGATCATCTAAAAAGAAACCTACTTTTGAACATGTTATACTTAAGGCACCTCTACATGCAATTGAATGAATGTAATAATCTTCTATATCTTTTTCTTTTATTAATTCATCTTTTTTTTGTTTTGTTTGATATTTATTTGAATGTTCATTAAAATTTTTTATTGCATCATTTACATTTGTAATTGTTGTATCTGTTAATAAATATATTTTATTTAAATTTGACATTTGTTCATCTGATCCAAATTTTGCTGTTGTATCTGAAAAATTTGTTATTATATTTGCACCATATCTTAATTTTAAATTATTTATAAAATCAATAAAATCTTCTAATGGATTAATTTCTGCAAAATCATCTGAGAAACATATAAAATAATGATATCTTTTAGATAATAATATTATATTATCAAATAATTTTTCACTATTTTCATTTTTTTGTTGTTTATTTTGACCTTTTGAAATTTTTTTTCCAAACATATCTAAACTATCACCACTAAATACTTGTGCAGATGACCTTTTTTCTACATAATATTCAAAATCTTTTTCAGAGCCATTTCCAATTTCAATAGATTGTTCATTATCTCCATTATTTATAGTTAGTTTAACTTTAGTATGTTGTTTTTTAAATAAAGGAATATTAATAATATTCAAATTAAATTTTTGATTTACTTTATTAAATAATTCTTCAAATTCACTTTCTTGTACATTAAAAATTGGAGTTTCAAATGGAATATATTCAATATTTAATTTGTTATTATCATTTAAACTTTTATTCATAAATAATAATGTATTAAATGAGTCATATTCTGTTTTAATATCGAATCTGTTTATGAAATTTTGATCAGTTATTAAAAATGAAAAATCTTCCAATTTATTTAAATTACTAATGTCTTCAATTCCCAACAATTTGAGTTCTTCATCTGTTAATTCAATATAATATTCAATTTGATAGTGTCCTATTCCTAATTCTTTTATTTCATTAACTTTTGCATTATTTTTTACTTGTTTTTTTTTTGTTTGTTTCATTTTATTAATTTTATTATTTTATTTATAATTTAAATTAATTAAAAAATTATCTAATTTTCATTTTCAATTAAAGAATTATAATCAACTTCATTTAATTTGATTAGATAAACATAATTCAATTTTCTCAAAATAATATTTCCTAATATATCATTACTTAAAATATTATAAATATTTTTCACTTTCTGTCTTATTTCAGGATGTTTACAAAATATACCATTAAATATAATTTCAAAATCATATGAATAACAAATAATTAATCCTAAAAATAATTGAACATAAAATGACCCTCCAAAAATAAAATTTTCAATATCACTATATATCATATTTAATTCTTCTTTTTCAATATTTTTCCTTGTTACTAAATTATTAATATGCCTTCCAAGAACTTCAAATGATGTATTATTATATGATATTAAACTTCTAAATTTTTCATATTCATTTTCTATTTTACATATATTTGCATTATTCATTTTTATTTTTCTTTTCCATTGTCTATTTATTTCATTATTTATTAATTCATCTTCAGCAAAATATTGTTCTTTTGAAATTTTGAATAAATGAAGAGTATAATAAGTAAAATATTGTTCAACTTCAAATTCAGTTAAATTTTCATTATTAATTTTATAAATTAATTCTTTAATAAATAATAAATCACTTTCTTTATTAATATTAGATGATATTTCATTATATTTTTCACTAATTGCAATTTTCCCAGTTTCAACTTCACATAAAATATCCCATGATTTAGTTTTTGATTTAAAAATTGGATTCGTAACACCATAAATACAATTATTAATATTTAAAAAATTTAAATCATATAAATTTCTATAAGGATGTAATCTTTTAAGGAAACCAAATGATAAAGGACCTACCATAGATAAACATCCAAAAATTAAACTTGATAATTGTTTACAAGAAGTTGAAGTTCCACCTAAAAAAATTATTTTTTGATCATTTAATATTCCATCATATATTGTCATAGTATATTCTTTAAATATTCTTATTAATTCAATTACACTTCCTGGAAAAATTTTTTCTTCATTATCACTTAAACTTAAATCAACTTTTATAGTATCTGTTGATTCTATATTTATATTTTCTGTAATTGTTGTTGTTGGTAATGTAAAATAATTATTTCCATTTAAATAAGCATATACTATTCTTTCAAATCTTGATAAATTTATTCCAAAATTAAATTTAAGGGAATTAAATGATTTATATGTTTTCTCAATTACATTTTTCATTATTTCTATTTTTTCATCTTGGCCAACTGAGTAATTATGAATTTTAAATGCTTGTTCTATTAAGTATTCACATGTTTCTTTAAAACAATTTAAATTTATTAATTTTGTTGTTCCAACTGCAATACTTTTTAATATTGCACCTCTTTTTGTTGATTTATCTAATTTTGTTTGTGCAGAACATATAAAATAAATATCTCTATCATAATTAATTATATTTGTACTATTTTTAAATAAATTATTTGATTCCATTTCTTCATTTTTTGAAAATATTTCTTTGATATTTTTTGTGTCATTAAATAATTCTTCTAATATTGATAAGTCATCAGGAGAAATAAATTCAAATCCAATTGCTTTACTATCTAAAGTATAAATAGATGCAAAATTTGTATCTAATTTTTGAAATTGAATATCTGAATGAAGTAAAATTTCAAATATTATATTAATATTATCTGAATCATTTATATCATTAATTGTAAATGTGATTAATTTGAAATATTTTTCATTTTCTATAGGTATAATTTTTAAAAAAATTTCTTTATTTTCCTGTATTAATGCTTGAATTGATTTAAAACTTTCCCAATGATTTGATAATGTATTAAAATTATAAATTGCTTTTAATTGGAATTTATTATCATTTATTTTATTTTTGTAAATTGGAGAATAATGAAAATCTAAATATTTTACTGTTCTTATTTTTTCAAATTCATTTTTAGTTCTTTTAATATCAGAAATGATTGACTCATCTCCATCATTTTTCCTATTTATTATAAAGCAAAATGTATCATTCATTATATTATGTATTCCTTCTGGAATCATATATGATGAAAGAGTCATTTCTTGAATTCCTGTTTTTTTTGGATATTCAATTTTCACAACACTTCCTGCGTTTATGTCAAATTCACTATAAATAATATAATCAATCATTAATTTATAAAAATGAAAATTATTTATTTTAATTTAATTTTAAAATTTTAAAAAATGAATCAATATTAAAATAATGTAAAAAATTATAATTAATTAATAATATTTTCACTTTAAATTAAAGTTTAATATTATAATATTAATTTCTAAAATATTTTAAAATAGTTTTATTCAATTATTATTTTGTTATTTTTTTGAATAAGTTAATAATTTATTAATGTTTGCATCAATTTTTCATTTTGGAATATAAATTAAAATAATATTGTTTTTTTTTATTTTAATTTCTCAAATCATTCAATAATCATAAAATTATCTTAAAGAAATTTAGAGAAAAAAAAATAAATTATAATAGTATGTTAAATTAATATTTTTAGATTTTAAGATTTAGGATTATAATATGTTTAAATAATAAATATATTTGAAATATTAGATATTAAAATATTATTTTGAATGATATTTTTTTCCTTAAAATTGAACAAATGTTTCTTTTTCTTCTAATGGAGGAAATCTTATTGAGTATGTTATGTTATTCATTCTACCATGTCTTTTAATTTTAATCTTCGGGATAAAAAAAAGTATATTTTATTATAAATGTTATACTCATTGAATATATTTTTTTTCTTATTAATATTATTATTCAAAATATTTGTTCTAAAAACATTTAATTTCTGTTAAAAAAAAATAATATTAAATTTGTTTTAATAATTAAACGTTTTATAATAAATAAAAATTAAAAAAAAACATTAAATTAATGATTAGAAATTTAAATGATAATGTAAATTTAGTTAATTCAAAGCAAATTGTAATAAACCCAATTGTAAACTCAGCAAATAAACATCACAACCATAATAAAAATGAGGAATTAAAAAAAGCCATAAAAATGGCTTTAGCATTAAGAACAAAAGTAGATGAAAATGAATCAAACGAAAATAAAAATTGTTTATGTGGTGGTCATTATTTAAAAGGAATATATAATTTTAAAGATATAATAGTATGTAATACTTGTCATAGAGCAAAATTTTTTAAAAGTTCATTTAATAAAAATATTGATAATTCAAAAAGAGAAACTTCATTAAAAAAAAATGAAGAACCAAAAAAAGTATTTTTTAATGAAAATATTGAAAATTTAAGTAGACAGTATATAAATGAAAAAAATAAATCCGTTTATAAAAAACCAATTGTTAAATTACCTTTTGATTTATCAAAAAGTATAGGAAAAGATAAAATATTACAAAAAAGTTTAGAAAAGAAAAAAGGAAATTTATTAAACTCAGTTCCTGATTTAACATTTAGATCACTTTTAAAAAATTATTGTGCAATATCAATTGGAAGTGAAAAAGAAATTTCAAAAAATAATGATGAAAATAATAATAATGAAAGATTTGAATTATCATCTGATTTAAATATGAATGAATATAAAATGTTAAAATTAATTGGAAATGGTTCTTTTGCAAATATTTATTTAGTAGAACATTATAAAACTAAAATTCAATATGCTGCAAAAAAACTTATTATTGATGGTGAAAATGAATTAGAAAAAATAAAATCTGAAATAAATATAATTAAAATTTTATCAGAAATTGATAATGAAAATAAATATTTTGTTCAAGTATATAAATATTCTTTTAAAAAATTAGATTTAACTTCATATTCAATATATTTATTAATGCCATTAGCAATTTCAGATTGGGGAAAACAAATTCAAAATAATAATTTTTTTTTTAATGAAAAATCTTTATTTCATATTTTAAAAAATTGTTCTAATGGTTTAAAATTAATGCAATATAAAAATATTGCACATAGAGATATAAAACCACAAAACATTTTAATGATGGAAAATGGAGAATATTTATTTTGTGATTTTGATGAAAGTATCATTGTAAAAAAAGCTTATGGAAGTTATGATATAAAAGGTACAGAAATGTTTATGTGTCCTATTCTCTTAAATGGTATTTATTCTGGAAATAAAAAAGTTAAATTTAATATTTATAAAAGTGATGTTTATTCACTTGGTTTATGCTTTATATATGCTATGACTAAAAATTTGGAAGTTTTAAAAAATATTAAAAAATGTAATAATGATGAATTGAATAAAAATTTAATTTTAAATAATATTGTTGGAGATTGTGAATATAGTAATCATTTTATTTCCATTATTATGAAAATGATTGCTTATAATGAAAAAGATAGATGTGATTGTATACAATTAAATTCTTTAATAAATAAATCTGAATAAAAAATGGATTGATTATTTTTCATTTTTGTAATTTTTTAGTATAATTAAATTACGGTTTTTTAATTATTAATAAATAGATATTTAAATTTAAATAACAATATTATTTTTAAATTTTATTTTTTTTATAAACTGTTTAAACAAATTAAAATATAATCTTTATTTATTAATTTTTGAACTAAAAATCTTTATATTTCATAATCATAATTTTACATTATTATTAATTAATATCATCAATATAAGATATTTATATTTAAATAAAATAAGACAATTTATTATTTTTAGATTGAATTAATATTTAAAATCTTATTACATACAATTTTAATAATCTTTAATTTGAATAAATGGAAAAAAGAACAGAAGTAATACTCCATATGATGACATCATTAGATGGGAAAGCAACAGGAGGTTTTTGGGGAAAAAAATCAGTTCAAACAGGAATGAGAGAATATTTTAGAATTCAAAAAGAAAAATTAAATGCTCAAGCAATGGCATATGGAAGAAAAACATTTGAAACATTTTCAGTTTCTAATATAGATTATTCAAAATTTAAAGGTAAAAAAATTTCAAGAGATGATTATATAATTGAAAAAAATAAAGACTGTAAATATTATTATATTGCATATGATACAAAAGGAAAATTAAATTTAGAAAATTCTATAATTGATGCATATACTTGGATTGGAAATCCAAATAATGAAAAATGTTTATGTCAAGTTATTTTAGTATTAAGTGAAAGTGTTGAAGATTATTATTTAAATTATTTAAGAAGTATTGGAATTTCATATATTTTTGCTGGGAAAAATAAAATTGATATTAAATTAAGTCTAATAAAATTAAAAAATAAATTTGGAATTGAAAGAATGTTATTAGAAGGAGGACCTATAATTGATCAAAGTTTTTTAATGAACAATTGTGTTGATGAAATTAGTTTGATTATTTGCCCATTAATTGGAGGAAAGGGAGAAACTCTTTTTCTTGATGGGAAAATAGTTGAATATAATTTAAAAGAAACTGAAAAAATTAAAGATGGTAATATTTGGGTTTATTATAAAAAAAAATAAATTTTTTGTTTTAAGACATTATTTATAAAAAAATATTAATTAATATTATATTAATAGAATTTACTTATTCTACCATATGTTAAATTTTTAATTAATATTATTTTCATTTATTTTAAAAATAAAAAGTATTTATTTTGGTGATTAAGAGTTTTGATATAATTAACATTAAAAAATTGTATCAAATATAATATATACTTTTATTTTTTCAATTCAATCAATTTTAATTATAAATCATATTTTTTTAATTATTTAAATTATTAGTTAAGTCAAAATTATTAAGTTATTTGTTCATATTAAATTAATAGCAAACTTATATAAATGAATAAAAATAAAATAAAAAATATAAATAATTAAAAATTAAAAATAAAAAATGAAAAATTCAACAAAAAATGTATAATAACTAACTAATTACCAATAATAAATCCAAAAGATTTGTTTTTAAAAACAATCAATTATTTTTTATATATTTTAATTTAACTATATTAGTTTAGAGATGATTTTAAAAATTACTCTCTAAATTGTTTCAACTAAAAAAACTACAAAAATTAATTTGCAATAAAAATATTAACAAAATTTATTTATGATATTATAAGAAAAATAAAATTTTTTTTATCAAAATCCATATATAAATAATTGATAAGATTATATAATAAAAATGAAATCAGGATATCTTATTTTATTTATTCTTCCATTAGTCATCTCAAACGTAATTGAATTGGATCCAAATAATGAATCAACTCATTCAACAGGGACAGAATCACAATTTACATTTTATATTTCATTAGACGAGTTACCAAAAAATTCTTCAAGTGTAATCAATCTTTTTACAGAAACTAAATTTTCCTTGACACCATTATATAAGAAATTTTCCCATGATGTAAATAGTGCAAAATCGGTAAAAGAAAATGAAGATGAATTTGAAAAAATTGTAGTTGAAACTTTTTCTGATGGTCAAAGATTTAGAATTTTATTTAAAAAAACAGATAAAAAACAACATTATTTATCTATGACTTTTAGAAAAGATAAAGATACAAAAATTTATTTTCCAGAACCAAAATTTTTTGCTCATAAAGAGACAACTATGGTTGATATTATTAAAAACACTCATAAAATAAAAGCAAATAATCCAATTTATTTTTATATTCATTTAAAATCAATAAAAAATTTTATTGATTATGAAATAAAAAGAACAGGTGAGTCTCTTATTACTCTTTTTGTTGAAAATTTAAATGAAGCCCCAACAAATATTTACCATATTGATGAATCAATTAATACATTTAATTTTATGGAATTAATTGAAATGAATAGAAATAGATATATTATGGAAATATTTTCAAGTAAGGATACAGAAGAAAAATTCTCTGCTACACATACACAAATTGAATATTATAGAACTTTAAATTGGGAAAGTCATGAACTTTTAATATCTACTCATCAAATTATTCCTAAAAATAAAAATGACATTCATAAATTTATTTTAAATAAAGATTCTATTGCATCAAGAGCTAGTGAAAGATATTTTGTTAATATTATTCATTTAAGTGGTAGTTATAATATTGATTATAATGTTTATGGAAAAAGTAATATTACTTCTATTAAATATGATAAAATTTTTCATAAAGGGAATAATTTAATTTCAGTTAAAGGAGATAGTAATTATGTTTTTACAATTAATTGTTTAAGTAAAGTATGTCTTCTCAATTTCCAATTAATTAGAGTTAACACAGATAAAATGACTAATTTCAAATTTACATATTATACAAAATACTTTTATATATTTGTTGAAAATAAAAGAACTATCAATTTAGATGTTGAAACAGATTATATTAATGCCTTAAATTCAGGAAATTATAAATTATATATGAAAGATTTAAAAGGAAATCCAGTAGTTGTTGAAAATAAACATAAAATAAATGAATTTATTCCTTTAGTAGGAAAACAAATTGAAATTGTAGTAAAAGAACCAACATTATTCCTTCTTTATCATAGACAATTAGGAAGTGAATATCCATATGATGATTTATCAAAATTTAAAGATGTTCTTGCATTTAGATATCAAATTAATAGTGCAAGTACAGTTGATGCTATTTCTGCTTATATATTTAAACAACCTTTTAATCTTAAAGATTTTACTTATACTCCTCATTTAAATAGAGCTGTAGGTAAATTACTTACTGTTAATAAACAATTAAATATTGATTTCTTTAATCCATATTTACATTATGATAGTGATCTTAATAAAAATTATTTTGCTTTTTCAACTTGTAGATTTGAAAAGACTTTAAAAGAAGAAGATGTAGATTTATTATTTTATACAAATAGAACAAATACCTTTAAATTAAAAGAAATGAATTTAGTTCATTTAAAAACAAATTCAAAATACCAATTTTTATTACCATTAGATCATGATATCAGAAATGAAACAATTGAAGATTATACATTAATAATCACAGTTTATCAAGGAACACCAATAAAAAATTCAGTATTTTATTCAATTGTAGATTATATAGATTATCACTTTGATAATTTTGATAATGTTGAAACTTTAAAGTTTGGTGATAATGGAAGAACAACTTTAATTGTCCCAGATATTAACCTTGCTAAAGTAATAAGATTTGAATCTCAAGAAGATTGTGATATATATGTTTATTATACTTATATCCAAAAAAATAATTGGAAATTATTAAATGTTAATAAATTTGATATTCAAATTGAAAATAAAAAAAAAGATGAAATGGAATTATCAATTCATCCTTTCTTAAAATCAATTAATATTGATTCTGAATATAATGTTTATATTTCGGAATTAAATGAAAAAACTAATTTAGAAAGTATTCTTGAAACAAAACCTTTTAAAGTATTTTATGATGCAAATGTAAAAGAAGGTAAAATTAAATTTAATGTTCCTATTGTTGAAGAGAAAAAATATTATATTGTTGTTTATGCTACTGCTTTGGATAATACTCAATTAGATAAATCATTTTATTCTTTATATTATGATCCAAATCCTAAAACCTCTTTTTCACTACCTCCTTTAAATACTAATGTATTAATAGGTATAGGAGGATGTTTTATTGTTTTAATTGCTTTTTGTTATCTTTGTTGTTGTGGTAGTAAGAAAAAAGATGAAAAAGAAGATGGTAAAGAGTTAGATGAGTTAGATGAGTATAAAAAAGTTTAATTTAATATTATAATAATATATTTATATTGATAGAGTGTTATAATATTTTTTTTTATTTTTTATTTAAATATATTTATTTTTAATATAATATTAAAATTGAAATCCAAATTTCTGATAAAAATAAGATAATATTAAATTTAAATTTATTATATAGAAGAATTATATATAATGATTTGTTTTTTTTTCCTAATAAAAAATGTTGATATATATATATTGAGTTAAAAAAAAAATGCTATTTTAATTTAAAAAATTTTTTATTTGAATGAATAAATCAAATATAATATAAACAAAGAACAATCCCATATATTTAAATATAATATAGGAAAATAATAATGCTACATCTATTTACAAAATTAATATTAAGCTTTAAGTAAATTTTTTGCAATCTCTTTATTATCATCTTTTTCATTATCATTAACATTATTATTATTAACCTGAATAGTTTCAATATTATCTAATTGTTCATTATTTTCTTTCTCTTCCTTTTCTTTTTCTTTTTTAGAATCAGCTTCTGCTTCATGTCTATCTAATTTTTCATCAAATAAAAAGACAAAAATAGAAGCAACAACAAAAAATCCTAACATTACAACATTAGTTAAATATTTCTTTTTTTTCTTATGATTAATTAAATAATCACAAAGAAAAGTTCCAGCAATTC
>Ga0256407_10010850_pt1 | contig 12716 bp, 11 predicted proteins | sample RumenRJG_04DNA_FD_193489 | JGI IMG/M metagenome (GOLD analysis project Ga0256407, IMG submission 193489) | Bovine rumen microbial communities from Lethbridge, Alberta, Canada - RJG_04 | ecosystem: Host-associated > Mammals > Digestive system > Stomach > Rumen | place: Canada: Alberta... | reverse complement strand
GTCCGTCAAGATCGGCGCAAGGACCGTTTCCACCGCATCCCCGCCGCCGTCCGCGGCGACTTTCACGGCATTCGTGGAAACGGCCACAGTCACGCGCGCGGCGCGCTCGAACTCTATTTCGGTTTTCGACGCGCCAGCAAACGCAATCTGGTTTCTGATGTCGTTGAACGAAGAGACGGGTTCTCCGCCGATTGAAATTATCCTGTCGCCGGGGAATATCCCGGCCTTGTCCGCAGGCGATCCGGCGAGGACGCTCCCCGCCGTGGCGCCGGCCATCCCGAATTCCGCGCTTGTGAACGGAAGGATGCAGGCGATGACTGCGGCGAGAACGACGTTGCCGAAAGGCCCCGCCGCCGCCACTATGATGCGTTTCCAAGGCGGGGCGTCGGGCAGCGGGGGCGGCGTTTCCTCCCCGGATGCATCCTTCGCGCCGCCGGATTCTCCGCCGTCCTTTTTGCTGTTTTTGCCCTGGATTTTGTCCATCCCGGCCGGATCGAGCTGCGGAAGCGCCACATACCCGCCGAAGAGGAACCAGGAGACTTTGTATTCGATTCCGCCGATTTTTTTCTTCCAGATCGCCGGGCCGAACCCTATCGAAAAGGCGTCCACCTTCATTCCGAGAATGCGCGCCGCGAGATAGTGGCCGAATTCGTGGATGAATATCGCAAGAGAGAAAAGCAGAACCACGGCCGCGACGGCGCCGGCCGTTCCGAGTTTTTCGAGAAAGTATTCCATACGATCCTGTTCCGGTTTCAGATTTCTGGTACGGCGCGCAGTATACCACAAGCGGCGGGGCGCCGCGAAAAACCCGACGCCCCGTCGCCGGGCGCTTGGACACGCGGCGGGGGATTTTGTATAATTCAGCCCTGCCCGGAATCAGACAAAAGGAGAAACCAATGCAGAACCTCGGCGCATTCGTGAAATCGGCGGACTGGAAGACGGAAAAGCACGTTCCGGCGATATCCGCACCGGAAAGCGTGAAAGCCGGCGAAGCTTTCGACGTGGAAGTGTCCGTCGGACGCGAAATCCCGCATCCCAACACGCCCGCGCACCACATCGCGTGGATCGCACTCCACTACGTTCCTGAAGGCTCGGGCGCATCCATCGAACTCGGCCGCGTGGAACTCGGCGCGCATGCGCAGTCCGCCACGCAGGACGAAGGTCCGGCGCGCACCGTCCCGTGCGCGAAAATACGCGTATCGCTGTCGAAGTCCGGCACGTTGCATGCTACGGCGTACTGCAACATACACGGACTGTGGACGAGCCAGGCCGCAGTGACCGTGTCGTGAAAGGCGCGGTTCTGCGATCTGCCGCCGCAGCCGTTCTTTCGGCCGCGGCGGCCGCGTTCCCGCAAACGGCGCAGTGCGGCATTGCCGTAACGTTCCCTGCGCAGGGGGCGAAACTGCCGTGCATCGAAAAATGCCACTGCATAGGCGCTGTGGAGCCGGGGGCGCGGCTTGAAATCAACGGAACGGAGATAAAACCGTACCGCACGGGGGCGTTCATCGCCATGCTCGGGACGACGCCCGGCGCGACAAACACGCTCGTCTTTGTTTCGGGGGACGAGCGGCTTGAACGGAGCTTCTTCGTTTCAGGACCGCAGGAGAAGGCCGCCACCCCTCCGCCGGCGCCAGTTTCCGACCCGGATGCCGACGAAAGGGTCGAAAAGCCCTGGCGCGCGTACAAGGCGAAGGCAAACGTCTTCATGAACCGCGTGCGCTCACTTCCCGGCGACGGCGAATCGCTCGCATTCCTGCCGGAAGGCTTCACCGTGCAGGGCGCGCCGATGAAAGACGGGAAAAACGCGGCGATCTGGATCGACGGACGCTTCGCGTTCATCGATTCGTCGCGCATCGCCGAATGCGGCGGCGACCTGCCGGACAGAAGCAAGGCCGCGCCGGACATTTCCGAAGGGTTCCCCGAAAAGCCGTCGGGGAAGCCCGCCGGCTCCATAAAAATCCTGATCGACCCCGGCCACGGCAAAAGCGACACGGGGACGCGATCCCCGCACGGATGGTGCGAAAAGGACGCGAACCTCGCGCAGGCCAAGGCGATCCGCGACGAACTCGCGAAAGCGGGCTTCGACACGGTCATGACGCGCGAAGACGACTCGTTCCCTGCGCTCTACGACAGACCGCTCCAGGCGTATTCCATGCACGCGGACGCCTTCATATCAATCCACCACAACGCGAACCCTCCGCAATCCGACCCCAGAACCGCGCGGCACACCGTGGCATACGCGTCGAACGGGCGCGGGCTGGAGCTTGCGAAGGCGATACAGAAGCATGTCGCGGCGGCTCTTCCGGGCGTGAAGAACAAAGGCGCGCAGACAGCATCGTACGCGGTGTGCCGCAACCCGGCGGTGCCGTCGTGCCTTCTTGAAATAGATTTTCTGAACCTCCCAGAAGGGGAGGAGGCGGTGTTTTTCGACACGGAACGCCGCGAGAGAGTGGCAAAAGCCGTGGTGCGCGGCGTAAAAGACTGGGCAGGACTTGAATGAAAAACGGCAATCCCGCCGTTCCCCCCCGCGCCGCCGTATTCGACTTCGGCGGCGTGATATCCGAATTCCCGAAGACGGAATATCTTGAAAACGTAGCCGCTCTGAGCGGACTTGGGATGGAAGCGCTCATGCGCGGATTCTCGACCCACAGGACGCTTTTCGACGCGGGCAGGATCGACTGCGCGGAAATGTACGAGCGAATGCTCGACGAAGCCGGAATGCCGCGTCCGGACGGAAAAAAGATGCACGAAATATACTGCGCGGACTCCGAAAGCTGGGCGCATCCGCGCGAAGAGACAAGGCGGCTTTTCGAACATCTGCGCGGCAGGGGATGGCGGACCGGCATACTCACGAACATGTCGGCGGAATTCGCGGCGGACTACTTCTTCCCCCGCTTCGGCGCGCTCGCGTCCGCCGCGGACGCCGTAGTGGTTTCCTCGCACGAAGGCACGGTCAAGCCCGAACCGCGCATATACGGGATAATGGAGGAAAGGCTCGGGCTGCCGCCGGAGTCGATCTACTTTTTCGACGACGCCCAAAAGAACGTTGACGCCGCGCTCGCGCGCGGCTGGAACGCGATGCTGTACAGCCACGCCCCGGGGGCCGCGGCCGCGGCGCTTGAATTCCTCGGCGAAGCCGGCATTCGCGATTGACAGCCGGGGCGAAACCGCTAAACTTCCATCAAACACCGAAACGCTCCACTTCCCATGAAAACGAAACCTCTTTTCATAATTCTCTCCGCTCCGTCGGGCGCGGGGAAATCCACCCTCGTCGATCTCATCCTGCAGGAATACCCGGACATCGGCTATTCCGTCTCATGCACCACGCGCGAGCCGCGCATCGGCGAAGAAGACGGCATAGACTACCACTTCCTGTCGCGCGAGCGCTTCGAAACGCTACTCGCCGAAAACGCGTTTCTGGAACACGCGGAAGTCCACGGCAACTACTACGGCACGCTCAAAGCGCCGATCGAGGAAATCCTCGAGGAAGGCAATTCCGTCATTCTCGACATAGACGTGGCGGGCGCCGCGAAAGTCCGCTCTTACGTGGCGTCGCTCCCGCCCGACGCGCCGATGCGCGCCGGGTACATGGACGTCTTCATCATGCCGCCGTCGATGGAAGAACTCCGCGCGCGGCTTGAAAAACGCGGCACGGACGCCCAGGAGACGATCGAAAAGCGTCTCAAAAACGCGGACGGCGAAATGGCGCGGGCAGGCGAATACATGTACCGGATAGTGAACGACGAGCTCGACACGGCCTACAGGCGGCTGTGCGACCTGATAGACGTGCGTTCGGAAAGAATGTAAAGCGGACGGAGGCTCGGCAATGGACGGAGCGCGGGTTCTTCTGTGCGTGACAGGCTCTATCGCCGCCTACAAGGCGTGCGAACTTGTCCGCATGTTCAAAAAGGCGGGATGCGGCGTGCGCGTGGCGATGACGCGCTCCGCCTGCGAATTCGTGACGCCGCTCACGTTCGCGACGCTTTCGCGCAACCCGGTGGGGGTGGAGATGTTCGACGCCGCGCGCGACTGGCGCCCGGACCACATCGCACTTGCCGACGCCGACGTGGCCGTAGTGGCGCCGTGCACGGCCAACGTGCTTGCCAAACTCGCCTGCGGAATCGCCGACGACCTTGTGACGTCCACGCTTCTCGCGACGTCCGCGCCGATAGTGGCGGCGCCGGCGATGAACTGCGGAATGTGGGACAACGCGGCGACTGCGGCCAACGTCGCCGCGCTCCGCGGGCGCGGCGTGGCGATCGTACCGCCCGCGGACGGCGAACTCGCGTGCGGGACGTCCGGGCGCGGCAGGCTCGCCGCGCTCGAAGACATCTTCGCCGCCGCCATGGAAGCGGTTCGCGGCGGGGCCGGGAAAGGACGCGCCTGATGCACGCGCCGGCAGGAGCGGAAGGCTGGGTCGTCGCATCGGCGTTTGCATGCTTCGCGGCCGCGTTCGCGTCTTCGCTCTTCGCGCGGACTTCGGCGGCGGCGCGCAAGACCGCGACGTTTCTTTTCACGTGCGGAGCCGCGGCGGCGGCCGCGGCCGCCGCAATGCACGCGGCGGCGGGGAAGTCGGCGCCTCTCAAGAACATAAAGGAATTCATGCTTTCCGGGGCCGCCGCGCTTCCGCTTTTCACGCTGTACTCCGCGAAAAAACTGAAATGCCGCACTGTGGGCGCGGATTCCTTCCTCGCGGCGGCGCTTCTTTTCCCGTGCGCTTTCGTATTCACGTTCAAGACGCGGATGCTGCCGCCCGCCCTGCAGTCCCCGCTTTTCGTGCCGCACGTGGCATCATATCTGACCGGGTACCTGATACTGCTGCGCGCGGCGCTTCCGGGCACCGGCCCGCGCGCGAGGGACACCGCGGGCGCGGGATTCTTCTGCCTTACGCTGGGGCTGACGCTCGGCGCGCTATGGGGTGAGGTATGCTGGGGCGACTGGTGGCAGTTCGACCCCAAGGAAATGTGGTCGCTCGCGACATGGTTTTTCTACGCCGCGTACATGGCGGCGCGCGGGAAGCTCGCAAAGCATCCCCGGCTCGACGCCGCGGCGCTCGCGGCGGGCGCGGTTCTCATAATCCTTACAATGACCTGGGTGAACTTCTCGCGGATTTTCCAGGGCCACCACACAGCCGCGATGTGACATGACAATGCCGGATTTCGTCCATCTCCACGTCCACACGACCTATTCGCTTCTCGACGGCCAGTGCCAGATAGCGCCGCTCGTGAAACGCGCCAGGCAGCTCGGGATGCCCGCGCTCGCCGTCACAGACCACGGCAATCTTTTCGCGCTGAAGGCGTTCTACGACGAATGCCGCTCGAAAAACCCGAAAGTCTACGGCGATCTTCCGCCCGTCAAGCCGATACTCGGCTGCGAAGCGTACGTGACAAACCGCGACTACCGCGGCAAAGACCGCGACGAGACGCGCTCGCACCTGATACTGCTTGCGAAGAACATGGCCGGATACCGGAACCTTGTGCGGCTGATGTCCAAGGCCGCGTGCGAAGGATTCTACCACCATCCGCGCATAGACCGCGAACTTCTCGCGAAACACTCCGAAGGACTTGTGGTTTCGTCCGCCTGCCTTGCGGGGGAGGTGGCGCGCGCGGTGGCGGCGGGGCGCATGGACGAGGCGGAAAAGACCGCCCGCTGGTACAAGGACGTTTTCGGCGAAGACTATTATCTGGAGGTGATGGAGCACCGGAGCGCAATCCATCCGGAGATGAATTCCGGCCCCGGCGGAGTATGGAACAACCAGCGGGCCGTGACGAAGGGCGTGAAGGAGATCGCGGCCAAACTCGGAATCGGCGTGATCGCCACGAACGACGTGCATTTCCTTTCCGCCGACGACAACGATTCGCACGACGTGCTGCTGTGCCTGTCCACCGGCAAAAAACTTTCCGATCCGGTGCGCACCGGCATGAACGAGCGCGGAAGGCTCGTCTACACGGGGCAGGAATGGTTCAAGACGGCGGAAGAAATGCGCGCCGTGTTCCCGGAAAACCCTGAATGGCTGGCGGCGACCGTGGCGCTCGCGGAGAAAATCGAGGAATACCAGCTCGACTCCAAGCCGATCATGCCGAAATTCCCGATTCCGCCGGAATTCGGAAGCGAAGACGATCCCAAGTACGCTCCGTTCGACGATCCCGCCCAGAAGCGCATACAGTTCGAGGCGGACTACCTGGACCACCTCGTTTGGGAAGGCGCGAAAAAACGCTGGGGGGAGGATCTGCCGAAGGAGACGCGCGAGCGCGTCTCCTTCGAGCTGGAGACGATCCGCAAAATGGGATTCCCCGGCTACTTCCTGATCGTACACGACTACATCAAAGCCGCGCGCGACATGGGCGTATGGGTGGGGCCGGGGCGCGGAAGCGCGGCGGGCGCCGCCGTCGCATACGCGCTTGGAATCACGAACGTCGACCCGCTCAAATTCGACCTCCTCTTCGAACGCTTCCTGAACCCCGACCGCATATCAATGCCCGATATAGACGTGGACTTCGACGACGCCGGGCGCGGCAGGGTGCTGGAATACGTCACCAACAAATACGGCGCAGACCATGTGGCGCACATCGTCACATTCGGCCAGATGGCCCCGAAAAGCGCGATAAAAGACGTCGGGCGCGTGATGGAATACCCGCTTGCGGACACGAACCGCCTTGCGGGGCTCGTGCCGGACGTTCCGAAGATAACTTTCAAAAAGGCGCTCGAACAGAGCGCGGATCTCAAGAAGGCCGCCGACGACGAGAGCGATCCGGTAGTGCACAAACTCCTTGAACGCGCGCAGCGGCTCGACGGCTCGATCCGCCAGCCCGGAGTGCACGCCTGCGGCGTGATCATTTCGCGCGATCCGCTCATAGACACGATTCCGGTGATGCCCACAGAAGGCGAAAGCCTGCTGACTACGCAGTACGACGGGCATTTCGTGGAGCCTGTCGGCCTTCTGAAAATGGACTTCCTGGGCCTCAAGACGCTGACCGTGGAAAAAGAATGCGTCTCGCTGATAAAGGAAGTCCGCGGCGAAACCGTGGATCCGGACGCCATCCGCGACGATGACAAGGAGACGTACGAACTGTTCTCGCGCGGCGACACCACCGGGCTTTTCCAGTTCGAATCCGAAGGCATGAAGAGCAACCTGCGTCTCTTGCAGCCGGACCGGCTCGAAGACCTTGTGGCGATGAACGCGCTCTACCGTCCAGGCCCGATGCAGTACATACCGAACTTCATCGCGCGCAAGCAGGGCAAGGAGAAGATTTCCTACGACCATCCGCTGATGGAGCAGACGCTGAAAGACACCTACGGCATAACGGTGTACCAGGAGCAGGTGATGCTTCTGTCGCGCCGCCTCGCGGGATTCACGCGCGGAATGTCCGACAAACTCCGCAAGGCGATGGGCAAGAAGCAGCTTGCCGTGATGGAAGAGCTGAAGGTCAAATTCGTGGAAGGCTGCCTTGCAAACGCGGAATTCCGCATCGGCAAATGGAAGGACGAGGCGGCCGCGAGAAAACTGATCGACAAAATCTGGGACGACTGGACCGCGTTCGCGAGCTATGCGTTCAACAAATCGCACGCCGTGTGCTACGCATGGGTCGCGTACCAGACTGGCTATCTCAAAGCGCACTATCCGGCCGAATTCATGTGCGCGCAGATTTCCTCCGAAATCGGCAATTTCGACAAGCTCCCCGGATTCGTGCAGGAAGCCGCGGACATCGGACTGAAAGTGCTGCCTCCGTCGGTGAACGGCTCGCGCGCGCGCTTTGTTCCGGCGGAAGGCGGCATACGCTACGGGCTGGCCGGGGTCAAAAACGTTGGCGAACCCGCGGCGGAAGCCATAGTGGAGGAGCGCGACAAATCCGGCCCGTACAAGGGACTTGTGGATTTCTGCGCGCGCCTCGCCGACAAGGCGGTCGTGAACAAGCGCGTCCTGGAAGCGCTCATCCGCTGCGGGGCGTTTTCGGATCTGGAAACGAACCGCAACAAACTGCTGATGAACTGCGAATTCGCCATGCGCCGCGCGGCGCAGCGCGCCAAGGAGAAGGCAAGCGGGCAGACGGACATGTTCGCGGTGCTCGACCCCGGCGCGGTTTCGGAGACCGACGCTGCATTCAAGGATTTTCCGCCGCTGCCGGACGTCGAGAACTTCAAGGCCGAACGCGAACTGTGCGGAATGTACCTGACGGGACATCCGCTCGGCGCGTACCACAGGGTGGTAGACGATTTCTCGACGGTAAAACTTTCGGCGATAGGCGAGGTGGGCGGCGAAAGGCTGCCCGTGCGTGTCGTCGGGATGCTGTCCTCGTGCTCGATTCGCATTCCGAAGCCCGATCCGAACAAGCCGGACAAGAACCTCAACCCGTGGGCGGTGCTGAAAATCGACGACGGAACCGCAAGCATGGAATCGCTCGCGTTCTCAGCCGTGTTCGAAAAGTACAACTGGCTGCCGTCCGCAGTGGACAAGCCGGTGATGATCTGCGGCGAAATCTCGCGCCGCCGCTCGCCCGGCGCCGCGGAGGGAGAAGGCGAACTGCAGTTCATCGCGCGCGAATGCTACACGCTCGACGCCGGCGTGCCCGCTTTCGCGGACATGCTCGCTGTCAGGCTTCCGGCGAAATGGGAAGACGCGCAGGACGCGATGAAGAAAATCGGCGCGCTCGCCGATTCCAACCCGGGCGCGCTGGCGATACACGTGCAGCTGATGTACAAAGGCAGCGAAATCGAAATCGAAATGCCGGGACGCGCCGCGCCTTCGCCGGAATTCTTCGCCGCACTCGACGCCATGCCGCTGCGCGGATACTCGTTCAAGGTGAAAAAAGCGATATTCCTGTCCCAGCCGGAACGCCGCCGCCACTACGGCGGCTGACGCGCCGGGCCGCGCGCCGGGCCGGAGCCGCGCGCTTCAGCGCGCGCCGGACTTCGCCAGGAATTTCCCGCCGAGCGCCGGCGGGAAGATTTCAATCACGGCTTTCGCGGCAATCCAGGAAACCGCCGTCGCGACCGCCGTAGACGCAACCACGCCCGCGGCGCACCGCAGCGGCGTACCGGCGCAGAGGCTCTTCAAAAACGGAATCTTCAGGCAGCACGCCATCAGCGGATACTTGTGCATAAGCATTATCCCCAGAGAGGCGGTCCCGAGCGCAGACACCGCCCTGAACCTGAAGAGAGCCGCGTACGCCGCGGAGACGGCGGTGCCGAAAACCGCGAACAGCGCGAAAACCGCCATCCAGAAACTGCTTGCCACGGCACTGTAGGAATCCGGCGACCACACGACGATGCCGGTTATTGCGGCGGTGCCGGCCGCAGACACCGCAGCCGCCGCCGGAAGCGGCGCCTGCGCAATCGCCGCGATCCACCCGCGCGCGGCGCGGCCCATGGCGAAATAAGGAATATACTTCAGCGACATCGACACCGGCCACGGCAGGGCATTATAGACACCGCGCAGCGGAACGGAACAAAGCGCGAAACACGCCAGCACCGCGACCGCCCCGGCAGCTCCGCGCGCCCTGCGCGGAAGAAGCAAAAGAACGGCGTCGAACATTCTCGCGGCAATGACGCACGTGAACATGACGGGAAGGAACCACAATACGGAATTGCACCGCAGCGTCGTTCCGGTGAAAAGCCCTGCGACGAGTTTCAGGAAATCCGACGACACCGACTTCAAGTAGTATTGCGAATAATATCCCGAGCTGGAAGTCGCTTTGCCGAATTCATCCGCAAGCAGCATATAGGCTATCGCACTTGCGATGCCGAATATCAGATACGGCACAAGCAGCCGCATCGCCTTCCGGATCGAGAAGTCCAGGAAACCGCGCGGCGAAAAACCGTCCGCGCGCTTCCACAGGCAACCCGCCGCGCAGAAGAACGCCGGCATGTGGAAAAGGTATATGAATTTCGTCGCATGCGCAAGAAGTCCGCACGAGGACGGATCTCTGTTGATATGCAACGCGGATCCGGTGGCGTGGCCAAGCACCACCAGAACGATCAGCACGCCTTTCCAGCGGTCGAGCCAGTCTATGCGCGCCGCCTTCGCCCTGCCCGGATTGTCTTTCTGCATGTTCCCGCCGTCCGCCACGGATCACGACCCCGGATGGACGGGCCTGCCGCCCGCCTTGCAGAGCGGACATTCCGCAGGCTCCCAGACCACGGGATCCATCTTCATGAGGGATGTCCAGGGGCAGTCGAACGACGCCTTGCCGCCCGAGCGGTCTACCAGCACGCACACCGCCGCGACTTCTGCGCCGGCGGCGCGGACGAGATCGATCGTCTCCTGCACGCGGCCTCCGCGCGTCACGACATCCTCCGCCACGACGTAGCGTTCGCCGGGATTGATGGAAAACCTGCGCATCACGAGTTTCGTCACGGGCTTGCCGGCCGCGTCGAACTCGCCGGGGATGTCCTGCTTCTCCGCGAATATGCACTGGACGTCGAGAGCGCGCGCGATTTCATGGCCCACGAGTATTCCTCCGACCGCAGGCGAGACGACTCCGTCGATTTTCCCCGGGGCGCACTCGGCCAGCATCTTCGCGGCGAGCGCGTCGCAAAGGCGGCCTGCCACGCGGGGATGGCGCAAAACGTTCGCGCACTGGAAGTACCGGTTCGAGTGGAGCTTGGAGCGCAGCTCAAAATGCCCTTCGAGCAGCGCGCCCGTCTGTTTGAACACCTCGAGAACTTCCTGTTCCGTCATTTCGACTCCTTGTTTGTCTTTTCGTTGTTTATCGGCGCGTATGTTCCGCGCCACGTTATAGAAACCCTGCCGCGCGCCGCGCCCTTCGCGCGTCCCGCGCGGACCGCGGCGAGCCATGCGGCCCATGCGCCGCCGCGCGGTTCGCGGCCCGGAAGCGCTATCGCGGATACCGTCATCCCGTACTCATCCGTTTCGACCTCGAACAGCGCTTCTCCGTCCTCGTCGACAGCGTCGGCGGGCGGGGACTGCATGGAGAATCCGGCATTGGCGAGCGGCCCGGAAAGTTCGATTCTGCTCCATCCCGGAGGCGGCAGAGCAAGCCTGTCCGGCGGCTGCGCGGCCGCCGATTCCGGCGCGATCGCTCCGTCTGGCGCGGTGCGTCCGGCCCGGATGGAAAAACCGGTTTTCGCGAAAGGAAACGCGAGCGGAGCGGGCGGCGGCGGGGGAGGATCGTCTTCAAGGGGCGAGTAGCGCAGATCCGGAGCGCCGGCGGGCTGCGCGCCGCACATCTGCCACGGGGCGCGCGCGTCGCGGAGTTTCGCCGCAACCGCTCCGGGGGAGGGCCTTGCGATTTCGAAAACATAGTCGCGCGGCTCTGGTTCGACCGCCGCGATCCGTTCTCCGGCGACGAGGAAAATCCATGCCGAAACGGCAACGAAAGCGATTCCCGCGAATGCAGGCGCGGCCTCGGCAAAGAGATTCCCGTGCCGGGGCCTTGCAAAATCGTATTCGCGGATGTTTGGCATGGGCGGAAGTATACCACATCGCAGGCCCCGCCGCTGTGCGGCAGCGGCAAATCGCGATTGAAATCCCGGGGGGCAGTTGGTATACTCTTTTTCCGGTTTCACAACCAGAACTACAGGAGTATCGCAAATGGTAAGTTACAAGGATCTCGGTCTCGTCAATACGCGCGAGATGTTCGCGAAGGCTGTCAAGGGCGGCTACGCCATTCCGGCTTTCAACTTCAACACGATGGAACAGATGCAGGCCATCGTGCAGGCTGCGGTGGAGACGAAAAGCCCCGTCATAATGCAGGTCTCCAAGGGCGCGCGCAAATACGCCAACCCCACGATCCTCCGCTACATGGCCCAGGGCGCGGTGGAATACGCCAAGGAACTCGGCTGCGAAAAGCCCGAAATCGTCCTCCACCTCGACCACGGCGACACTTTCGAAACTTGCAAGAGCTGCATCGACTCCGGCTTCTCCAGCGTGATGATCGACGGCTCGTCGCTTCCCTACGAAGAAAACATCGCCCTCACCAAGAAGGTGGTGGAATACGCACACGCGCACGATGTGACGGTCGAAGCCGAACTCGGCGTCCTCGCCGGCGTCGAAGACGAAGTCTCCTCCGCGGTTTCGCACTACACCAAGCCCGAAGAGGTCATCGACTTCGCAACGCGCACCGGCTGCGATTCGCTCGCAATTTCCATCGGCACCAGCCACGGCGCGTACAAGTTCACCCCCGAACAGTGCACCCGCGACCCGCAGACCGGCAAGCTCGTTCCGCCGCCGCTGGCGTTCGACGTTCTGCACGCGATCGAAAAGAAGCTCCCCGGCTTCCCGATCGTCCTCCACGGTTCTTCCTCCGTCCCGCAGGACGAAGTCGACACGATCAACAAGTACGGCGGCAAGCTCCCGGACGCGGTCGGAATTCCCGAAGAACAGCTCCGCGAAGCGGCCAAGAGCGCGGTCTGCAAGATCAACATCGACAGCGACTCGCGCCTTGCGATGACCGCGGCCATCCGCAAGTATTTCGCGGAGAACCCCAGCCACTTCGATCCGCGCCAGTATCTCGGCCCCGCGCGCGAGAACATGAAGAAGATGTACATCCACAAGATCGTGGACGTCCTCGGCTCCAACGGCAAGCTCGGCTGACGCAGGCCGCCGCTCGGCAAACGGCCTCTTCCGCCATCGCGGAAGGGGCCGCCGCTTTTTAACGGAACGAAGCGTACGCCTCCGCCGCCAAACCGCGGCAGACGCGCCAGATCGCGGAATACGCCTCCACCGAAGCGGAAACCGCCGCGCGCGCCGTCGCGCG
>Ga0256407_10010849_pt1 | contig 12717 bp, 7 predicted proteins | sample RumenRJG_04DNA_FD_193489 | JGI IMG/M metagenome (GOLD analysis project Ga0256407, IMG submission 193489) | Bovine rumen microbial communities from Lethbridge, Alberta, Canada - RJG_04 | ecosystem: Host-associated > Mammals > Digestive system > Stomach > Rumen | place: Canada: Alberta | collected... | reverse complement strand
CCAATCCCCATAAAAAATCTATTTTTTATATATTTTTTAAATAATAAATTTTTTTATATTAAAAATAATATATAATGATTTTTTCAGAATTTTTTTTTCAAAAAAAATTAAGTTTTTTTATATATATTTTTTTATTTGTTTTTTTTCAAAATACTTTCATATTTTAATATTTATTTTTTTAATTTGATTAATTATTTTCAAACAAATAAATTTTTATGTCTAATCAAAATGACTTGAATAATTTATACTTTAATAGCAAAAATAATATACAAGATGAAATAATTGAGTCAAATGATCCATGTCAAAATTCTTTTGAAATGATGGCCTTATATAGATCACTTTATATATTAAAAAGAAAATTTGAAATTTATAAAAATCAAATTATGGAAATATATAATAAATATAATATTCATGAAATTGATATTAATGATAATATTAACTATTATGTTGTAAATATTGATAATTTTGATACAATCGGTTTGGAAATATTTGAAAATATTAATTTGTATATTATTCAAATTTATAATCCTAAAGATCTTTATATTGCAAATTTATATTTAAATGATGAAAGAAAATATGAAATGATAAATATTTTTAAATTTCTTAAAGATTATATAATAAAGAATAATAATTTTGAAAAGTATAATCAAATTTTTTATGATAAAAAAATTAAACCAAATTTTATTGAAAAAGAAAAAGATAAAAATGAAGAAGAAGAAAAAATAAAAGAAAAAAATATAATAAGTAAAGAGGAGGAAGAAGTATTTAAACCAATTATCCAATATAATAAATATGGAACAATGATAAAAAATTTTACTCAAATATTAAATGACAATATATCAAATAAACAATTAGAACAAATTATTAATAACGAAAATGAAATAAATAATAAAATAGAAAATGAATATTTGAATACATCAAAAAATAATAATACAATTTATATTGAAGCATTTCCATTTATTTTAGGAGATTTTCTTCAAAAATTCACAATTTATGGTATTGTAGAAACGAATAATGATTTAAGTCATGAATTAAGTATTTTATTTGATAATGAAATATTAGAAAAAATAAATTTATATGAAAAACATGAAAAAGATAGAAAATATAGGGAAAAATTAAATTCATCATATGGTAAAGAATTAGTAAAATATTTAAATGAAAAGGAAAGGATAAAAGAAAATATAAGAGTATATGAAAAAATATTAATTGAAAAAAAAGGGAATAATCAAAATTTAAAATTAATACAAGATATGTTAGAAAAATTATTAGCACAAAAAATTTGGGTAGAACAAAAAATTGATTCATTAAAAGAAGAAGATAATTTTCAAAATGACCAAATTTCTCAAAACACATTAATAGATCCAAAAATTAATGATTATTTAAAATCTACAACAAGGCATTCAAATTTTATTCCAGCATTAAATAAATCAAATTCAACAATTCAAGTAAGTAAAGATATGAAATTATCATTAAGAAAATTTACTCCAATAAATAAAACAAATCACAATTTTTCAATTAAATTAATAAAAAATGAAACAAAAGAAGAAAAATATATTAATTCATTAAAAGAAATATTTTATTTTTATTCAAATCAACATAATAATGCTGGAAGTTCTCCTTTATTTTCATCTTTACAAGAAAAAAAATATAATATTGATTTAAGTGAATTTTTAAAATTTTGTAATGAATTTTCAATTGCTATTACTAAACAAAAATTGACTGAAATTTTTAAAAGAAATTCTTCTAATTTTTATATTATGAGTTTTAATGAATTTATTAAAACAATTGAAGAATTAAGTGAAGTTTTACATGAAAATAAAAAAAAAATGCTATTAAAAAAAATATCAGAATGTCAGGAAAAAATTAATTTAATGGAAATACAAGAAAATAGTAGAATTTTAGAAGAAAAAAATAAAAATTTATTTATTGAAAAAAATACTGGAAATAAAGCAAAAAATAATTTAGAAAAAAATCAATTTGTTTATTTAACAAAGAAAAAAAAAATTGATGAAGAAATTAATAAATTAAAATATCAATATGATAAATTAAATAAATTTAAAAATAAAGAAATTAAAGAATCTTTTTATGAATTATTAGGATTGAATCAAAAGAATATGTATAAAAAAAAAATGAAAGGTTTTCTAATTCCTTTTCAAATTCATGACAAAACTTCAAGAATTCCAATAAATAATAATGATTATAAAATAAATAATAATTCAGAAATAAAAAGATTTTTACAATTACAAAAAGAAGAAAATGAAAAATATAAATTATCACAAAAAATTATTAATGATGATTTAATCTATAAAAATAAATTAAAGTTATTTCAAGAAAATAATAAAAAATTAGAATTACATGCTATTAATAGAGAAAAAGGAAATAAATATTCTATTTTAATGAAAAAAAAGATTTCTGAAACACAATTAAAAGAAGAAGAAATAAAAAATAAAATTTCTTGGAACAAATTAAATATGAAATATAATTTAAGAAATGAAAACCAAAGAAGAAAAAATTTAATGAATTTAAATTTTTCAATTGATGTTGAAGATAAAAAAAATAGACAAATGAAGAAAAATTATTCTGCAGTTGAACTTAATTCAAATGATAAGTTATATAAATTACCAATTATAAGCTAATATTTATAAAATAAAAATTAAGAGTTTTATATAATGTAAAATTAGAAATAATTTTTTGATCGATAAAATTAAAATTTTAATCTATTAAAAATATAAATATTTATAAATTTATATATTTTTTATAAGTATTTAATTAATTATAAAAGGAAAATAAAAACGGAAAATTTTTCAAATTATATTTACAATAAGTTAATGATTATATAATTATTCAATTATAAAATATTTATTCTAATTGATCAATTGAAAACATAATAATTTCTTTAACTAATTCTCTAAATTCATTTTTAGAAATTTTCCCATCTTTATTTGTATCAAGTCTATTTAATTCATTATTAACATCTTTTTCTGTTGCTGAAGGAATATCTAAATTTTTCCTAATCTTATTTAATAAAATAAATAATTCATTTTTTTCAATAAAACCACTATTATTTATATCTGCATCTTTAAAAGTATTATCAACAATTGGTCCAAATATATTTTCATCTAATACTTTTATCCTTAATTCTTTTTTCTGCTCTTCCATTAAATAAATTCTAAATTTCCAAATTTAAAATTTTAAATAATAAAATAATAAAAAAATGAAAAAGAAATATGCAAAAGAAGAAGAAAAAGAAGAAGAAAAAGATAATAAAAAAGAAGAGAAAAAAAAGGGTAAATTTGAAAAAATTCAAAACGCATTTGCAAAAAGTTTTAATCCACCTCAAGATAAAGGATCTAGTAAATGGAAAGATTTACAAATAAGGACATTATGGACATTCATAATGGTATTTGCATTTTTTCTAATATTATCAATGGGTCATTTTTATTGTGCATTTTTAGTATTTTTTATAATAATTTGTATAAATTCAGAATTAATAGATTTACCAAAATATAAAGAAAGAAATAGTGAAGTTAAAGGATATTATTTAGTGTCTTGGTATATATTTTTAACAGGAATATATTATTTTTATATAAGAGCATTAAAATCAAAAATAACATATTTAAATTCATATCATATAATTCATTATTTATTAAGATATCATAATTTCATATGTTTCATGTTATACATATTAGGTTTTTTCATCTTTTTACAATCACTTCAAAAAGGATTTTACAAATATCAATTTCGTCATTTTGCATATGTTCATATAATATTATTATTATTTGGTTGTTCTTCAGGATTAATAATATCAAATATATTTAATGGAATGATATGGTTTATTCTTCCAGCAAGTTTAGTAATAATAAATGATATAAGTGCATATATTTGGGGTAGAATGTTTGGAAAACATCAATTAAGTTTATTATCACCTAAGAAAACTTGGGAAGGTTTTATAGGAGGATTTTTCACTACAATTTTATGGGGTTTTTTCTTTACTTCATATTTATTAAAATTTGAATCAATTTTATGTCCAGTTACTGAAATTGGTATTATACCTTTTAAACAATTTAATATGAAATGTGATAATTCAGAATTGAAAAAAATTGAATATTCATATTTAATTTTTAATAAATTTAAAATTGATATTTTAAATATTCATCTTCATACTTTTGCTATGAGTTTATTTGCTGGAATTTTTGCTCCTTTAGGTGGATTATTTGCAAGTGGATTTAAAAGAGGAATTGGAATTAAAGATTTTGCTGATACTATTCCTGGACATGGGGGTTTAACTGATAGAATGGATTGTCAATTGTTAATGGGAATTTTTACTTATGTTTGGATTAGACAATTTGTATTTTTTGATGAAAAAAAAGCTTTTGATAGTTTATTGAAAAAAATTGATCTTTTGAATTATAATGATAAGATGTTTTTATATAAGTTTATTGGGAAAAGTTTAGGGATGTGAGGTTATTTTTTTTTAATGTTTTTTTATAATATTTAATTTTTAAAAAAAGGGGTTTTTTTATTTTATTAATTTTTAAAATTATAATTTAATATATTACTTTTAAATCATTAAAAATGAAGTTATTAAATGATTGTTGAAGTTAATATATTATAATTAATTATTATTTAAAAAATTATTTTAAAAAGACAAAAAATGGAAAATGAAACATCAAATTCAAATTATGAAAGTATGCAAACAATAAAAACAACAGAAACAGATACTTTAAAAACATTAAATACAGAAAAAAAAGAAGAAGAAAAAAACATAAAAGAAAATCCTGAAAAAACAGAATTAAAAGAAAATAAACAAGAAAAAAAGAAAGAACAAGTAGAAATAATAATAAATGACGAAACAATAGGATTAGAATTTCCATATTTAGACGAAATGATAAATAAAAAAGGAATAACAAGTCTTCAATGGAAAAGTTTATCAATATGTTCAATGATATATTTCTTAGAAGGAATGCATGTATCATTAAGTGGATTATTATTTGTACCAATATTACAAAGTTTTAAATTAAATACTTTTGTAGGTTGTTTAGTTTCATCTTCTTTAGTTTTTTGTATGGCTTTTGGTGCATTAATTGCTGGTTCTTTTTCCCAATTAAAAGGAAGAAAAATAACAATTATTTTTTTTTTATTAATTATTTCTATTTCTTCTACTTTTGCTATTATACAACATCCTCTTATTTTACTTATTACAAGATCAATTAATGGTTTTTCTTTAGGTGTAATAATACCAATTATTACTAATCATTTAATTGAAGTTCTTCCTAAAAAATTTAGATCTTTTTGGATTATTTCTTTAACTTTTTTTTTTAGTCTTGGGGCAATTTTATCTACTCAAATTATAATAACTTGCAATAAGAAATATGAATTATTTTATTTTTGCATTAGTATTCCATCTACTATTATTATGGTTATTTTTGTTTTGTTTTATGAAGATAATCCAAGATATTTAATTTTAAATCATAAATATGATGATGGGATTAAAATAATTGAAAAATATTATAAAGATAATGTTAAAATTGAAGAAAATGAAAAACAAGAAATTATAAGAAATGTTGATAAAGGAATTAATAAAGAAGTTAAATTAATTGGTAAATATTCATTTATTTTTAAAAGATATAAAAAAATTACTATGATATTATGTTTTGTTTGGTCATTATATTCATTTATGGTTAATGGAGGAATTTTTAATATTTTTATGGGAAATGCTATGTCTTCAAGTTATATTTATTCAGATGATTTTGATGATGATTTATTAGATTCTTTTTGGGCTTTTGAAATTTTATATTTAATTTTTGGATTTAGTTGTTTAATTGCAGGATTAATTACAGAAATTAAAATTTGTGGAAGAAAAAAAACAATTTTATCTGGATTTTTATTATCATTTATTTTCCAAATTATATTTTTAATATTTAAATTTGAAACAAATGGAATTTTTTTCTTTTATATTTTTAGTCTTTTTTTTATTAATATAAGTTTTAATGCAATTAATACTTATTCAATGGAAATTTATCCAACAAGAGTAAGAGATACTGCAATGGGATTTTTATCTTTTATTTCAAGAATTTGTGGTTTTTTCTCTAATTTTATTACAATTATTTTATTTAGATTTTGGACAACTTGGTTATTATATTTTAGTATTATTATTGCTTTTGTTGGAATTATTTTTAGTTGTTTATTACCTTTTGATACATATAATAGAGAATTAGATATTAAATTACCTGAAAAAAAGAAACAGGTTGAAAGACCTACTGAAGAAATTATTATGACTATTAAATAATTAATAAATGTAATATTTATTTTCATAATAGATTAAAAAAAAAATTTTTTTTTTTTTCATAATTAAAATTTTAGAATAAACCCTAGAAAATAAATATAATCTCATATTTTAAAAATTAAATTTAAATAATAAATAAAACCCTTTTTTATATTTTTATTCTTCAATTTCTATTTTTTTAGCTAAATTAATCTGTGAATTATGAGTAGGAAGACTTTTAGAATTTTTAACAAATTCTTCAATAATTTCTTGAACATTTTTAGAATTACCAACATAATAATGAGCATCAGAAGGTTTTTTTCCAATAGTACAAGTAACAATTTTAACATTTTTACAATAATTTTTAATTTCCTTTTTCTTATTTTTCAAATAATAAAACATTTTCTCATCACTAGTATCATCTCCAACACACATAATAAAATCAGGTATAATTCCTTTACTTAAATAATCTTTAATAATAAAAGAAACAAAATAACCTTTATTAATACCACAAGCAATAACTTCAACATATCCTTTACCATTAATAACTTTTAAATTTAAATTCTTAACAGAATATTCCAATTCAGTAATAATAACACTAGCAAAAGATTTTCCTAATTCTTGTTCACAATCACAATAATTCCAAACAATACTTGATTCTTTAAATTCAATAAATGAACCTTCACATCTTTCAGTATAAGGATATAAAATATCATAACAAGATGCTAACCATTCATTATTATAATTTTTTATTATTTTTTTCCATTTATCTTTTTCTTTTCCTGAATTTATTTTAAATTTAAAACCATATTCTGCTGCGAGACCTAAGTCTTTTATTTTACCAAACCATTCACTTACTAAATTTATTCTTCTTCCTGTTATAATAAAAACTGAATTTTTTTTATCTTGTGTTAATTCTGTTAATAATGATAATATTTCTTTATTTGGTTTTTTTCCTTTTGATTCAATATCATTTATATCATTTGATAATGAAGATGAAGGTAAAGTTCCTTCATAATCAAAGAAAATTAATCTATGTATTGATTTATTATAAATTGGAATTAATAAATCAATATCTAATTGAGTAAATTCTGTATTTATTTTCATTAATTTGAAATTTAATCCTTCACCTACTCCTAAATAATATGTATTTTCACCTGTTAATTTTGTATTTTTAATATCTTTTAAAAAATCATAAAACCATTTTTTACAAGATGATTTTTTTACATGTTCAAAATCTCTATTTAATGTTGAATTTTCCTTTTCTTTCTCACCAAACATTTGTTGATTTGCTTCTAGAAATCCATTATAAATAGAATAATAATCAAAAGGATTTATTTTAATTGTACCTGCAAATGAAGTATTAATTCCAGATAATTCACTTATTAAATAACTTACTTTATTATGTTCTTTTAATAAATCTTTTAATATGATAAATTCATATAAACCTAATGAATAACTTTCTTGTTTACTTGTTCTAATAAAACAATTTGCACTTGCAAAAAGTGCTAATCTTTCCTTATATGCTATTTTTCTTTGAATAACTTCAATTGAATTTTCACCAAATTCTTTTTTTATTTCTTTTGTTAATTGATTTATTTTTTCTAACATTTCTTTTTGTGATTTATCTAATATAACATTACCATCTTTATCAATTACTTCAGCACTAAATCTTATATATTGTAAATAAACATTTTTTTCTGCATCTTCACCCATTTCTCTTAAAAATATACGATAACCTTCTAATTTATTTTTAATACTTGCTAAAAATTTTAAATGATCTAATGAAGCATAAATTGTTTTATTTTTATATTTATTTTTTATTTCATCATAATATTTTTTAAATTCTTCTGATTTAATATCTTCTTCAATAAAACTTATTTCAGGAGTTGCATTTTTTACTTTCATCATTGCAGTTCTACCAAAATAATTTATTGCTAAATCACCATTTATTGTTGATTCATAATTAATTGATAATAATCTTTTTGCAGTTTTTAAAAAATTTCTACTATAATCAAAAGTATGAAAACCAATAATTGAACAATTTAATAAAGATTTAATAATTTCTTCTCTAAATGGAATTTTTTTAAATATTTCAGTTGGTGGAAATGGAGTATGCATAAAAATACCAATTGATAAATTTTGAAATATAGTTTGATTCATTTTTGATATTTTTGAATATAAAAATGAAGGAACTAAAAAAAAATGATAATCATTTAAAAAAACTATTGAATCATTATTTAAATATTTCATTAAGAAATCAGAAAAATTTTCTGAAAATTTTTTATAAGCTTCCCAATAAATATCATAATGAGAAAAGTCATAAAAGTAAATAGGATTTAAATTTACATAATGTAAAATAGGTTCAATAATTTCAATAAAGAATATTTTAATATTATCCAAAATTTCTTTTTCAATATCAAAAACAAAAGCATTTTTTTCTTTTAATTTTTCAATTAAATCATTTTTCTGTTCTTCAGTTAAATAATCATTATTTTTTAACATACCAAACCATTTAATATTTTTTTTCCCAGAAACAATTTTACTTAAATTATGATTTAAAGGATCATTTGTTCTTTTTAATTCATAATTTCCATCTTTATTCTTAACTGGATTATATGGAACATAAAAACTACAAATTATAATTTCATCAGAATCATTTATATCAATTCTTTCTTGAGTTGGTTTATTTTTATTTATATTATTTTCTTCTTTTTCATCATTTGATTCATAATTCAAATCATTATATTCATTCATTTTTTCATTTATTTCATATTCTTCTTCTTCAAAAAAAGTTTCATCTGGTACTAAACTAAATCTCTTATTTTCATCACCAAATAAAAAAAATTTTGTTTTTCCTTTTGGAATTGGTGTTGATTCTTTTTTTCTTAATTTTTTTTCTTCTACTTTAGAATTAGGATCATTTTCTTTATCATTTATAATAATATGAATTTTATTTGGAATAAATACTTTTCTATTTACATTATTTGGTAATTCTTCCCATTTTTCAAATTGATTATTTTTAAAAATTACATATTTATATTCAATTGTTGTATTTTGAGGTATTTCTATATATTCAAATAAAAACCAAGTATCAATTTTTAAAAGAGATAATTTAATTGCTTTATTGTAATCCCAGTTTCCTAATTCTTCTTTGTTTCCTACTAATCGAATTTCTTCATTGTCTTTTATTTTACATGTGTATTTAAATTGAATGAAACTTGTTGAATTTTCTTCCATTTTTTATATTTTTTTATAATTCTCTTTTTTAAAATGAAGTTTTTATAAAATATCTTTTTAGTTTTTTATTTTATTAATTATAAATATATTTAAAAAGATTTTAGATTAAACATAATAATTTTAAAATGATATTTGAAATATAACATTTGTTTATTAATTATCCTAAATTGTTTTTTGTTTGTTCATTTTTTTAATATTTTTTTATTCTTTTTGAATATAATTTTTTTGAATTATTAAAAAATATCAATAAATAATTTAAAATTAATTATATTTAGATTTAAAAAATGACTGATACTCATAATAATTCTTCTTCAAATAAAAGTAATATTAGTGATGAAAATAAAAATACATTAAATAATTCAAATGATAATTTAATAACAACAAATAAAATAACAAATAATATTTCAGAAAATAAAAAAGAGGTAGGTAATTTAAAATTATTCTTTATAAATAAAGATTTAAATGATATTAATAATGAAATTTCTGAAAATAAAAATTACACAGATACAGAATATAAAAAAGTTGTTGATGAAATATTAAAAAATGAACAAGGAGATAAATTTTTAGAAGGAAAATCAAATATATTAGATAAAGTAATTTTAAAATATTCAAATATAAAAAATATTTCAGAAATAAAACAAACAAAATCAATTAAGTTAACAATAGATAAAAATTTTGGAATGTTAAATGATATAGGATATTATTTACCAAATTTAATAGAATTAAATTTAGAAGGAAGTGAAGTTTCAAGTATTTTAGATATTGGAATTTCATTTGAAAATTTATTAAAATTAAATGTATCTAAATGTAAATTATTTGATTTAAGTGGAATTGTTTGCTTTAAAAAATTAGAAGAATTAAACGCTTCTAATAATATGATTAGAGATTTAATTGATTTAGAAATGTGTTCTGAAATTAAAATATTAAATTTAAGTAATAATAATATTGAAGATGAAGATAATTTATATTTTTTAAATTCATGTGAAAAATTGGAAAAAGTTAATTTAAATGGAAATCCTATTGCTAATAAAATAAAATCAAATAAAGAATTAAAAGATATTTTAAATAATTCCATTCAAATAATTTTAGATTAAATTTCTTAATTTTTTACATAATAATATTTTAAAATACCTTTTAATAATATCTTTTAATTTAAAAAATAATAATTTAAATAAATATAAAAAAAATATCTATTTTTTCATTCATAATTTTTTACAAATTTTACTCTATCTTCTTTTTTATTATTATCTTTTTTATCACTATCATTTTTTTTGATATTTTTAATAATCTTTTCCAAATTTTTAAACTTTTCTAAATATTTCTCATTTTCTAATTGTCTTTCTTTTTTTAAATTTTCAATTTCCTTTTGTAAATCTCTATATTTAGAAGCCAAATTACTATCAGTACTTACTTCATTAAAATTACTATTATTAGTTCTTTTAAAACTACTAATTTGTAAAGGTCTATCTTCATTATTATAATTATTAATAAATTCTTTATCAATAATTTCAAAATTAAAATTACAAATATCTAAATAATTACTTTTAAATTTATTATCTTCAACATAAACACTTGGACAATTAGTAATTTTAGTAAAACCATAATTAACCATTTTACTAAAATTAATTTTATTTCTAAGTGAATAACCCCAAATTAAGCAATTACCACTTACATTAATATGAGGATCACATGGTGAGGCACAAATTAATATCATAATATGACAATTAATATTAATTAAATCTTGACATAAATTATTAAATAAATTAGTTCTTAAATTATTAGGTTCTAAATTTCTACTTATTTTAATTGAAATATTAACTATATCATTATAAGTTTTTGCACTTTCTCTATATAATGTCGTTGATGGTGCACTAGCTGGTGCAAATCCATATAATGAATCATTCATTTCTATAAATGTAAATTGAGAGAAATATTCTATGTAATTATCTTCTTTTAATTCTGTTATTGATTTGTTATTTAATATATTTTCAAAATTTTCTGTTATGTTTATTTTATATATTGTGAAATGTAATAATAAATTTGATTTACTTTCCATATATTGGACTTTGTATTCTTCTGCCAAGTCTCTTCTTCTTTGTTGTAATTGTGATATTAATGAATAAAAATATTTTATTTCTAATATAAAGTTTTCTTCAAATAATATGTCTCTTTTATCTAAATAATATTGTTCTATTGATAAACTCATAATAAATTGAATTCTATTATTTTCATTATTATTTGTATTATTTGTATTATTAATTTCGTTTGACTTACTGTCAATATTTTCATTTGTATTAATATTATTATCTTCATTTGTATTTAAATTATTATTATCATTTGTATTTAAATTATTATTATCATTTGTATTTAAATGATTATCATTATTAATATTTTCAATATCTTCATTTTCTCTTTCTTCATTTTGATTAGTTTCCGTATTATTAATATCAATATTTTTAATATAATCAATCATATATAAAATTTTATTAACAGTATAAGCAATAATCCCTTTAATTTTAACAGTCCCAAAAAGAGTATAAGACTTCCCACTTCTAGAAGGTCCACATGTAATAAAACAACAATTAACACCTTGAAATAATTTATTAATTTTACTTTCAATAGTTTGTAAATAAACATCACATAAATCTTCAGTTTCACAAAAGCAATTATCATATTCATATATTGAAGCATTTCCCAAAATAGTATCATTAATTCCAATTAAATCATTTTCATTTTTTACTGAATTCATTATACAAGTACCATTTAAAGCATCTTGTGTTATTGCAATTTTATTACATTTTGGATATGATGTAAACATATAGTATAAATAATTAAATATTAATTTATTTTTATTATCTTCTTTTGTTTGATTTGTTCTTTTTGTTTTTGTATTATTTTTAAAGTTTGAATTTGTTGAACGTGATGATTTGTAAATGTTATTATTAGTTTTATTTTTATTTGATGAGTAAGAATCAAGATTTGATGATTTTTTTTTCTTTTGGTTTTCTTTTTCAAATCTTTCTGGAAGTGTTGTGTATCCTCTTAAACGAACAAATATTTCTACCATATTATTTTTACTTTGTTTTGGATAATTTATTGTTGATGTTGATGTTGATGTGTCTATCATTATTTTTTTTATTTGTTTAATATTTATTAATTTTTTTTCTTATTTTTTTTATATTTTAATTTTCAATTTTATAACTTAATAAACA
>Ga0256407_10010848_pt1 | contig 12717 bp, 6 predicted proteins | sample RumenRJG_04DNA_FD_193489 | JGI IMG/M metagenome (GOLD analysis project Ga0256407, IMG submission 193489) | Bovine rumen microbial communities from Lethbridge, Alberta, Canada - RJG_04 | ecosystem: Host-associated > Mammals > Digestive system > Stomach > Rumen | place: Canada: Alberta | collected... | reverse complement strand
TAATTCATTAAAAAGTGATTCAAAAATAACTAAAGAATTAAAATTATCTGAAAAAGAAATAGAAAAATTTTTAAAAAGAAGTCATTCACAAATATTAAATTTCAAAAATAAGAAATATAATATGAAAAATATAGGTAAAATTATAATGAAAAATGAATTAAAAAATGAAATTAAAGAAAGATTTAAAAAATATGATATATTAAAAGAACAATCAGATAAAATTAATAATTTAGAAGAAGACTTAAAAAAACAAATTATTAAGAGATTTAATTCATTAAAAAGTGATTCAAAAATAACTAAAGAATTAAAATTATCTGAAAAAGAAATAGAAAAATTTTTAAAAAGAAGTCATTCACAAATATTAAATTTCAAAAATAAGAAATATAATATGAAATTTATTATTAAATTTTTATCTTCTTCTCATTCAAATTGTTCTCATTCCTCAATTAATCACAATAATAATTCTAAAAACTTTTTACTTTCTCCATCAAATAATTTAAATCTTATTAATTCCAACATTGATAATACTAATTTTACTAATTTTAATTCTCCTAATTCTAAATTATCTTCTTTTAAAAACAATCAATTAAATAAAAATATATTAAATTTTGATTTGAAATCTAATACTTTAAATAATAATAATCTTACTATACAAAAAAGAAAAAGTTTAAAAAATGATGAAAAAAAAGATAATAAAATTAATAAAAATATATCAGAAAAAAATAATAAAGTTAGATTTTTTGATTCTCAAAATGAAAATACCAAAAAGGCAATTTTTAATTTTAAAAATCGATTGAAAATTAATAATTCAAAAAAAAACAATGATGATGATGATTCAATCAAAATAATTGATAAATTACTTAATAAAATTAAAGAGAAAAGTCAAGAAAAAAATAATATTTTATCATCAATTAAAGAAAAACAGGAAATAGAATTAGAACAATTAAAAAAAGAAAAAATCCAAATATCAGAAAAAAAATTAAAATTTAATATTGAAAAAAAAATAAAAGAAAAAGAAAAATTATCACATTTTAGAGAAAATAGTAGAAAGAATAATAATAATAATAAATTAGGTCTTGGAAAATGGAATTATAAAATTAATAAAGATTTAATTCCCTTACAAATTTATCCAACTTATGAAAAAGAAAATGATAATGATATAAATAGTCATAATAATCTAAACTGTTTATCAGAGCCAATAGTAACAAGTAAAGAAAACAATTTAATATCACTTAAACATAACTTTAAAAATAGAAAACAATCAGAACTACCATATTATAATTCTAGTAATATCATAGATTATAATAATAATAATATTAGTATAAATAATTATTCAATTAAATTAAATAATTCAAATTCAAAAATTACAAAATCAAATGAATTAAAATCCAAAAATAAATTTCATCGAAAAATAAAATCTAGAAATAATCAAAGTAACACTGATAGAAATTATTTAGCCATTTTAAAAGATGATATGAAAGAATTAAGTGAAAGACAAAATAATAGAATATATTCTCCTACAAATTCGATTGGATTAAAAAAAAATATTAAGGATTACATCATGCCAGTTAATGATATGGATGATGTAATTGAAATTAATTATATTTTTAAAAGTTTAGGTCCAGCATTCAGTATAAATAGTCAATTAAAAAAATAAGTTTTTTGAGTTAAGAATTTGAAATATTCATTTATATATGTAGAATTTGTGTTATAAATTAGGTATTTCATTTATAGAAATTTATTATTTTTTAATTTAAAACTAACTCACTATAATTTATAAACGAGCTTGAAAATATTTTTTTTATTTATTTTTTTTATTTAATTTATTATAAGAAAATATTTAATGAAGAGTATATTAATTTATCATTTTTTATTCTTTTTTAAATATTATTATTTATTAATTTCCTTTATCTTTTTTAAGATTTGAATTTTTCAAACCCTCAAATGCAATCTTTAATAAAGTTAAATGTTGACCTACATGTCCTTTTAATATTTCTTTATATAGAAATTTTTCCAAATATTTTATATTTGAATTTAATTGTTCAGGTTTTGATTTAATTATTACATATTGAAATATAGGTAAAGAGTCGTCAATACCTGCATCATTTTTTGAATTTGACGAATTAAAATTAATATTTTGATAAATTATTTGAAATATTTTTTGAAGACTATCAATTTTTTTTATTATGGATTTATCTTTTGTGAAAATATTTATTAATTTTGATGTATCAGTAATAAAATTATCATAAAATATATATTTATTATCTTTAATCAAATCTTTTGGTTGTATCCAATTTAACATAGCAGATTTTTGGAATATAATAATATCTTCTATATCTGGTGTACTAGGAAATAATTTATCATATAATTTAAACATTATATAGCCAAAAATTTTATAAAATAATTTATTATGCAATTTTTGATAAATTTCTTCTAATGTTTTACCTTTATCCATTTTTTCTTCAATAGAAAGAAAATCTGAATATTTTTCAATTATTTCATCAATTTCTTCTATTAAATCTTCATAATTAATATCTTCTTTGTTAAATTTTTTTTTATTTTTAACATTTGATTCTAATTCATTATTAATATTATTATAATTATTATATGTATTAAGTAATTCAATTATTATAGAATTCATTTTTAAATTTGGTAATAATGTTTTAATATCTTCAAAAAAGTTTTGAAAATTATCATATAATTTATTTGATTCATATAATTCAAATAAATCAATATCAGTTTTTGACTGATATGTTGAAAATGATGGGAATACATTTATAAAATCATTAATACTATTACATTCTTTTTTTTTAATTATTTCATCTTTATGTTCACTTTTTTTATCTTTAACAACTTTATATTTTAATTTATCTTTTTCTTTATCTTTCTTATTTAATAATTGGATTCTTATATATGATAAATTTATATCATATTCTAAATAAATAATTGAATCTGATCTTTTTTCTTCAATAAATAATTTTGCATAATTATTTAAACTATTTTCAATAAGACATTTTTTAACATATTTTAAATTAGTTTTTGTTCTTTCTGTAAAATCTAAATCACTATAAATTTGACTAATATATTCTGAATTAAGTGATTGAATAGATTTATTTAAATTTTCAGTTATTTGAGAATATATTTTTTGAAAATCATTTTCTTTATATTCTTCAGGTAAACTATTTAATAATTGAATTAATGTTTGAGCATACCATTCAGAAGGAATTGAGGAACTAGATACAAAGCTCCCAGTTCCCACAAATTTTACTAATTCAGTTAAAATACTTATTGTATTTGTTTTAATTTTATCTGAAAATTTCATAGTATTAAAAGTTCTATAATAATACAATAAATTACTTAAAAAATTTTGAATTTTAATTATTCTATTTATTTCATTTGAATTTAATATATCATTTTTTAATTCTTCTTTAATATAACATGGATAAGAATTTAATTTTTTAATTGTTAAAAAAGATTCAGAATATAAAATTTGGGTTAATAAAATGTAATTTTGAACATTTGATAATTTTTCTTCAACAGATAAACTGGTTAATTTCTGTGAATAAGATTTACTAACTAATTTTTCATATAATAGATTCATCCTTTTTCTTTTTGCTATAATTTCTTTTTTTACTTTTTCATTTTTACAATTAATATTACTTAAATCAATTGGAAAAGTAGGAGGTGATAAATTAATTAATCTATCAATAGTTAAATAATCATCAATACAAAAAAATATAGATTGATAATAAATATTTTTTGTCTTATTTTCCTCAAAATAATTATAGAAAAAATCATCATCTGCTATTTCTCCATTTACTAATTTATCAATATATTTTGAGAAATTTACATCAATTAATTCATTATAAAATTTAAAAACTATTGGAACAATATCTTTTATAAAATACCAATTAAATATTGTATATCCTGATTCTGAATATAATCTAAATAATATTAATTGACCAATTACTTTTTTAACTATATCAATATTTTCTAAAGTATAATTTGGAAAGAAAGAATTAATCAATCCAATACCATCAGGGTCTAAAAATATTGGGAAAAAAATTTTTTCAAAAAAGAAAATTCCCAATAAAACATTTGATTCTATTATAGTCATATTTGGGAATTTCTTTTTAGAAACTAAATAAATCATTTTACATATATATTTAATTGATAAAGGAATTAAATGAATATTTTCAATCATTTTATTGAATATTTTATCAATTATTGTTTTAACTAATTCAAAATCTCTACTAAAATGAAAAAAAAGATTTTCACCTTCTTTTTCTGAATATAATTTCATTACAATGTCAGTATTAGAATACATATTAATATCATCCCCCATTTTATCAATTTGTAATTGAAGATATTCTTTTATATTATTATCTTCTGTAGAATTTATTTCTTTTAAAATAGTTTCTTTATCAATATCTGGAATATATTTTTCCAAAAAATCATTTGAAATTTTAGACACTTCGGATTCTTTTGGTTTAATTTTTTCTAAATCAAATGTTAATAAATAATCACTATTATTTTCCAAATATTCAATAATATCCTTTAAAATCATATTAAAATATTCTTTAATATCATTTTTCATTATTAACATTTCAAATATTTTATTTGATGTAGATTTTTCAAAAAAAGTATTTAAATTGGTTTTATCATTTAAATTATTAATTTCTAATTTTAAGATTCTATAAATTAATGCAAGTAATTCATCTTCAATTGAATTTGAAGATAATATATTTTCATAAAAATTATCTACTAAAAAAGTATAAAATGTTGAATTTATCATATTAATAGAAATATCTAATGATGAAATTTTTGAAACAATTTTAAAAATTATTTCTGGATCATTTCTTAATAATAATAGGAAATTAGTAATAATATCATATGTTTGACTCAAATATGAACTAGGATTATTTACAAATTTACAATGTATTTTTTTATCTTCACATTTTGAATTATTAATTATTAGTTCTTTAATTTCTAATTTAGTTTTATATAATTCAACACATTTCTTTTCTAAATTTGAAAAAATTTCATCTCTTTCTTTTACAACTATATTTAATAAACAAATTATTACATAATCTTCTTAATGATGATTCTTTTATAATTAAATTTTGTAATTCAAGTATTTTTTGAAATGAATTATTTTGAATTTTTTCATTTTTCATTATATTTTAATAATTTTTAATAATAACTTAATGAGTGAATATGCAGGAGATTTTGTTAATTTAGATTTATCAGAAAATTCAAATAAAAAAAATGATATAGAAGATAATGGAAAATTATATAATTATGAAGATATTGATTATATTAACTTCAATCAAAATAAAAATAAAAAAAATGATTTAGATGATTTAATTTCTAATAATGATAATGAAAATATCAATAAAACAAATTCAAGAAATGAATTACAATATCAAGAAGTAAATGATGAAGAATCGAATATAATAAAAAAAAATTTTGAAAATCAAAATACAGGGAGAATGGATAAAGAAATTGAAGTAAAACCTCAAGATAGTGAATTTCAAAATCAAAATGAACATGATGAAAATGAATATAAAATTAATAATGATGATATTGATAAAAAAGAAAATTATGAAGATTTACAAGAAGAGAATAAAACACCAGAAATTAATGAAGAGGTAAAAGAAGAAAAATTAGATTTTAACGAGGAGAATAATAATGAAGAAAATATTAATGAGGAGAATAATAATGAGAAGAATAATAATCAAGATCATCAAAATGAAGAAAATACTAATGAAAGAAATGATAATAATGAAGATAATAATGAAAAAAATAATAATAAAAAAGATGAGAATAATGAAGATAATGCTGTTTACAAGAAAAATGATGATAAAAAAGTTCTAGAAATAATTAATGATGATAATAATGAGAATAAAAAAGAAATTGTTGAAGATAATAAAAATGTTGATAAAAATGAATTAGCTAGTTCATTTAATCAAAAAAAAAAATCTTTATCTAATAAAATTAAAAAAGAAAATGTAAACAATAAAAAATTAATAGTTTCAGCAAAAAAAAGAAATTATATTTCAAATTTTGATTCTGCTGAGCAATTATTTTTAAAAATAAAACCTGAAATTAATCTATTATTAAATAAAGAAAATGAAAATAAAAATGAATTAAACAAAGAAAATAATAAAATCTTTAAATTAATTAGTCAATTAAATAATATTGTTTCACTTTTATCTAAAAATTTTAAAATACCAAATACTAATAATAAAAAAATTCCTAATAATGAAGAAATTAATTTAGATATTAATGATGAAAAAATTATTATGCAATATCAAACAGAATATAATAAATTAAATAATAGAATAAAAAAATTAAATAAACCAAATTATAATGAACAAATTGAAGATAAAAAAAATGAAATTGAAAAAGATATTCAATATTATAGAAATGAAATTAAAGATTTAAAAAGAGAGCAAAAAATGAATGAATTACTTTTATCAAAAGAAATAAAAAATTTTGATAGAAGAAAAATAAAAGTTACAAGAGTAGACAACGAATATAATAATTTAAAAAGAGAATATGAACAATTATGTAATCAAAGAGAAAAAAATGAGCAAAGAAAAAAAGATAATGAAGCAAAATTAAAAGAATTAAAAGAATTTAAAAAAAAAATTGAAGAAATGGGAAAAGAAATGTATGATATACAAGAATTTAAGGATTTATCTGATATATATAAAGAAGAAAAAGAAAAAATAAAATTAAAACAAGAATTAGAAAAAAAATTTGGAATAATTGATGGAGCTTTTGGAATACATAAAATAAAATATGAAAAAGAAATATCAATTAAAGAAAAATTAGTTTTTGAAAAAGAAAAAGAAAAATTAAAATTATTAAAAGAAATGAGAAGTGAAACATTAAGAAATGAAAAATTATTAAATAAAATAAAAGAAATGTATGAACCAATTCAAAAAATAGAATATGAAGAAAATAATATTGTAGAAAATGAAAATCATACTGCAATTATGGATGAATTGATGAAAAAGGAAAAAGAAAAAGAATCATTATTAAAAGAAAAAAATTTAATAAATGAAGAAATTAAAGAATTATTAAATACAAAACATATTGAAATATCAAAAAATGAAGAATTAAAAAAAAATGGAGCTAAAATTGAAAATGAAAAAGTTTTAAATGAATCAAAATCAAATTTAAATTCTTCTAGAAAACCAAAATTAGATTTTGGAAAAAATTCTTTAAATAATAATAATTATGATTTTTCACATTTATTAGTAGATGAGAATGAAAAAGAAGAAGAAAAAGAACCTTTAGATGAATCAATTGTTGATGAAGAAAATAATAATATAAATAAGAATGAATATGAAGAACCAATTGAAATAGATAAAGATAATCAAAATATTTATTTTGATAAAGAAGAAGTTGATGAAAAAAAAATTAATTTTGAAAATGAAGAAAATAAAGAAGAAGAAAAAAATAAAAATAATATAAATGAAAAAATAAATGATGAAAAAATAAATGATGAAAAAACAAAGGATGAAAAAATAAAGGATGAAAAAATAAGCAATGCAAAAATAAACAGTGAAAATAAAAATAATGAAAAAAAAAAAAATGAAAAAATAAATAATGAAGAATTATTAAAAGAAAAAAATGAACAATTTATAAAAAATTTCCATGAAAAAATGAATTCAAAAATTAATGAAAAAATAGAAAATGAAGAAGAAGAAATAAATGATGAAGAAAGAGAAAAACAATTTAATGAATTATTAAAAGAAGCTCAACCTAAGAAAGGTAAAGACTCACATCCAGTAGATTTTAATCATTTTCATGATATAATATAGAAATGAATATATATTAAATTATATATTATATTCAAAAATTAAATAAAAAAATATTTTAAAAAAATATAAATGAGTATCTAACATATTTTTTTTAAACTAAGAAATCCTTTTATTTTATTATTTGTTTCTCCTTTATATGATATTGTAATTCTACTTTTTTCTCCTATTAAAAAGAAATCATTTATAGTTAATCCAGTAATTGAAATATTATCTCTTAAAATATTCATTTCTTTATCTTCCATTATAAATCCATAATTTTCATTTTGTTCTTCATTATTTTCATTTATATTCTTTGGAATAATTTTATTTAATACTATTTCACCATTTATTATTAATTGTAATTCAGATTTTTCTTTTGAAAAAATACCCAAAGATATAATATAAATTCCTTTATCATTTACTTTAATAGAAATATTATCTTTTTCCCAAATAAAATTCTCAGGTTGTGTATTTATACATTGTTCTTCCCATGGAATACCATATCCATTTATTAATTCTCCTGATAACCATTTCCATTTTCCAATACAATTCTCTTTAATTAAAGCTTTATTTATTTCATTTTGATTATTCATTGCATTATTGTAATAGTCTAATGATAATTTATTATCTAATTCGTTGTGAATATCAATTAATGCTTTATTTACATCATCTATATCACATTTATTTTTTATATAATTTAATATTTCTTTTATATTTGGTTTTAGTGTTAAATCTTCTTTTAAAGCATCTAATGTTAATTTTGTTTCATTTACAAATGAATCAAATTTATTATAATCAATTTTATTTATATATTCTTGACTAATTTTTTCATATGAAATTTTCATATTCTCTATTTCAATTCTATTAACTTTTGATTCTAATAATTGATTTAATTGTTTTTTATCTACTTTATTTTTCAATAAATTATCAATTTCTGTAATATTTATTTTATTATTCAATAAATTTTGGAGGTCATTATCAAAATTTTTAATATATTCATGAACATACATTTGCATTTCTTCTAATTTATTTTTTAATTCCATTTTAATTGTTTTATATAAATTATCTAGTTCATTAAAAGAACAATAATTTTCTGCTTTTGATGCAGAAATTGTATTATTTGTAATATTATCTATTTTTTTATTTATTATTTCTAAATCTCTATGTGATAAAGTATTATTATTAATTGTATTATTTAATTGAATTAATTGCTCATTTAATTTATTTATTTTATCATTAAAAATGGAAAATAAATTATCATTCGAACTTGTATTTGTGCTTGCTAAACTTTTTATTTTATTATCTAAAATATTTAAAGTAGTATTTATTGAAGAAACATTATTTTTTAATACATTCATTTCATTTTTTACATTATTTGAATCATTATCTATTTTAGTTATTTTTGAACTTAAATTTCTATTTTCATTATTTGCATTTACTAATATTCCCTCAATTTCTTTATAATCTGCTTTATTTGTTGTTAAATTATTTAAAACATTATTTATATTAGAAAATTGTTTTTTTATATTATCAATTAATCTATCTAAATCATTATCAATTTGAACAATTTTATTATTAATTTCTCCATGATTAAAACTATTTAATTGGTTTTGAATATCAATTAATTCATTTTTATTTGCTTTATTATGTAAAGCTGCAATTACATTTTCTTTGTTAGATTTTGTATTCATTAATTCATTAAATTGTTGAATTGAAACAAATTTATTATTTAATTCATCTAAAGAATACTTTAAATTAATTTTTAAATCCCCATTTGTTAAAATGGTTTTAATATCATCCAAAGAGGGTCTGGTCATAATAATATTATTTATATCAGCTCTATTTGCTTTTTCATCTAATAATAATTGAATATCATCTTTTGTTGGTCTTTGCTCAATATTGTGAGCAACTTCATTAAAAGTTTTCATTATATCTGCAATATTTGCTTTAATATTTAATGATGAATTTAATTCATTTTTAGATGCTTTTGTTCTTTCTATTTTTTCTATTTTTAATTGATTTTCTTTTAATATTAAATATAAATATTTAAAACATTGACGAGTTGTTTCTATTTCATTATTATTCCATTCATTAGGATTATTTAAAAGGGTTTCAAATTGTAATTGTATATTTTCATGATTATTTCCCAAAGATGATTGATTTGAAGAACTTATTGACATTTAAATTTTTTTAATATTTATAATAAATTTTAATTTTTTATAATAAAATGATTAAAGAATTTACATTACATTATCATAAATTGAAATTTTCATTTAAATATCAATCATCTAATCTTTTTAATTTTTCCTCTTTAAAAGAATCTATCATCAATTTTTTAAAACTAGATAATTTAATTAATGAAGATGTCTTTTTATTTTATATTGATTCTAATAACAATAATGAAAAAATTGAAATCTCAAATGATGAAGATTTAAATCAAGTAATTAAATTTGATAATAAATATTATTCAAAAAACAAAAGTATACCTTTAGAAATTAAAATTGAAAAAAAAGATGAAGATTTTGAAGAGGATGATTCGAGTGATGATAATAATTTCATTAATTCAAAAGCTAATTTAGATATAACTAATTCTGTTAAGGAAAAAACTGAAAATTCTAGAGTACAATTTTTAAATGAAAAATTTAATTTAATTCAAAAAAATACAGAAAAACAAAATAAAAAAGTTTTTGAAGAAATTCCTTTTTCTAATAGTATTAATTTAAAAGACACATATTTTTCAGAAATTATTCAAGATAATCAAATAAATATAATAAATAAAAAAGAACCAATAAAAAATAATAAAATTCCAAATATTGATATGAACTATCCTGAAAAAGGTTTTTCTATATTTTGTGATAAATGTGGTGGAAGAATAATTGAACATAGATTTTTATGTTTAATTTGTGAAAATTTTAATTTATGTTATAATTGTTTCAAATTTCATTCTAATCAACATCCCATGATTGTTGAAAGTAAAAGAAATAATGAAATTTATATTAATAATAAAAATGATATTAAATCCATTTTAAAAAATCAGGTTCTTTCAAAAAATATTTTTCAATCACTATTTAACAAAAAAAAAAGTGAATATTGTTTAGAATTAAATGTCCCTGAACATCAAAAAATATTTAATATGCCAGTATTATCTTCAAAAAAAATAGATTTATATGTACAAAATATAGGTAAAGATATTAAAAAACCAATATATATTTTTTTAAGAGATTCAAGAAATTTAAAAATAAATGTTGGATATATAAATGAATTAAAAACAAATCAATCTTGTTTAATCAATATTGAAATAATAACGAATAATTTAATTCATCAATATAATCCAACAATTCATTTATTTTCAAATAATATTAAATTAAACTATGAACCTATAAATTTAGTTATTAATGTTAAATCAAAAAAAGATTGTGATGAATTAAATATTAAAATATTTGATAAATATCAAAATATTAAAAAATGGAAGAAAGAAAATAAAATAAAATTATATGATGAATATTTTAACAATAATTTAAAAGAAGATTTAAATAAAATTAATGAGTTAAAAATAAATGGTGATAATTATTGGGAATTAATTAAATATATGATTTGTACAGTCGAAAATTGAAAAATTAATATTATAAATTCTTATTAACTTTTAAAAAAAGATGAATAAAAACATTGAAAAAAATTTATAAACAATTCATCAAAAAAACAAACAAAAAATCAGAAAATATTAATTATTAAATAAGAAAACACTATTTTTTTTTTACAACTTCTAAATCTTCTATGATGAAACAATAATTTATCAGGTAAAAAAGTCCTATAATAATTTTCTCAAGCAACAAAAGTTTGATTATTATAAGTATCATAAGACTATCCATTCATAGCATCTATTCCATAATTACCTCCGGTCTTTTTTCCCATATTTTGATTATAATTAAGCTATATATTTTTTTAGTATTTCTCCTCTTATTTTTAGGTAAATCTTGTTGCTATATTTTAAATTATTTTTTAAACAACTATTCATATGAATTTTTTATGAACAGTTCCAAATTCTCTTTCTCATAAAAACATATTAACATTTTTCTTTCATCTGTTATTTAATAGTGATTTTCTTTTTTATTGTAGCATTTTTTGAATTATTAAAGTTTCAATTTTTTTAGATATAATATCATTTTTCATTAACAATAATATTAAGTATGATTGTTCAAATATCATTAAAATTCAATAAAATTTTTTTATTCTTTTTCTTCAGTAAATTCATATAATGGATTATTTTGTAATATTTTAAACAAATATAAATCATTTTAATTTAATAATATTAAATTATATTTTTTAACTAAATAATAATTATATTCAAGATATTTCTTTTTTTCTTTCTTTAATTAAGGATTTAAAAAATTCAAAATACTATTAAATATTATTCCATATTTGGAATATATATGTTATTTAAATGAAGAGAAATTATTAAATCAATATCCAAAATTAAAACAAAGATTATATTATTTTGATAGATATATAATCAATAAAAAAATAATTTGATTATGTTTTTATAAATAAAGATTTGATTTTGAAAAGGATTTTCAAAAGAAAATTAAACAAAAAATTAAAAATATTAAACCCTTAATTAGTATGTTTAAATTGTTTTCTTCTTATCCTTCTTTAATTTCTTTAAATTAATCTCAATACTAAAAACGTTATTAATATGAGTAATATATTTTCTAATTCTTTTCCTTTAACAAAAATTAATTATTTTCATCAAAAAAAATAATTAATTAAAAAACAAATTCAATTACATATAAATTATTTAAATTTTTTATTTTTAAATAATAATATTATTATAATAATATTTTTTTAATTGTTGGGGATTGGGGATTGGGGATTGGGGATTGGTGATTGGGGGTTTGGCCCAATC
>Ga0256407_10010847_pt1 | contig 12717 bp, 12 predicted proteins | sample RumenRJG_04DNA_FD_193489 | JGI IMG/M metagenome (GOLD analysis project Ga0256407, IMG submission 193489) | Bovine rumen microbial communities from Lethbridge, Alberta, Canada - RJG_04 | ecosystem: Host-associated > Mammals > Digestive system > Stomach > Rumen | place: Canada: Alberta... | reverse complement strand
CTAGAGTATAGTTAAAGGTAAACTTGGGGACACTGTGTTGGAGATGCTCCGTCATGCTACCAAACAAAAAATGATTCTTATTTTTTGTATTTTTCGTAACTTAATTGTATCTTTGCACGAAGAAACCAATAACATCTTTTTGAATATGACACCAACGGAATTGCGTAACGAGAGACTTGCGGAGCGGATGATCAAACAGTTGAAGCGCCGTAATATGGAAGCCTTCTACTGTGCGACAGCAGCAGAGGCGGTTAAGAAAGTGTCAGAACTGATAGCTGACGGCAGTAGTGTGACTTGGGGCGGATCGATGACTATCCGTGACATCGGAATCCCTCAGGCTCTGAAGGGCAGAGGAACGCTGGAGGTGCTGGATCGCGACGAGGTGGAAAGTCGTGAGGAGGTGGTACATATCTACGAAAGGGCATTCACCGCTGATGTCTATCTGTCGAGTGCGAATGCCATTTCTGAGGATGGTGTGATTGTGAACATCGACGGCAACGGCAATCGTGTGGCTGCCATTACGTGGGGACCGAAGCATGTCATCTTCGTTATTGGTATGAATAAGGTGGCACAGACTGTTGAGGCTGCTTTGGCAAGAGCACGCAGTACAGCTTCTACCACGAATGCTGCCCGCTTTGACATCAAGACACCTTGCCAGGTGGATGGTGTTTGTCATAACTGCAATTCACCTGAGAGCATTTGCAACCACATCCATTTCCTGCGCAATTCGCCCAAAGGTCGTCATACGGTGGTGCTTGTAGGCGAGAATTTAGGTTACTAATCGGATTATTGTGATAGCCATGAATATAAAGAAGATATGGCAGTGGGGGCTTCTGCCTCGCGTGGTGATAGCTATCGTGCTGGGAATTCTGATAGGACTGGTGGTCAACGAGCCGATAGTGCGGGCATTCTTGACTTTTAACATTCTGTTTAGCCAGTTTTTAGGCTTTCTCGTGCCTTTGATTATTGTCGGACTGATTACTTCTGCCATCGGTGACATAGGTAGTCAGGCTGGCAAGCTATTGCTGTTGACAGTGTTGATAGCCTTTGGAGACACGGTGTTAAGTGGCTTACTGACTTACACTACGGGTATGCTGTGCTTCCCTTCGTTGATAGGGAACGCGGTAGCAAGTGGTGTTCCAGAACAGGTTCAGGAGTTGCAGCCTTACTTCAAGATTCAGATACCTCCTATTCTGGATGTCATGTCTGCACTGGTTTTCTCGTTTAATCTGGGCATTTGTATTGCCTATGGCAAGTTGCCCACCCTGCGCTCGTTGGCCTCAGAGTTCAAAGAGGTGATTCATAGGATTATCAGCGGCCTGCTGGTTCCCCTGTTGCCGCTTTATATCTTTGGTCTCTTCTTGAACATAACCTATTCCGGACATGTATGGCAGGCGATGTCTGTCTTTGTCAATATCATTCTGATGATTTTGGTGCTCCACATTTTCATCCTGCTTTATGAGTTTGTGGCAGCAGGTCTGATAGTACATCGCAATCCGTTGCGCTTGCTGTGGACGATGTTGCCTGCTTACGCTACGGCCTTAGGCACCAGCAGCTCTGCAGCCACGATTCCTGTCACATTGAAACAGGCACAAAAAAATGGCATTTCAGAGGAGACAGCAGGTTTTGTTATTCCTCTTTGTGCCACTATCCACATGTCTGGTTCTATGATGAAGATTACGGCATGTGCTTTGGTTATCAGCATGCTTGATGGTATGCCAACTGACTTTGGGCTTTTCCTTCACTTTATTCTGATGCTTTCAGTGGTGATGATAGCTGCCCCGGGTGTTCCAGGTGGTGCCATCATGGCTGCTCTGGCTCCGTTAGCCAATGTTCTGGGCTTTAGTGGACCACAGCAGGCAATGATGATCACCATTTATATTGCGATGGACTCATTTGGCACCGCCTGCAATGTTACAGGCGATGGTGCCATCGCTTTGGTAGTTGACAAGATACGGAAGCATGCTCCCGCCTTGAGTTAGCGGAGCCATCGCTGACTTACTTCCTCTTCCAGGTTTGTGTCTCGTACAAGAATCCGATGTACCCACGAACCTTCAGCTTGTCGCCATCCAGCCAGATAGCGCATTTGTAGTTCTTGCCGTTCTTGGGGTTGTAGATGCGACCTCCCTCCCATTTGTCTTCCTTCTTGGTCAGACCAGAGAGAATGTTGACACCCATCAGCTTGCGAGAACGCAGCTTCTCGTCTTTATTATGTACGTCCTTGGTGTCGGGGCCTTTCTCCAGCCACACAATCTTGCCGTTCATCTTGCCGTTCGACTCATAGATTTCCACCTGTGCGTCACCAGCCTCAGTGAGCCACTTTCCCTTGATGTCCTGTGCATAGCCCACCCAAGCAATCATAGCCAGGGCAAAGCTTAAAATCATTCTTTTCATCATGTTTTGCTTCATGTTTTGATGTTGTTAATCTTTACTTGTTTGTTTGTTTTCGCCGCAAAGATACGATTTTTTACCGATATAGTTCAACAATTATGGATATTTTTGTTTATCTTTGCAGTTCACCAACATCTATAAGAACCATGTTTTCTGCTTTTGTACTCTGTTTGCTGGCGATGGTGAGTCTTGGAATGAAGGCTCAGCAGCCAATGGTGATGCCGATGGCGTTGAAGGCCGGTGACACAATAGCCATCATATCGCCCTCGAGTGCACCAGACGAGACAACCATAGCGAAGGGTTGTGCTACTCTTCGCCAGTGGGGCTATGTGCCAGTCGTAGGAGCTCATGCGCTTAGCGAGTATCATGGATTTGCCGGTACGGCTGACGAGCGGACCTCTGACCTGCTGTGGGCTTTGCGCGATTCAACTGTCCGAGCCGTGATGTGCAGTCGTGGTGGTGACGGAGCTGTACAGGTGTTGCAACGTGTACCCTTGAGCGAGTTTGCCCGGCATCCCAAGTGGATGATTGGCTTCAGTGATGTGACAGCCTTGCATAGTGCTGCTGTCTGTGCAGGAGTGATGAGTATTCATGGTTCGATGTGCGATGGCATTGCTGCTACCGGGGCACAGCGTGACTCCGTGAATGCCATGATGCAACAGTTGTTGCAAGGCCATTTGCCTGCCTACAGGGTGGCTCCCCATCCGCTCAACCAACAGGGCACAGCCACAGGCATGCTGGTGGGAGGCAATATGTCCGTGTTCTGTGGGTTGGCAGGTTCCGACTATGACTTCTTGCAACGTGCTGACGAAGGACTCATCCTGTTCATGGAAGACACTCAGGAGTCTATCAGCAAGGTTGATCGCATGTTGCATCTTCTGGAGATACGAGGCATCTTGTCTCGACTGAAGGGTGTCATCGTGGGACACTTCTCCAAGTACAAGAGTCCAGAGAACGGCTTTGCAGATATGTATGACATGTTACACGAGTATCTGCAACATTATTCCATTCCCGTCTGCTATGACTTCCCAGTGGGTCATCATAGTGGCTACAACTACCCGATGGTGGAAGGTTGTCATATCCGTCTCACCATCAGTGAAGAAGGCACAGAGGTTGTTTTCCAATAGCAGCCACTTAGACGATGCAGAAGTGGCGGAGGGCATTGAGGATGCCATCCTCATCGACTGTCGTGGTGACGTAGTCAGCTTGTTGCTTCAGTTCGTCTATGGCATTACCCATTGCTATGCCTATGCCAGCCTGACGAATCATAGATGTATCGTTGCCTCCGTCGCCAAAAGCAATGGTGTTGGCAGCATCCAGCCCCTCGTGTTGTGCTATGGCCAGGATGCCTTTCCCTTTATCGGCTCCGTTGGCTGTAATATCAGTAAACTCCGGATGCCAACGCCCGGAGATGCAGTGAGGCAACTGTGCCATCAGCTGACGTTCATAGTCAGCAGGGAAGAAAGGTGTCATCTGTAGGATATCCTGCTCGAGCACCTGTTCCAAAGGTGAGGCCTTGTCCAGGTTCTTGACTGCCAGCATCTGTTGGAAGATGCGTTGCACGTCGCCTGTAGGGTCAAGCACAGCCACGTCACGCTGGCCTACAACGATGAGGCTATAGCCCTTTTCCTTTGCGTCGTTGACTATGGTGAGCACGTCACTTTTGGGAATAGGCTGGCAGGTGACATTTTTGTCGCCCACGAAACACAAGGCTCCGTTGGTGGTGATGTACCCGTCTATGAGATGCTCGATGGCCCCTAGGTTGGTAATGATAATCGGTGGACGACCTGTAGCTATGTAGACCCGATGTCCGTTAGCCTTAGCCTGAGTTAAGGCCAAGATGGTCGAGGGTGGTATTTCGTGTGTCTTGAAGCTGACCAGTGTACCGTCAATATCAAAAAATAGTGCGTATCTTTTCATCATGAATCTTTTATTTCTGCAAAGTTACGAAATTGTGAGCAATAAAGAGCAATAATTCACGTTTTTCTAGTATGAAAAGTGATGTGATGATGACAGAAAGCCATCCCTTCGAACCATTTCTGCCAGAAGGTGCCCGGATGTTGATGCTGGGCACGTTTCCACCAGCAGAGAAACGATGGTCCATGCCGTTCTATTATCCCAATTTCACGAACGACATGTGGCGTATCGTGGGATGGTGCTTCTTTGGCGACAAGCAGCACTTTGTGGCTGCTGACGGGAAGCACTACCGTCTTGAGGAGCTGAAGGACTTCCTGACGTCTCGTGGCATTGCTCTCTATGACACCTGCACTCGAATCATTCGTACGAAGAATACAGCCAGTGACAAGGACCTGCAGGTGGTAGAACAGACAGACATCCAGGCGATGCTGCATCGTATACCACAATGCAAGACCATAGTCACAGCAGGCCAGCTGGCAACAACACTGTGTGCCCGGCAACTGCAGGTGGAGGAGCCAAAGGTTGGAGATTTCGTGGCAGTGGACTTCGAAGGACGCCTCTTGCAGTTTTATCGTATGCCAAGTTCTTCGCGGGCCTATCCGATGGCTATTGAGAAGAAGGCAGCGTTCTATCAAAAAGTGTTTAATAACCTGTAGCGGCACCTCTTGCAATATGTCCAGCCATCTCAGCATCCTCTATCACGTTGTAGCCTTCCTGGTGGTTACCATCTGGGGTTCCACGTTTGTGTTCACCAAGCTGTTGCTGCTGGGTGGTCTGACACCAGCTCAGATATTTGTCCTGCGCTTTGTCATTGCCTACCTGATGCTGTTGGCGTTCTGTCTGTGGCGAGGCATCCGCTGGGTGTCAGATTCATGGAAGGACGAGCTGCTGATGGTGTTCTTAGGACTCACTGGTGGCTCTATGTATTTCCTGACGGAGAACAGCTCCATGAACTACACTACAACCACCAACACATCGCTCATCGTCAGCATGTGTCCCCTGATAACCACAGCACTGATATGCCTCTTCTACAAATCGCAACGTCTGAATCGTCGACAGACGATGGGCTCGCTGATGGCTGCTGTGGGTGTAGCATTGGTGGTGATGAATGGTCACTTTGTGCTCCATCTGTCGCCACGAGGCGATGCCTTGGCCTTTGGTGCAGCGCTCTGCTGGGCTGTGTACAGCTTGTTGATCATTCCTGCCAACTTCAAGTATGATACTGTGTTCATTACGCGCAAAGTATTCTTTTACGGGTTGTTGACCATGATACCTTACTTTATATGGCGACCGGAACTGGGCATACATCTGCTTGTCCGCCAACCAGAGCTTGTCTGGAATCTGCTGTTCCTTGGCTGTGTGGCCTCCATGCTGTGTTTCCTGGCATGGAACTGGGTGCTCAAGAAGCTGGGCGCTGTCGTGGCTACCAACTACGTCTATTTCAATCCTGTCACCACCATCATCTTCGCCTGGTTTATACTGCATGAGCAGATTACGGTTTTCTTTATTCTTGGCACTCTCCTGATACTTGTAGGCATGTATCTGGCTGACAGGCACTGAGGTTGAATGGATGATTTTTACCTGATCATAAACAAGAAGCCACTCGCGTGTGTTGCTGGGACGCTATGCCTTCCGCCTGCTTGACGACTATCGCCAGCAGAAGCGACAGGGCATCAAGGAACCTACATTCCACCGTAGTCAGTTGCCGGAGCTGGCTGAAGAATTGGAGTGTTGGGATTAGATCTTTACTTGACTTTCCATACGTTCAGTATAATCCCCTTGAAGTCTTGCGACCAGTCTGGCTGGCAGACAAAAAGCGCATTGTTCAGCCAGTCGTAGGGACTGTCCTTGGGAGCCTCGAACTGAGGTGCTGCCTTGAAATAGAAGGTGGGCTGCCCTTGTGCATCCTTGCCGTTGTGGATGATGCCGCGATTGCGTACGTGGATGTAGGTTCCATCGTGGGTTTGAATACTATAGATAGCCTCCAGTTCTGTGCGACTGCCGTCCACGTTGGCCAGCTGATAGTCTGCTCCGCCATTGAGAATGGTTCCGTGCAGCAGAGGACCTTCAAAGGTACCTCCCGTGATAGGGATGACAATGCGACGGCCATGAGGTGTCTCGCCAAGGGTATAGGTCTGGCCCAGTGTCACGCGTAGCTGCATGGCGAATTCCAGCTGGGGTGTGTCTTTGGGTGTTGCCACCTGTGCCTGCGCTTCGCTAAATGATAAATGACAAATGATAAATAATAAACAAATTTTTCTTTTCATCATAGCAGTTCCAAAGCGCGTTTGACGGCATCGTTCATCTCGTTGATGATAGCAAAGTATTCATCCATGCCCCAGAGGTCGCGAGCTACGAGGGCTTTGAGTTGCAGACGCAGGTAGGGCAGTGTCTGCTGGCGTTCCGCCTCGTCCTTGGGACGTACCTTCTGTTTCTCGCCTTCAGCAAAGATGTTGTCAATGACCTGTTGGGGAATGTCGAAGCGGCTACGGAAGTCGGCAAAATCCTTGTATTGTCCCTGCAGAATCTTGCGATGCTGGTCCACATATCGGAGATTGCCGTTGATGACCATTCCTTTGGCAGACAGTTCCCGATGGTAGCGAGTGTACTTGGTGGTGTCCAACGGTACGAACTCGTCAGGCATGATGCCTCCACCTCCATATACCACGCGGTGGTTCCTCAGCGTATAGTACTTGAGCGAGTCGGCAAAGTGTACACTGTCTGCAGACATCAGTTCGCCACTCTTCAGGCGGTTATAGACATCCATGGCATAGTCGCGCCCCTTGCCCTTCTCGTAAGGTTTCTGAATGCAGCGTCCGGAAGGAGTATAGTAATGGGCAATGGTCAGTCGGATCATCGAACCGTCAGGCAGGTCTATGGGTCGCTGGACGAGTCCCTTGCCAAAGGTGCGGCGCCCCACTACGATGCCCCGATCCTGGTCCTGAATGGCTCCAGAGACAATCTCTGCTGCCGAGGCGGTGTAGCTGTCTACGAGTACGATGACTTTGCCTTCTGTAAACAGTCCTCCTCCCTTAGCCTTGTATTCGGTGCGCTGTGCCTGACGTCCCTCCGTATAGACTATCAGGTCATTGCTCTTCAGGAACTCGTTGGCTATCTGGACAGCAGCGTGCAGGAATCCGCCTCCGTTCTCCTGCAGGTCGAGCACCAGTGACTGCATGCCTTGCTTCTTCAGCTTCTTGAGGCTCTCGCAGAACTCGTCGTAGGTGGTAGCACCGAAGCTGCCAATGCGGATATAGCCTATTTGGGGACGGAGCATGTAGGAAGCATCGATGGAGTGGACAGGAATCTTGTCGCGCACTACAGTGAACAGCAAGGTGTCTGCTATCTCCCGCCGGACGATGCCCAGGCGGACCTTAGTTCCCTTGGGACCACGCAGACGACGCATGATTTCCTCTTTAGACATCTTGACACCTGCAATAATGGTGTCGTTAACCTTGACTATGCGGTCGCCAGCCAGGATGCCTACCTTCTCAGAAGGACCGTTGGTGACAGGCTGGATAACCAGTAAGGTGTCTTCTACCATGTTGAATTGTACACCAATGCCTTCGAAGTTGCCCTGCAGGGGTTCGTTGGCTGCTTTTACCTCCTTGGGTGTAAGGTAGCTGCTGTGGGGGTCCAGTTTTTCCAGCATACCACGAATGCCGTCTTCTACCAGTTTCTGTTCGTCAACGCTGTCAACATAGAGGTTGTTGATGGCCATTTCGGCAATCTGTAGCTTGCGCAAAGGAGCGTCGGCTCCCAGGTTGATGCGCATCTGTGCGCTGGCTATCGTGGTAAACAGCGATAGAATTGCTGTAAACAATATGTTTCTATTCATAGTCATAGTCTTCAGGCTTGTCTTCTTCGATGACGAGGTTGTCGATGATGAAGTTCTGGCGCTCCATGGTGTTCTTGCCCATATAGTATTCAAGCAGTTTCTGCACCTGGTCGTTCTTGTGCAGGGTGACCTGTTCCAGTCGGATGTCCGGACCAATGAATCCTGCAAACTCCTCTGGCGAAATTTCACCCAGTCCCTTGAATCGGGTGATTTCCGGGTCGGGTCCCAAGTCCTGGATGGCTGTCACGCGCTCTTCTTCGCTGTAGCAGTAACGAGTGACAAAGTCGCCTTTCTTGCCATCGTCCCTCATGACCTTGTTACGGATTTTGGTACGCTTGTTGCGGACGCGGAACAGCGGGGTCTGTAGCACATAGACATGACCTTTCTTGATGAGTTCTGGGAAGAACTGCAGGAAGAAGGTGATGATCAGCAGTCGGATGTGCATGCCGTCGACATCGGCATCAGTTGCCACGATGACCTTGTTATAGCGCAGGGTGTCCAGTCCTTCCTCGATGTCGAGGGCAGCTTGTAGCAGGTTGAATTCCTCGTTCTCGTAGACCACCTTCTTGGTCAGTCCGAACGAGTTGAGTGGCTTGCCTCGCAGTGAGAAGACAGCCTGTGTGTTGACATCGCGGCTCTTGGTGATGCTTCCGCTGGCTGAGTCGCCCTCGGTAATGAAGATGCACGACTCCTCCTTGCGTTCGTTCTTCGCGTCGGAGAAGTGGATACGGCAGTCGCGCAACTTGCGATTGTGCAGGTTGGCTTTTTTGGCTCGCTCACGAGCCAGTTTTGTGACGCCAGCCATCGCCTTGCGCTCGCGCTCGCTCTCCTTGATTTTGCCTTCGATGACCTCGGTAACATCCTGGTGGATATGCAGGTAGTTGTCTACCTGTTGCTTGATGAAGTCGCCCACATATTTGTTGATGGTATCGCCATCGGGAGCCATCTGGGTAGAGCCTAACTTGATTTTGGTCTGGCTTTCGAAAACAGGTTCCTCGACATTGATGGCAATGGCTGCTACGATACCTGTGCGGATGTCTCCGTATTCATACTTGCCAAAGAACTCCTTGATGGTCTTGGCAATGTGCTCCTTGAAGGCACTCTGGTGGGTTCCGCCTTGGGTGGTATGTTGTCCGTTGACGAACGAGTAGTATTCTTCGCCATACTGGTTGGCATGGGTGAAGGCTATCTCAATGTCGTCGCCTTTCAGGTGGATGATAGGGTAGAGGGCATCGTTGGTCATACGGTCCTTCAACAGGTCTTCCAATCCATGACGTGACAGGATGCGACGGTTGTTGTACATGATGGCCAGTCCCGTGTTCAGGTAGGTATAGTTGCGCAACATGTTCTCCACGATGTCGTCGTGGAAGGAATATTCCTTGAAGAGCGTGTTGTCAGGCTCGAAATAGATGTAGGTTCCGTTTTCGTCCTGCGAGGCTTCTGTCACGTCACTCTGCAGGATGCCTTTCTCAAAGACAGCACGACGGACTTTGCCCTCGCGATAGCTGGCCACCTCGAAGTGGGTGCTGAGGGCGTTGACAGCCTTGACACCGACACCATTCAGTCCCACAGACTTCTTGAAGGCCTTTGAGTCATACTTACCTCCCGTGTTGAGTACGCTGACCGCTTCGATAAGCTTGCCCTGTGGGATGCCTCGTCCATAGTCGCGGACAGAGACGCGCAGGTTGTCCTCGATATTGATTTCGATGCGGTCGCCCGCATTCATCTTGAATTCGTCGATGGAGTTGTCTATTACTTCCTTGAGCAGCACGTAGATGCCGTCTTCGGGCAGTGAGCCGTCACCCAGTCGTCCGATGTACATGCCAGGACGCGTACGGACGTGCTCCATGTCGCTGAGATGCCGGATGTTGTCATCCGTATAGGCTACTTGTTCCAGGTTTTGTTCGTTGATGTTATTGTCTTCGTTCATAAGTTCTTCTGATAGCACCTGCGGCGCTTATGTTGTTCATGTTCAAGATATTGCCATTGGCTCTGTACTTTCTCGTTGGTCTCCATCTCCACGTTGGTCTCGCCCCACTTGAAGCCGTACTTCTGGTAGTGAGGTATGAGGTCGTAGAAGAGCAGTGCATTGGCGCCCTTCTGCTGGTATTCTGGCAGAATGCCGATGAGCATCAGGTCCAGACACTCAGCCTTGTGGAACTTCAGTGCCCGCAGGCAGTGCCACCATCCGAAGGGCCACAGGCGCCCGTTCTTACACTTCTGCAGGGCACGGGTCATGTTGGTGATGCTGATGCCCACGCCAATGAGCTTGTGGTCGGGAGTGTTCCAATCCTCTATGAGGCAGATCATATCCATGTCGAGCATGGGGAAGTACATCTTCAGGTACTCGTCAATCTGGGCCTCCGTCATCTGCGAGAAGCCGTAGATGTTCTGGTACGACTTGTTGACAACGTCGAGCACTTTGCGTCCGTACTGCTCCTTGCCCAACACCTGACTGCGCTTGGGGTGAAGGGTGTGCAGGTTGTAGCGCTTCTTCACCATTTCAGCCACTTTCTTGTATTTCTCAGGCATACCGTCCTTAGGCACGATGAGTTTGTACTCTACGTAGTCGTTATCCTTTTCCCAGCCCCCTAGCTGCTCCATGTGCTGTGGATAGTAAGGGTAGTTGTAGATGGTAGCCATTGTGCCCAATTGGTCGAAACCTTCGATGAGCATGCCCTCGGGATCCATATCTGTGAATCCTAAAGGCCCGACTATCTTTGTCATTCCTTTAGAGCGGCCCCATTGTTCTACAGCGTCGAACAAGGCACGGCTGACCTCCAAGTCATCGATAAAGTCAATCCATCCAAAGCGTACGCTGCTGGTTTTCCAAGCCTCGTTGGCCCTGTGGTTGATGATGCCGGCAATGCGCCCTACCACTTTTCCATCCTTGTAGGCCAGGAAATACTCGGCTTCGCAGAACTCGAAAGCCGAGTTCTTATTCTTGCTCAGCGTATGGAGTTCATCTCTGTACAGGTTGGGAGCATCGTATTCATTGCCCCGATATAAGTCATAGTGAAATTGTATGAAGGTGTCAAGTTCCTTCTTGTTGGTAACCTTGCGAATCTCTACTGATGGCATATCTTTTGTTTCATTAATTGTGCAAAGATAGTGAAAAAGCCCGAGATGCCCAAATCTTTAACTAATTTTACGGCAAATAAAGAGTTTGTGTTCCCCTTTCGATGTAGTAGTGGCGAAAATGTAGATATTGCCACCGTCCTTGAGCTTCAGTTTCTTGCGAAGCTGGTCGGCAGAGAGCGGAAAGTTGCGCACGGCGATGTTAGCCTGCCCAATGTCAGCCAAAGCAGTCTTCAGCTCTTGTTTGTTCATCGACGAAACACAGTCAATCCGGAAACCTCGTCCGGGGAAATCGCTGATGTCCTCAGAGGCGAGATACAGGTGAGAGTTCTGTGCTACTTGCTGAACGGGAAATCTTCCCTCCAGCGCATCAAAACATCCCGCCTTCATCAGCGAGGCATTAGGTTCGTAGAGGTAGGTAGCCTCCTCCAGGCCCGTCAAAGATTCCCAGGCAGGTAATGTATTGTTCCCAGGCAGGGAATATTTTTTTTCCAGGCAGGGAATAAAATTGAAGGTTTTGCCGTTGTTGACACAATACAGGTGTATGTTATCAGTCTTCTCCCTATGGAGCAACACCAAGAGCAGCTCCTTGCATTCGTTGTCAACACTGACTATGTGGACTTCCGACACATGATGTGGAACGGCTGTTGACGTGCTGTTGAGGTCGCTGACAGCTTTGCGCCAGTCAAGCATGGGCGAAAGTTTCAGGATGACTTTGTCGGCCTTCTCCATCAGCAAGGGCAGCAGTTCCAACACATTGGGTGTGCAGTCCTCTATGCCGTATGTTCGTCCTCCGTGCTCGTTGCGCCGGGCAGGGTCCAGAAAGATGACAGAGACAGGGGAGGTGCGTGTTAGGTATGTTGCTGTATCACAGCAACATACAGTGCAGTCGTGCTTCAGTGTGCGGAAGTTCTCCTCAGCAATGGCACAGAGTTCCTCGTTTTGTTCTACATAGGTGCGCTGGTGGAAGCCTTGCGACATCCAGTAGAAGTCAACCCCGAAGCCGCCTGTCAGGTCTATGAAGGCTTCACCCTCACCAGCCAGCAGTGCTTTGTAACGGGCCGTCTGCTCAGAGGAACATTGCTCCATGTTCAGGTGGGGTGGGTAGACGATGCCCTCCGTAGCTGCCCATGTGGGTATTTTCCGTCTGGCCGTCTGCCATCCGGCTATCTGCTGCAGGGCTGCAGTCAGGTCGACCTCAGTGTCCTTCCCCCCTTGCAACGCCAGCTTCCGTACATCGTCGGAAGCATGTTGGCGAACAAAATCCCATGTCTTTTCGTTCATAAACATGTTGCAAAGATACAAAATATATTTAAATTATGAACTATGAACTATGAACTATGAACTATTTTTTGTATCTTTGCAGCGTATTAATACATGACAGATTATGAAAATAGCTTTAATCGGCTACGGCAAGATGGGCAAGATGATAGAGCAGATAGCCCTCAGCCGTGGTCATGAAATTGTGAGTATCATTGACGTAGACAACCAAC
>Ga0256407_10010846_pt1 | contig 12718 bp, 15 predicted proteins | sample RumenRJG_04DNA_FD_193489 | JGI IMG/M metagenome (GOLD analysis project Ga0256407, IMG submission 193489) | Bovine rumen microbial communities from Lethbridge, Alberta, Canada - RJG_04 | ecosystem: Host-associated > Mammals > Digestive system > Stomach > Rumen | place: Canada: Alberta... | reverse complement strand
AGACCTTGTGGACTTCTTGTTTGAAGGACAAGCCCTGGGCTTGAGAGTTGAGAGTTGAGAGTGTAGAGTGTAGAGTCAGTTTAAAAAGTTTACAGTTTACGGTTTACAGTTTACGGTTTACGGTTTACTGTTTACCGTTTACAGTTTATAACCGCTAACCGCTAACCGATAACAGTTGAGAGTTGATAGTTTAAAGTTGAGAGACAGTTTAAACAGTAGATAGTGCCGCCGCTGGCGGAGTAAAATAGTACTTCAAACTGGCTACTCTAAACTTTCCAACTGACTCTAAACTCTAAACTCTCAACTCTAAACTTTCTCTCCTAAAGAGAGGACCGCTAACCGATAACAGTTGAGAAGTCAACTTAGAAAAATAATTATTTAACTTACTTTTAATTCAAAATCAACTTGATTATGTTTAAGATTCAACCATACGGCAAATCGGAACTTGCCCTTCTGTATTTCCCCAATGCCGCAACAGTCAGTGGTGCTCTGAGCAACCTCAACTACTGGATTCGTCGTAACAAAGCGTTGAGCAAGGCACTGAAGAAGTGCGGCATGCCTCCCCGTTCCAAGTCCTTCACCCCAAAGGAAGTTGCCCTTATCATAGAACACTTAGGAGAACCGTAAGAAATAAATGCTTTTGAGTTGATTCTAACGTAAGTGTTTAAGGATAATCGTAACGGCCCCTTCCCCAATGTTGTACCTTTGCATCGTCAATGAAACGCATTGATAGAGTTTCAGATGAAGGACAGCGCGCAGCCCAACTCTCAACTTTCAATTCTCAATTCTCAATTTTCAATTTTCAATTACAAGTATGGTCCGTTACATTCTCAAACAAATCAAGATTGCTTCAAGCCGTGCTTACGGCAAGTGGTTTGCCAAGAACGTGGTAGAGGAAACCATCGACTTGGATGGTCTTGCCGAACACATGAGTAACCACAACAGTCCCTACAGCAAGGGCGTTATCAAAGGTCTGCTGACCGACATGATTGGCTGTATCAAGGAACTCCTCTTGGAGGGTAAGAACGTCAAGATTGACGACCTGGCTATCTTCAGCCTCGGTATCAAGAACAAGTTGGCAGCCAACTCGGAAGACGAGTTCACCGTTTCCAAGAATGTTGAAGGTGTCAAGCTCCGTGCCCGTGCCACCGGCGAGCTGATGAGCAAGACCCTGAATCTGGAGGCGACCCTGAAGAAAGCCCAGTACATCAACGGCAAGCTGATAAGTGACAACGATAACGTTAACGGGAACGGGAACGCCAACGGTGGCCAACAGCCAAATGCCAACGGCCAAGGTGATGACAACGTTAACCCTAACGCTAACCCTAACCCTAACGAGGGAGGCGGTGATCCCAATCCCGGCGAGGACGAGGACTAATGATGTCTGATGTATGATGTATGATGGATGATGTAAGAGGGATGATGTAAGATGGTTAATGGTTTTGAAAGTTTACGGTTTACCGTTTACCGTTTACGGTTTACGGTCTAGAGTCAAGGGTCAAGGGGCTCTAACCGCTAACCATGAACCATGAACCAAATTGTGTCTGGGGTGAGGCGATTCCATAACCTATGAGAGCTCTTATAAACTTTAAACTATAAAACTGTCTATAAACTATAAACTCTCAACTATAAACTTTATCTGGAATGAACGCTGCCTGCGCACTTACATCACCCTCTTTCTATCATCCATCATCCTATGCCCTTTGAATTATTGCCCTACAGAAATTTAACAAAAACCGAGAAAACCCTATTTGAAATTTTTGGCACTTTGTGCCGTATGTCCTGCTATCGTCATGAATCTGGTCGTAAGCAAGCTTCCGCCATTTTCCTGCCGACAACATAACACATCCTACGGATGTCAAAACTTTCAAACAGAAAAACCCCGCTTCGCTAAAATACCGACCCGAGGGAGCAGTAAGAGTAATATCAAGCGTGTTTGATTATTGCCGAGTCGAGTTCGGATCGATAACTATCAACGTATAGTCACTCTTGTTTGAACTATGCTGAGGTAAATCATGTTTTTGTGGTTTTTCTTTTCTGGTCAGGTTGAAATCTCATAGAGATTGATGGTGAGGCTGCAGGCTTTTATCTGGAAGCTCGCTTACAAGGAAAAGTATGCAGACGCAGCATCAGAGACGTAGTCTCAACCTGAACGGAAAAGGGTTTTGGGTGTTTTTTATGAAAACATTTCTGCGAGACAAATTAATAACAATTTTAAAAAAACTAATATGAAACTCAACTGGTCAACAATCAAGAAGATTATTCAGATTATTATCACTATCCTAACCTCTATAGTCGGTACGCTCTGCGTACAGTCGTGCATGAATGCTTAACGACGTTAAGTGTTCAAGAGGTTCAAGAGGTTTAAGAAGTTCAAGTTTACTGTTCTACTATTATTAATCCTCCTACGCCTATCGGCGAGAGATCTATCAGATCTTATTTCAACGTTAATGCTAACCCTAACGATAACTTTTTTGTTCTCACGGAAATCACGGAAATCACTGAAATGGATTCTCTTTTTCAAATAAACAACGCAGTAAAAGATGTTTGGGCGTACAATCCTGTACGCTATGGCAGAGATTCATTAATTTTATCTTGAAAGTTAACTTTCAGAGTAAAATCAAGGAACCCCTGCCGCGTCAGTGGCACGAGTGCCGCTGCTTATACATCTTTTACTCCACCGCAAGTATTTCTGTGAATTTCTGTGGTATCTGTGTGAGCTGAAAAAAGAAAAAAAGAATCCCTACCACCAGAGATTGGTTAAGATCTGTAAGATTTCTCGAAGCGTAGCGAAGTAGGAGATAAAATAATGTTCAATGAAAGTTCTGAAATCTGTAAAACTGCTCATCGTCCATTGTGTGGCCAACAGGTGCGACAAGCCCTTCAGCGTGGAAAAACTGATAAAATGTGGCATAGAAAAGTACGGTCAGTGTAGCTACCACTACTATGTTCGTTATGACGGGACAGTTGTCCCCCTGCTACCGGAGTCTGTTCAGGGTGTCCATGCCAGGGGCTATAACCACTGTTCCCTTGGCGTAGTCTATGAAGGAGGTCTGAATGAAAACGGCGTGCCTGCCGACACTCGTACCGAGCAACAGAAACATGCCCTCTACGAGTTGCTGAAAGCCCTCGTACATGATTATCCGACGGCCCGCATCCTCGGCCATTGCGAACTACCAGGCGTCCATAAGCGCTGTCCCTGTTTCACAGCCAGCAAAGAGTACACCGACCTGCAACCCCAGGCCAAGTAACTAACTAAGACAAGCCTCTGTTAAGCATCAAGCAAAACAGAGACTTGTTTTATATGTTTATTAGGGATCTTTTTGTGGTAAACTGTAAAATTTATGTTCTCAGGCAGAAATGACAAAAAAATCCCACCTCTTGCCTAATTTGCTGTTGCAAAGATATAGTTTATTTCCTAATTACCCACATTCCATCATCATCCTTGCCTTTACGCTTCAAAACACCAAGCTTTTGTAAAGCAGAAAGGTCACGTTCGATGGTGCGCTGGCTCACCGACAAGGTCTCCGACATTTGTTTGCCGGTGATTGTCAGAGACTCTTTAATGAGATTGAGGATTTTCCGCTGACGCTCAGTGAGTTTCTTCTCCGACATGTCTCCGACATTCTGCATGTCGGTAGCGGTATTTATATACTGGCGTGTCAAGCTCCAATCCATTTAGTACATTTTGAGATTTGTAAAATTCGTCTATCATTGTTTCTACTGTTAATTTATAGGTAGGTATGTTAATTATTTCTTACCCGTTTCTGCAATTCTTCTATCTTTTCCATCAATTTATCAAACTCCAGCGATTCCCCATAGATAAAGAAACGTCGCATGTCAGCATAATCGGCTTTCCACGCCTCCAAATCCTTCTCTGGTATCATGAAATTGATGGAGGCAGGAACAAGAAGATCGTAGTTTACATACTTCAAAGCATAATACGCTCTACGATGCTCCACTATAGCATCATAGAGTGAGCGGTTTGCCAATGCATCTCGTCCATATTCGGTGTCCATCAGTCTTTCCAGATCATACAGATGGCGAGACATACGAACACTCCTAGGCATCTCCTTCTGGAACTCTTCGGCCAAAAGGAACAGCTTTTCCAAAAAAGTACGGGTAGGAACAACAGTCCTTATCTTGCAATTAGCATCGGTATCTTCATTTTCAAAAGTCTCTCCAATTAATGAACGGATCTGACGTTCCTCGGTTGGTTCGTCCATGGAGAGGCAACTAATTTCAATCTTCACACGCGGGGGAATGTAGCTGATAGTATTCTCAATGATTGAAGGATAGTGCAAGAGAATAACCGTAGGGTCTTTATCTGAGTCTATCGGCTTCCATTCTCCGTTTTTGTCCTGCAATTGGGTGACATTCTCAATGGTGTACCCTGTAATACCTAGAATCTTTAATTGTTCATCAAGTTGAGCAGCAAGTGTCTCTTGGATATATTTACGTGCCAGCTTTTTTAGCTTATCACGCTGACTTTTGTTTGCTTTCTCTATGCCAAAGAATGAGTGGCTGATGGCTAAGTCAATGTCTTCTGAAAAACGTTCAATGATTTTGAAACCTTTAGAGAGGGATGTACCACCCTTAAATATCAGCGAATCACAGCAATTAGTTTGAAATAGAGCTTTTAACGTGACTGTAACCCACCAATCCTTTTCAATTGCCACTTGATTGATACCAGGATTCTCGGTTTCCGTCTGTTGCAGCATGGCAAGACGGTCAATAAGCTCATTATTTAGCCAGAGTTTTCCCATTGTCATTATTCTGATTTAAGCATCGGTTTTACAATTCGTTTCATCCATGCAGGCATCAAATCCACATCTCTCATCAAAGATTCCTTGGCCGGCTCTTTTGAGATCAATGAACTTATCGTCTGCAACTCTTCATCGGTTACATTTACTTGCTTTAATGTCCTAAGAGCTTGCACCAATAAGGCTACAAGGCGTGTCTCATAGCAGAAGTTCTTTGGAACGCCCCGTTTTAGGATAACCTGACGATTTGCAAGTTTGATAGTTCTCTCACTACCTGTAGTAAGATATGTATAATTCATCGGTACTTGGGTCGATAGTCCCAGCACATTTAAAGCTGTCATTCCAGAAGGTAGCACTTGGGCACTATCACGGGTGGCAATAGCCTGTACTACCTTGTCGACAGAAGGAAGAACTATTCCAAATCGGCTTTTTCGGGGTTTGGCATAGATTCCTTGTGCGAGCTTCACGAGCATTCCGCCATCTGTTAATTCAGAGAAGGTGCCGCCAACATATTCTGAATGGAATTCTGGAAAGTCAGAACGGAATAAAACACTATCCTCAGGCATTGCCTCAATGCGTTCTCTAAGAGTACAATTATTTATAATCGATTGTCCTATATTCATTTGAATATGATTTTTTAGATTCATCAAGTTCGTTTATTTGTATGCATAATCATTGCCTTTTATTAGGAACATACTCATCTTTTATTGATTTTACGCTACGAATTAGTCAATAACATGGACAAGCTGCCAACTTCAAATTCTGATTCTGATAAGATTCAAGGAAGTTGGTTACGAATAATACACAGTTCTTATGCATTGCCTCACAACGACCCTTAAAGGATTTCGTATCTATTATAGAATGATCATCACTCATGCGACCTTTGAAATTTTGACAATTTTTCAAGTACAAAGGTAGTAAATAAAAAAACTATATGACAATAATTATGCTGATTTTTTATGCCTTTTTTGTATTTTAAACATATAATTTATAAGATTTTTGGCGAAACAGGTCTTAAAAATGTTAATTCAAGAGATTATAATTGATATTTTTGGTTATTTGACTCTCAAAATCTAATTTTGGACACACGGTCCAGCGTTACTGGGAATTAAAAAAATATAATAATGAAAAAGGACAAGAAAAAAGAGAATGCACTCTTTGTCTTGAGTTTCGGGGCTCCCCAATTTGTCTCAGGAATACTGGCACAGTTACCAAGTAATTGGCAAGCATGGATAGGAATTATTTTAGGATTATCATTAATGATTTATAGTGGCTATTTCTATCCCCAAAAAGAGAAGACCGATTCTCAGTCATAGCAATTTTATCTTTGAATTCGGGCGGAAACTTGACTAATTTTGATGTTTCCGCCCGAGATACGATGCGTCCCAAATAAAAGCCTTAGGTCTAAAACTCCTTAAACCACATAATTATTGTTCATCTGAATCTAAATCTTAATATCGTATATTCCTGTCGTAGTTGCCATCCTTATCCCTTGTGACTATCCACTTGCGATATAGTTTCTGTTCACGGATTTCGTCCCACGAGTACCGTTTGGCATCACTCCATTTGATAAGGAAGAAATAAGTAGTATCAGTCTTGCGGAGCAAATAATAATCTGTCCTGCAAGTAGAGTCTGGAAATATAGCTTCACTATTATGGATGTATAAACCATTTACTTCAAGTAACACATAATCATTCATACATCTTGATTGTGAGTAAAGAGGAAACGCTCTATCGTATATACTATCAATATCATTACAATGAGACGGACATATAAATAGGGTATCGTTTGTACAGTTTACGAATAATTCGTTTCTTACATAGTCTATTACGCCTCCTTCTAAATCTACTACGATATAGTCACTTGCAGAGTCCATTACGATAGAGTCACTTGCAGAGTCCATCACGATAGAGTCACTTGCAGAGTCCATTACGATAGAGTCACTTGCAGAGTCCATTACGAATGATTCTCTTGTTAAGTCTATTACGATAGTGTCGCTTGGTTTGGATGTTACAACAGAGTCGCTTGCTTTTTCCGTTACGACAGAGTCGCTTGTTTTCTTCATTTCGCATGAAAAGAATAGACAATTGACAACTATAACTGCACACAATATGCTGATGTTTCTTCTAGCTGTATTCATAATGATTGATTTTATTTCTTGCTATTGAACAAGCTATCGGTGATGATGAATTCTGTATGTTTCTTATCTGTATTTATGACTTCCTCAACTCCACCTCTTCCCCAATAACATACAGACTTAGTTTTCGTTTCGAATTTGAAGAAACAAGTATCGTTAACAATCAACATTGAATTAAGAACCCAAAATCTTAATTTAAGACTTGATCCTGCATCAATTTCATGAGAAATCGTGTCAGTGTCATGCGAAAATGGATGTTTACCAGAAGCCACCCCCATATGAACCAGTTTAACAGGTGATGACGTTTGATTGCAGAAGTCTACTCCGACGCGCCATGTCCAACAGCATGAACTGAGGAATATGCATGGGCCTAAAAGGAATAATATGTAAAATCTTACAGTTTTACCCAACATATGTGATTCTTTATTTAAATATAAATAATAACAATACAACGAAATATACTAACAAAGAAAAATAATTAATTACAACTTTCCAAACATCTTAACATATATTAATGAAAGAGGATATCTATATTCTATCATGAATGTTTCTATTCGGTTTACGCTTTAATAAGATTCGCATTATTCCTATATAACAACCTTACCAGTTTTTCTTTTTAGGAGATTTCCCCCTTAATCCTCCATATTTGTTTGCCTCATCCTCAAGAGGACCACGATCGAATCCATAACGCATATACTGGCCTGTAATAGTTCTATAAAATCGTATATAGCCTCCATTTCTCTTCATTTGCTGAAGATGTTTGTTTTCATGTTTTCGAAGCCCTTCTGATTCGAGAGGTTTTGCACCTTTCTCTTCAGTAAAAACATATCTACCGTGAGAAAAGCCACCACCCTTATTCTCACTTCTCATAACAAGACTTGCAATCCCTCCTTTTCTGTAGATGCCATCGTCGCCATAGGAAACAGGTTTTCCGTTTTCGTCCTGTGGCTGATACCCTGCACCAAAAATAGCATTATCTAATACGGTTCTTGAAAAACCACTTATTGACCCACCTACAGCACCTTTCCAAACCAAAGAGGGGTCATTATGAACCATACCATTAACCATGCCAAAAGAATAACCCGACATGGCTCCTCTAAATGTGTTGATTCCTATTTCCGAAATAAAATTTTTTAAACCATTTGTTCCTAAAGGGGAGTATGTCGGCAATCCGGAAGAGACAAAAGCACCGACAACCATTCCAGGAATATCCTCAAACGATATACTTTCTCCAAAGATCGTATTTGAAATAGTATTATTTACCATATTGGACAACAGGCCATAGGCGAAACTATTTCCAAATGAACCAAGTTGTGTTCCTAACAAAGACGTACCAACACCTAACGTCCCCGTTACTGCTCCCATTCCCATGCATTTTAAGAAGTCACCGACATCCCAATTGCCTGTAATAGCAGCTGTGAATGAATATGTCGCAGCATTCATTGCTGCACCTATAATTATGGGTGCAAGCCACCAGAATTCTCCATTTCTATCAATATACTTGTACGGGTTATTTCTGGCATAGATATAGGGATTATAGTCCCACGCATCACCCTCGCTATTAAGCAGCGGATCGGGGCTTACGAAGCGGCCCAGGTAAGGACTATATAGACGAGCATTGACCTACGGTCGAGCTTGCTTTCCGTTCGGCAATGATTAAGCATGGCTACTCCTCTACCCATTCCTTGAATCTGTTGACAAAACTCATAAAAACATTGTAAATTGCAGCCTGATACGGATTATTATCACCGAACTGTTCCCCATTATTAAACCGTTCCAACAGATTCCACTCGTTGGGTTTTACTCGTTTTAAAAGACGCGACCTTTTCTCTTCCAAATAGTCCAATGCAGCCTTCTTGTCATGTTTCCAGGCACAATACATGACTGGCACGACACCTTCTTGGAAAATCAGGCCCTGCTTATCTAATATCGCAGTTTCTTCGATAGCACTGTCCTTATTTGACAGCCTCTCTATATACGGAAGGGCGTAGGTCTTCATCCGCCATATCAGTTTCTCAAGTTTTTGACGGAACACCTCTTCGCTAATATTGTCATGAAAATTGAAATCTATATTCGAAGATTCCCCCTCTGGCAAAATCCACTGAAGTCTGCATACAACAGCCCCGGGTCTAGCGACTGTCACATTTTTCAGTTCATGTAATATTTCTTCTATATCACGATAGTTTGCGCCAGACAAAAGCGTAATATCTGTAAAACCGTGATGGAAACAATCTGCATCATATACCAATTCTACAGACGTATTCTTGTCAATATGCTTTACAAAAGTGGTTCTTGATTTAAGATATCGAAAACCAAGTGGCTCCAATTCTGTCTGTAGAGCTAATTGAATTCTTTCTGTTACCTTCATGACTCGATTTGATAAACTATAAATTTGTAATACAGCGAACAAAGTTACATATTATCTCGTAAATATAATACATCTACTTGCAAAAATGATTATCTTCTCTTATTTATGAGCATCATATTATTTTGGGTAGGTTAATTGATTATAAAACTTAATTTCGAAATTATATGAAGATTGGAAACCTTTAGGTAAGCCCAATCTATTCGCTTTGGGACCAAAAAATTCTATTTTGGCTCCTGATTTTAATTTTTTATGACTTCTTTTTGAAAATTCGTAGGCTTAGGATTATTCCCGTTCTTTACTTCAACAATATGAATCATACCTTTTTTATCTATTGTAACAACATCTGTGAAACCATATCCTTTTACGCCATCCACTCGATAAGCAAAATGCCTACCCACAATTTTTTCTCCTGAAGCGCTTAAATCTTCCATTGCCTGCAATTCTCCAATTTCCCCAATCTTATGAGGTGATAATTTCCCATTTTCGTCATATCCTGTAATTTTTGTCGGGGTTATTTCTGAAACGGAATACGATTTATTTCGTGTTCCTGTCATAAAATCTCGATTATGACAATGTGCATCTATACCACCTATTACGCCTCCCACAGCTGCGGATATACCAATTTGGAGAAGACTTTCTTTCCAATCAAATTGATAGGGAATCCCTGTTATCGCTGCATTAAACATATTTTGGGAAGTGTTTGACACAAATCCACTTACAGCGCCTATAGTTGCTCCAGCAATGAATCCTGTTGCACCAAGTCCGAGTGAAGACGCGAAAAAGGAACCTGCAGCTCCGCCCAAGGCACCTGCAAAAGCACCTGCCCCAGCAAACATTATACCATCCCAAACACTATTGATGTTGTCCCAGTTTTGCCAAATATTACATCCTGCACCTATAGCTGCAAAAATAGCCCACCACCAAATCTCCCCATTCCTATCAATATATTTATAAGGGTTATTTCTGGCATAGATATACGGATTGTAATCAAGGGGGCCACCCTCGCTATTTAGTAACGGGTCGGGAGTGATGAAGCGGCCCAGATACGGGTTGTACAAACGAGCGTTAGCATTTATCAACCCGAACATCCACAAGTCTTCATGACCTGTATAGGTTCTGTAGAAAGGGCCAATGATACTTTCTCCAGGCTGGTAAAAGACTGTGTTACCACCAACCTGATGGGTTCTTACTCCCCAAGGAGAATAAGAATATCTATATCGTACACCTTACCTGCATCTTTTTTCTTTTGGTTTGTGTGTTCATTCATTTTTTTTGTACCTTTGCGTTCGCAAAAGTATCAGAAGAATAAAATGACACAAGATATACCTATAGGTAGGACTAAAGAAGAGATAAAGATTAGAGAAAGACTCATAAAAGAATTCTATTCACAATGGATTGCAGAACATCCAGATAAAAAGGTTCTTAACTTTGCTCTTGGAAAATTTATTTCTGTTAAGTTTCTTTCTATTAATGAGACCTATGAGAAAGCCGCCCGTAATTATGAATCAACACTTGCGGTTTTCAATCTAACAGAGATTCTTCAAAACGCCATGTTGGTTGAAGAACTTCCCGCTAAACGTAACACCCGTAATCAGAAACAATTTGAAAAGTTACTGGTCTTGCAATACAAAGATGTCAAGCTAACAGTTGGACTCCAACGCTCCAACCAAGATCTTGTCCAATATTGTATCACTGTTCCCCAGAAACAGAATCCGACATAAAAACAAAACCATCAACTCCGAAGAGTGATGGTTTGTATATTTGGGGCTCGAAACGACTTTGTGAGCCATAAAGGTTGTCATCCTTTCTGCGAATTCCCCTATTTGACTTTGCAAAGGTACGTACTATTAATGATACCACCAAACTTTTTCCCATTTTTTTATTCAAAAAACGATTAATAACAAGCAAAAGCCTATGGGCTAAACATTAAATGATGAGCTACCGATGTGGTAAAGACTTTAGACCTTAGACTTTAGTTAACGAAAAACGATAACGTTAATCGGTTATTGGTTATTGAATAATTAAAGGTTATCGATTATTGGTTATTGGTTCAGGGTTTCAGGTTATGTGGTTCCCTCAGACATCTTACATCAGACATCAGACATGTCTAACCCTTAACCATAAGTGCCCTCTTCCTTCTTCCCTCTTCCCTCTTATCTCTCAAACTCAGATTTGCCCGGCAAGACCTTTTCTAAGCGGTTTATCAGAAGTGGTTTACCGTAATAGTAGTTATCACGGTACTCATCATTGAGGACTATTACATCACAATTTGGCAGATTGAATTTATTCTATTCTTCTTACTAAAGCATTTCCTTTGATATTATTAAACGTTCCCACATATTGAAGTTGATTGAGGATAGGCGCTCCATTATCCACTTCATAATCTACTTGAAAGTCTGAGCTATATAGAGGAAAGGCTTTGTCCCAGTCATAGGATTCTCCTTTGTATCGTGTTATACGCAAGGTACGACAATCAAAAAATGCAGTAAACGAAAAATCTCCGAACCAGCCAACCCTATCTCCATACCAAAATCGGCTATTCTTATTCTTGATAAAGTCTATACGGTATATGCTATCATCCGAACCGTAAGTTATTTTGTATGCCTTAACATTAAACCAACGTTCCGCCTCATAGGCTCCTATTGGGGAATATGGATAGGGACGAGCATAAAAATAACGACTAGAACAAATCGGGCTGAAATTTAGAAAATCGACAAGAATACACTTTATATTAACACTGTCTTGGTCCGTTAGTCCATACGGTCCCTTAAAACAGATGTCCTCTATTTTAATATCACTAACATCTTTCGTCACATCTATAATTTCCAAACCGTTATCACCACAGACCCGACAAATGCAATTGGCAGAAAACGAAGGAAAGGTATCTATGCAAAGCATGGCTTCTATTTTATATTTTCGCTCTCCGTGTTTCTGCTTCAAATCAAGTTGAAGTCGATTCATAACTTGCCTCAGCAACTTCTTAGGCTTGCGTACAGGCTTAATAGAAAGTGTTCTTAATGAATCCTCCTGCTCCACCAAATCGGCAGAGTAATCTACTATTTGGGCACAAACACTATGTGCCCAGAATAAAAGCAGGAGCATAAACACCAAACATCTCATAGATGTTGCAAATTTACATCGTTTTAATATTCTATGAAAGAAATTTAAAAAAAACTATAGCCGATATGATTCAGGGATAACAAAATTCGTATCAATGGTAAATCTGTAACTTTTGTTTTTAATACTAATTGTAAAGGCACCATGGGAGCCTCATGACTTTCGTAATAGGCACGGCCTAACAAGTAGTGTGCCAGTAGTTGATGTTGGGCTTTCCGTGCTTATCAAAGAAGTTGACGTAAGGCTTTACGTCCTGAACGGAGAATGATAAATCGCTACGGTTGCATTGATTGATGCTGTCAAGACCACGACGCATGGACTCATATTTGCCT
>Ga0256407_10010845_pt1 | contig 12719 bp, 10 predicted proteins | sample RumenRJG_04DNA_FD_193489 | JGI IMG/M metagenome (GOLD analysis project Ga0256407, IMG submission 193489) | Bovine rumen microbial communities from Lethbridge, Alberta, Canada - RJG_04 | ecosystem: Host-associated > Mammals > Digestive system > Stomach > Rumen | place: Canada: Alberta... | reverse complement strand
AAAGGTACTAATGAAATTATCTTTGAAGAGAATTTTAATATATACAAAGCTTTAACAACTGCAGAAGAAAATATTTTTTTATCTTATATTTCAACTGATAGTGATGGGAAAGCTCTACGACCATCTATTTTAATTTCTAAAATAAAAAAAATATTTCCTGAGTTAAAAGAAGATAGTGATGTTACTAAAAGAAAAGGAAAGATTATTCATAAAAATGAGCTGTTTTTTGAACTTTTGTTAAACATTAGAAATTGGACAGATGGAGAAGAAATTATATATGATTGGTATAGTGTTTTTAAAGCTTTTATAGATAATTTAGAATGGAAAGATAGACTTTTAAGTGCGACAGATGCTTTAAAATATACAAATAAGCCAGATATATTAAAACAAGATAATGTACAAAAACTATATGGTGACGTTTTAAAAACCAGTGTTTCTAAATTAGAACAGTATAGATCATGTCCATTTGCATTCTTTTTAAAATATGGACTTGCATTATCTGATAAGGAGCTATTTAAAATTGAATCTATCGATACAGGAAGTTTTATGCATGAAGTTATAGATGTTTTTTTTGAATATATTAGGATAAATAATTTAGATTTTAAAACTATTACAAATGAACAAATGGAAAATAAAGTTGAGGAAATTATACAAGATAAGTTAAAACTTAACAAAAATTATATTTTTGTTAGCACACCTAAATATCAATTTTTAACAAGAAGATTAACAAAATTAATAATAAAATCAATAAAACATATTATTAATACACTTGTATATAGCGATTATAAAATTATAGGAAATGAAGTTGAATTTAAAGACGGAGGTGATTATGCACCTATAAAAATACAGTTAGATGATGGAAGAAGAGTTGAACTTACAGGTAAGATTGATAGAGTTGATTTAGCAAAAACGAAAGATGGAAATTATATTCGTGTTATAGATTATAAATCTTCGGTTAAAAATATTGATTTAAATGAGGTTACATTAGGAATTCAAATACAACTTTTAACATATTTAAATGTAGTTACAAATGAGGAATTATTACCTTCTGGTGCATTATATTTTAATTTAATAGATCCTATTTTAAAAGCAGAAAGGAATATAACACAAGAAGAACTAGAAGATAAGATAAAAAACGAATTTAAAATGAAAGGACTTATTTTAGCAGATATACATATTGTAAAAATGATGGATAATACACTTGAGAAAGGATCTTCAAACATTATTCCAGCATATATTGATTCAAAAGGAGAGCTAAATGTAAATAAACCTAATATGCTAACTAAGGAACAATTTAAGGTATTACAAAATAATATTTATAATACAATTAAAGATATATCAGAAGAGATTTTATCAGGTCAAATAAGTTTAGAGCCATATTATAATAGATTAAAGAAAAAGACACCATGTGAATATTGCAGGTTTCATTCTATATGTAAATTTACTCCAGGATTTTGCGAAAACAAGTATAAATATATTGGAAATAAAACAAAAGAAGAGATTATAAATGAAATTAGTAATGTAAATGAAAAATATGATAGTGAAAGAAGATGTTAAAATGCAAGATTTATCCAATGAAAATATTATTCATATTAAAAATGAAAAAATGGAATACTTACAGTTTAGAAGATTATTACAGTATAAAGAAGTAACACATGCTATTACATTAAAACCATTTAATTTTTGCAGTAATGTTGAGTATGAGGCTAACAAGGATAAGGTAGAGAATAATTATAAAGATCTTTGTAATTGTCTGCAGATTGATAAAAATAAAATAATTAGAGCAAAGCAAACACATACAGATATAATAAAATGTGTTACACAAGATGAAATTGGAATATTTCCCAATAAATTAGATGATGTAGATGGACTTATAACAAATGAGAGGGGATTGGTATTATCTTTAGTTTTTGCAGATTGTATTCCTTTAATATTTTATGATCCAATAAAAAAAGTAATTGCCAATGTTCACTCTGGATGGAAAGGAACAGTTCAAAAAATCGCAGACAAAGCGATAGAAAAAATGATAAACAGTTATAATTGCTACGCAAAGGATATTTTGTGTTTTATAGGACCAAGTATAGGAAAATGCCATTTTGAAGTAGAAGAAGATGTTTTTGTTATTTTTAAAGAGGCGTTTAAGAAAATGGAATGCTTTAATGAAATGGTTGAAAAAAAGAAAACCAAAAATGGAGAAGTAAAGTATTATATTGATACTATAGCAATTAATAGAATATTATTAGAAAAAAATGGGCTATTGCCAGAAAATATTATAGAAAGTAATATATGTACAGTGTGTAATTCAAATTATACACATTCGTTTAGAGCTGATCAAAATAATTCTGGAAGAGCAACTTGTATAATTAGTTTAAATTAAAAAGAGAGTGGATTTTTAATGTATGATGATTGGGAGAAATTAGAAAATTCTATTAAAGATTGTAGCAGATGCAAATTATGTAAGGTCCGTAATAAAATTGTATTTGGTGTAGGAAATAAAAATGCAGATCTTATGTTTATTGGAGAAGGACCTGGAGCAGATGAAGATAAAATTGGAGAGCCATTTGTTGGTAAAGCAGGAAAATTGATGGATACAGCTTTTCAAGCTCTAGATATTAATAGAGAACAAGTATATATTGCAAATATAGTAAAATGTAGACCGCCTGGTAATCGTAATCCGGAACAAGATGAGGTAAATGCATGCCTAGATTATTTAAGAAATCAAGTAATATTAGTAGAACCTAAAATAATTGTTCTTTTGGGGAGTGTTGCCTTAAAAAATATACTTGGAAAAGAATATAATATTACTTCTTCAAGAGGAAAATGGATAAGCAAAAAAAGTATATTATATATGCCAACATTTCATCCTGCTGCATTACTTAGAGACGAAAGCAAAAAAATAGATTTTTGGAAAGATTTAAAGCTTGTAAAAGAGAAATATGAGGAGTATGTAAATGATCAGAAAAATAATTAAACATTTTGTATTAATATGTAAACATAAATGGCAAGTGTTTAAGCTATGCTTAAAAGTTGGCTTGTTTTGGAGAGGGCTTATTCATGACTTATCAAAATTTTCAATTACAGAATTTTCAGAAAGTGTAAAATATTATAACGGAAGTAGAAGTCCTATTGGTGTATGTAGAAGAGAAAAAGGATATTCGTTGGCTTGGTTACATCATAAAGGAAGAAATAAGCATCATCCGGAATATTGGTATGATTATAATTGTAGAGAAATTACTATAGTAATGCCATTTAAATATGCATGTGAAATGGTGTGTGATCAATTGGCTGCAGGAAAAACATATTTAGGCAAAAAATGGGATAAGGGACATCAACTTAAATATTTTTTAGAGAATAAGGATACATTTCAATGTAATGAAAAACTTAAATGTTTTTTAGAAGAAGTATATACTCAAATTGCAGAAAAAGGGATTGATGAAGTAGTAACTAAAAATAATTTAAGGAAAATTTATGATAAATATGTAATTAAATAAAAAAATTTGCAATATATGAAAGGAATATAATATGAAATATACGTACAAAGAAATAAAGCAAATGTCAGAATATTGCTTAAATTGCAAAACAAGACCGTGCATTAAAGGATGTCCACTAAATAATAGAATTCCAGATTTTATTTATGAAATAAAAAATGAAAATTATAAAAAAGCATATGAAATTCTAACAGAGACATCTGTTCTATCTTCTATATGTGGAATAATTTGTCCGCATAACAGCCAATGCGAGGGAGAATGCATCCGAGGAATAAAGCAAGTACCTGTATCTATAGGAAAATTAGAGGAATTTGTTAGTGATATTGCTGTTAAAGAGGGATATTCTATTTTTGAACAAATGGAAAAACCAAATGGGAAAAAAGTTGCTGTAATAGGAAGTGGACCAGCAAGTCTAACATGTGCGGCTTTTTTAGCAAAATATGGCTTTAAAGTTACGATATTTGAAAAAAGACAAAAAATAGGTGGTATTTTAAGATATGGTATTCCAGATTTTAGATTGGATCAGACGTCCTTAAATGAAACTATAAAAAGAATAATAGATTTAGGAATAGAAGTAAAAATAAATGCACAATTTGGTAAGGATTATGTATTAGAAGATTTGCAAAAAGAGTATAATGCTATTTTTATAGGAATTGGTGCAAATAAATCTTGCAAAATGGGTATTTTGGGAGAAAATTTACAAGGTATATATGGTGGAAATGAATTATTAGAATATAAAGAATATCCAGACTTTAAGGGAAAAAAAGTATCAATAATTGGTGGAGGAAATGTTGCAATAGATGTTGCAAGAGTTATAAAAAGTCTTGGTGCAAATGAGGTTATGATTATTTATAGAAGAGCAGAAAAACATATGCCTGCAGAAAAAAAAGAAGTACAAATTGCTAAAAATGAGGGGATAAAGTTTGTATTTCAAACTAATTTAGTACAAGTAATTGGAGATAATAAAGTAGAAAAGCTAGAATGTATTAGAACAGAACTTGTAAAAAAGGAAGGAGAAACAAGAGAAATACCAATAAATATTGAAAATAGTAATTTTTATATAGATATGGATTACGTGATCATGGCAATTGGTTCTAAACCAGAAAATGAAATAATTGATGCAATAGGTGTAGAATGTACTAAATATGGATACATTAAAGTAGATGAAAATTATATGACATCTAAAATTGGTGTGTTTGCTGGAGGAGATTTAATAGGAGAAAAACAAACTGTGGCATGGGCTGCAAGAAGTGGAAGAGAAGCGGCTAAAGCAATAAAAGAATATTTAATGTAAAAACAAAAGAATACAAAATTTAGTCTAGAAATTTTGTATTCTTTTGTTTTAATTGATAAAATTTATAATAAAAAATATTGCTTATCTTTTTAATATAGAAAATTTTTATAAATCTACGATTATTCTTTTGAAAGACTTTTTTGAAGATGTAGCATCTGTGCTATTTTTTTAAATAATGAAACAACTGGATTGTTTTTTACAGGTATTAGCGCTATAGAATTATTTTTAAATTCTGTGCGTTTTTTTTCAAGATCTGCCATTTTTGATATATAATAATTACTATAGAAAGAGTAATTGTCAGTTGTTCCAATATAACGTTGGTAGCAATATAATTTATTTCTAAAATTTTCGATACCTTTAATTGAGTATAATTCGTTAAAATATAAATCAAAATAACTAGATAAAATCAAGTTTTGTGTTTCAATAAATAGGTTTGTTACTCTATTTTTTATTTTTTCAATTTTTATTTCAAATTTTTCTTTCTTTTTACCTAGTTCATTATTTTCTAATTTATATGAAAGATATGAAAGTTTATCTTCTAATATCATAATAATATCTAAATTATCACGTATTTGCTTAAAACTTTTTTTACTAGTTAGTGTAGTTAAAGTAGTTTCAAATACTAAGTTACCATTTAAGGTACTATTAAATAATATATCTTCACCAACAATATATGCTAATTGATTTACTAAATTGCATTCTAAAGGATAATAATCTGGACTAGTGGTAGGAATAGTGATTCCAAAATATTTTACTTTATCTTGTTTTAAATTTAAAATTTTAGATGTCATTAATTGAACAGCTGCTTCATTTAAAGCCATTCCAACTAATTTAGGATGTGTAAAGTCACATAAGCCTAGACGTAATAGATTATTGTTTTTATCTCTATTTTCTTGTATAAAATGAATTAATTCATGTATTGCAAAATTTATTAATTCATTTGGAGCTATATTGTTGCTAAAATATATAGAAGAATTTCTATGGTAATACTTGGCAAAAGTAGTTCCATTTGGCATTTGTACATAGTACATTGGAAGCCTAGAAAAAGCAATAAATAATTTATCGTAATCTAAATTTTGCTCTGGAAAAGTAGAAACTAGTTTTTCAGCAACATTTTTTGCAATACTATTAACCATTAATGCATCTAATGGCTTTATTATTTTTATTCCTTCTTTTGCTAAATCAGATTCAATACTCATCTTATTCTCCTTGTATAATTATATTAGTATTATATAATAACCATAAGAGAATTGGTATTTCTACTATTTTACGATTTTATTACAAATTTATGACAAAAATTATTTTACTACAATATTGTAAATTTTATTTTTTACATAAATTTCTTTAACAATATTCTTATTATCCAATTTTGAAGAAATTGCTTCATGTACTTTTTCCTTAACTAAACCTTCATTTTCATCAACAACAATTGTTACTGTTCCTCTAAGTTTTCCATTAATTTGAATTGGTAATGTTATTGTATCGTCTGCAGTTTTATTTTCATCAAATTCAGGCCAGTTCATATTTGCAATAATATTTGTATTACCTAAAATACTATTAATTTCTTCTGTAATATGTGGTGCAAATGGATTTAATAATTGTAAAAATGTTAAATACTCAAGTTTTGTAATGTATTTGTCTTTTACAAATTCATTTGTCATTTCCATAAATGTAGCTATTGATGTGTTAAACTTCATATCTTCTATATCTGATGAAACTTTCTTTATTGCTTTGTGCATCATTTTTTCATGTTTAGTTGAAAATCCTTCTTCATCATTTAATATAAATTGTAAATTCCAAACTCTATCTAAAAATTTACCACAACCACGAATTGATTCCATAGACCATGCAGCTGTTTGATCAAATGGGCCCATAAACATTTCATAAACTCTAAAAGTATCAGCTCCAAATTCTTTTATTATATCATCCGGATTTATAACATTTCCTTTAGATTTACTCATTTTTTCACCATTTGTTCCCAAGATCATTCCATGAGATGTACGTTTTTGGTATGGTTCTTTAGTTGGTACAACACCAATATCATATAAAAATTTGTGCCAAAATCTAGAATATAACAAATGCAAAGTTGTATGTTCCATACCACCATTATACCAATCAACAGGACACCAATATTTTAGGTTTTCTTCTGAGGCTAAGCAATTATCATTATGTGGATCCATATATCGTAAAAAGTACCATGAAGATCCTGCCCACTGTGGCATTGTATCTGTCTCTCTTTTAGCTGGTTTACCACATTTAGGACATGTAGTATTAATCCAATCTGTTTGTTTTGCTAAAGGAGATTCTCCATTTTCTCCTGGTAAATAATCTTCTATTTCTGGAAGTTTAAGAGGTAATTCTGCTTCTGAAATTGGTTGCCATCCACAACAGTCGCAATATACCATTGGAATAGGCTCTCCCCAATAACGTTGTCTAGAAAATACCCAATCACGTAATTTATAATTTGATTTCTTTTTACCAATTTTATTTTGTTCTAACCAAGATATAATTTTATCAATTGCATCTTGTTTGTTTAATCCATTTAAAAAATCAGAATTTATATGTAAGCCATCACCAGTAAAAGCTTCTTCAGAGATATTTCCACCTTCAAGTACAGGTAATATGTCTAAACCAAATTTTTTAGCAAAAGCATAATCTCTTTCGTCATGAGCAGGAACTGCCATAATTGCACCTGTTCCGTATGTAGTTAAAACGTAGTCTGAAATCCATATAGGAATTTTTTTATTATTTACAGGATTTATTGCAAGGATTCCTTTAATTTCAACTCCTGTTTTTTCTTTATTTAATTCTGAACGTTCGAAAGCTGATTTAAGACTTGCTTGTTTTTGATAGTTTTGTACTTCGTCTAAGTTTTCTATTTTATTTTCTAATTCCTTTAATATTGAATGCTCTGGAGAGATAACCATATAAGTAGCACCAAATAAAGTATCAGGTCTAGTTGTATATATTTTTAAAGTTTTATTTAAAGTATCTATTTTAAAGTCTACTTCGGCACCTTCACTTTTTCCGATCCAATTTTTTTGTTGAAGTTTAATTTTTTCTAAATAATCTACAGAGTCCAAATCATTTATTAATCTTTCAGCATATTCAGTTATTTTTAGCATCCATTGAGATTTTTCTTTTTGAACTACAGGACTTCCACATCTTTCGCATACTCCATTAACAACTTCTTCATTTGCTAAACCAACTTTACATCCTGTACAAAAGTTTATAGGCATTGTTGCTTTATATGCTAATCCATGTTCATATAATTTAATGAAAATCCATTGAGTCCATTTGTAATATTCAGGATCAGTAGTATCTATTGCTCTTGACCAATCAAAAGAAAAACCTAAAGATTTTAATTGTTCTGTGAAATGTTCAATATTTTTTTGAGTAGTAATTTTAGGATGAATATGATTTTTTATTGCATAATTTTCAGCGGGTAAGCCAAATGCATCAAAACCAATTGGAAATAATACATTATATCCTTGCATTCTTCGTTTCCTTGCAACAATATCCATTGCAGTATAACTTCTGGGATGACCTACATGAAGACCTTGACCAGAAGGATAAGGAAATTCTATCAATCCATACCATTTCTTCTTTTGCGTAGAATATTCAGTTTTAAATGTTTCATTCTTAGACCAATATTCTTGCCATTTTTTTTCTATTGTCTGAAAATTATAAGCCATTTTATATCACGTCCTTTAATATTTTTTAATAATATTAAAATTATACACTATTTATCAGATAAAATAAAGACTAAAAGGACAAAATTATTTACATATTTATAATTTACTATTATAATAAATAGAGAATAAAGAAATTAATAGAGGAAAAAATATGCCAAAAAAATTATTAATAACAGAAAAGCCATCTGTAGCAATGGAATTTGCTAAAGCTTTAAAGCAAAATACAGTTAGAAAAAATGGCTTTTTAGAATCAGACAATTGGATTATTACATGGTGTGTAGGGCATTTAGTTACAATGTCTTATCCAGAGAAATATGATGAAAAATTAAAATATTGGAGATTAGACACATTACCATTTTTGCCAGAAGAATATAAATATGAAGTAATACCAGCTGTAAAAAAACAATTTGATATAGTACAAGGATTATTAAAAAGAGAAGATATAGAAGAGATTTATAATGCAGGTGACTCAGGAAGAGAAGGAGAATATATTCAAAGATTAGTATTTATGATGGCGAATCCAAATCCAAATGCAAAAATGAAAAGAGTATGGATAGATTCACAAACAGAAGAAGAAATTTTAAGGGGAATAAGAGAAGCAAAAGATTTATCTGAATATGATAGTTTATCAGATTCAGCCTATTTAAGAGCAAAAGAGGATTATCTGATTGGAATTAATTTTTCTAGATTATTATCGATTATTTTTGGAAAAAAGGTTGCAAAAGAAATAAAAGAAGAGAAAGTTTCTATTTCTGTAGGACGTGTTATGACATGTGTATTGGGAATGATAGTTTTAAGAGAACGAGAAATTAGAAATTTTGTAAAAACTAAATATTATAAAATAATGGGAGAATTTGGAGATAAATCTACATTTAAAGCAGAATGGAAAGTTAATGAAAATTCATCTTTTTTTGAATCTACAAAATTATATAATGAATCGGGTTTCAAAAAACAAGAAGATGCTGAAAATTTAATAAAGTTATTAAGTAAAGAAGAAGCAATTGTTACAGATATAAAAAAAACAAAACAAAAAGAAAATCCTCCACTGTTATTTAATTTAGCTGAAATACAGAATGAATGTACAAAAAAATTTAAAATTAAGCCAGATGAAACATTAGATATTATACAAAATCTATATGAGAAAAAATTAGTTACATATCCAAGAACAGATGCAAGGGTGCTTTCAACTGCTGTTTCTAAAGAAATTAACAAAAATTTAAATGGTTTAGCTAAGGGATTTAAGAATGAAGAAGTTCAAAAATTTTTAAATAAAATGATACAAGAAAAATATAGTACAAATTTAATAAAAACTAAGTATGTTAATGATAGTAAAATAACAGATCATTATGCTATAATACCAACAGGTCAAGGTTTTGAAAATTATGATAAATTAACAGATTTACAAAAAGATGTTTATTTATTAATAGTTAAAAGATTTCTAGCAATATTTTATCCTGCAGCTGAATACCAAAAATTATCTGTAACAATAAAAGTTCAAAATGAAAGTTTTTATTTAAACCAGAAGGTATGTTTAAAAGAGGGATACTTAGAGATACTTAAATCAAAAAATCCAGACGAAAAAGAGGATTTAGAAATACTTAAAACTATAAAAAAAGGACAAAAACTAAATATTGTATCTATGTTAACAAAAGATGCAGAAACCTCTCCTCCTGCTAGATATAATTCTGGAAGTATAATATTAGCAATGGAAAATGCTGGTAAATTAATTGAAGATGAAGAACTGAGAGAACAAATTAAAGGAGCAGGAATAGGAACAAGTGCAACAAGAGCAGAAATAATAAAAAAATTAGAAAAAATTCATTATATTGCAATAAATTCCAAAACACAAATAATAACTCCTGAAAAAAAAGGAGAAGTTATTTACGACATAATAAAAATGTCTATGCCAGATATGTTAAATCCCAAGCTAACAGCAAGTTGGGAAAAAGGATTAGAAATGGTAGCAAAAAAAGAGATCAAACCAACAGAATTTATGGATAAACTTGAAAAATACATTAGAGATAGAGTAAGAAAATTAGTTATACCAATGTAATTTATTAATTATATTGGTATAACTAATTTTAATAAATATGTATAATACAAAAATAATGTTTGAGCTATAAAAATCAGTATTCACTTATCCAAAAAGGTTAGCATAATATATATAACATAAAGGAGAGTGAAGTTTTTATGAAAAGTTACATAGTGGAGGGAGGAAAATCACTTCAAGGAGAGATTATAGTTTCTGGTTCTAAAAATGCATCATTACCAATTATAGCAGCAAGTATATTAAATAAAGGTATTACAAAACTATATAATGTACCAAATATACATGATACTGAAATGATGTTTGAAATACTAAAAAAATTGGGTTGCAAAGTAAAGCGAAATAATAGTAAAATAATAATTGATTCTAGAAATATTAAAAAATTTGAGATTTCAGAAAGTTTAATGAGGCAAATGAGATCTTCTGTAACAATTGTTGGAGCTCTAATAGGAAAATATAAAAAAGCAACATTTACTTATCCAGGGGATTGCGATATTTGGTGGATACATCGGACAGACTCAAGATAAATGAGTGGATACAGGAATTTAAGTAAATAAAAAATAAAGGATTTTTAATTTATGGAACAAATAATAGTAGATGAAGATGAAAAGAAAAGATTACAAGAGAAAGATGCAAAAGAATTCCGAGAAGTTGAAAAAGCATTAGAGGAAGAAATTAGAGAAAAGTATAATCCAGACGATATATTTAAAAATAGAAATAGAGTTATACCAGAAGGAACACAAACATCTGAAGAAGCAAGAATGACTGTAGTACAAGAAGAAAAATGGTATCAAAAAATATTTAATTTAATAAAAAATCTTTTTCATAGAAATAAGTGAAAATAAAAGCTTAGCAATACAAGGAAAAACCTTAAGCTAAGCTTTTTATCATTTATAATATTGATCACTTAATTTTTGTAAATCAATTTTAAATTCTTCAATTTGACTATCATTAAAGATATTTATTAATATAAGAATAATTTTTCTGGAACACTTAAATTTCTAACAAGAGAATTATGAGAATATTTGATTATTAATTCTAATCTTTCTTTTAAATCAGTTTTTTTCTCAATTTAAATTTTAATTAACAAATTTCTTATAGTTTCAACATAATTCATATATTAATTATGTTTTTTCCTTTGATATTTTCTAAATTTCGTCTGGCTAACGTGATGTAAATGGGTGATTCTGTAGGACAGGAATGATGGCAAGACTCATATGGGTAGCAATACTACTTGTAGTTTTAGTAATAAGGACAAAAAGTTCTTGAATATAAATTAGAAGAAAGGTAGGTGAATATTCTGGAAAAGGCAAAGGATAATAAAGATAAAAAGAAAAAGGATAAATTACCATTTGCAGTATTTATTTGTCCAAAATCAAATGCTCAAGAATTAGAAGATTATAAACAGGTATTCACTGATATTATCTCTGATAGAATTAAAGAAAGATATAAATAAAAACAAGAACAAAATTTCGCAAAAAGTATTGAAAAATCTTTTGAAATATGGTATAAATAGAAGAAATAAAATAATATAATTCAAGTATTCGTAAATACCGAACATTTGGAAAGAGGAGATGATTTTTATGGCAAATGATCTAGTAAACAAGACAGAAAAAGATTTTGAAAGAATTAAACATGTGGACGAGAATGGTACAGAGTTTTGGTATGCTAGAGAACTAATGATAATGTTAGAATATAGTAAGTGGGGAAATTTTAAAAATGTAATAACTAAAGCTAAAGATGCTTGTAAAGGTAGTGATATTGCGCAAGAAGAACACTTTGCCGACGTCGGGAGGGTGTTAAAAGTAGGAAATAATGCTGAAATGGAAGTAGATGATATAAGGCTTACAAGATATGCCTGTTATCTTATAGCGCAGAATGGAGATACAAGAAAGAAAACTATAGCATTAGCCCAAACTTATTTTGCAGTTCAAACAAGGAAACAAGAATTAACAAGACAGGAATATGAGCAATTAAGTGAGGACGAAAAGAGATTATACACTAGAAAAAATGTTAAAGATAAAAATAAATATTTATTTGATACAGCAAAATTAGCAGGTGTAAAGAATTACGGAAAATTCAATAATTATGGTTATAGAGGATTATATAACGGAGAAACAGCAAAAGATATTGCAAATAGAAAAGGTATTTCAGAAAAAGAAGACATATTAGATTATATGAGTAGTACAGAGCTT
>Ga0256407_10010842_pt1 | contig 12720 bp, 21 predicted proteins | sample RumenRJG_04DNA_FD_193489 | JGI IMG/M metagenome (GOLD analysis project Ga0256407, IMG submission 193489) | Bovine rumen microbial communities from Lethbridge, Alberta, Canada - RJG_04 | ecosystem: Host-associated > Mammals > Digestive system > Stomach > Rumen | place: Canada: Alberta... | reverse complement strand
CCTCTTCGACCTTTTCTTCGGTCTTCTCTTCAGCAGTCTCGTTGCATGAAGTCTCTTTGGTCTCTTCGACCTTCTCTTCTTCGTTGCATGCTGTCGTCTCTTCAGCCTTCTTCTCGGCTAATGCGTTCACAACAGCTTCAACGATCTCATCTTTGAACTTCTCTATGTCCATAGTTGGGTCCTCTATTAAGTTGTCTTCTTCAGAAATTGTGTTGAAAATTGGGGGCAAGTCAAAGTTTGGCCTGTTGGTCAATGCGACATTGACTAGCTGTGTTGGCTGGCCATCTTCACCAAGAACAAACACAGGCGACAAGAAACGATATGCCTTTGTCGTCACAAGCGCCATGCCTTCTGGCGTCCACTCTATCTTAGCATATAGGCCGTTGTAGTCGTCTGCACCGCCGCTCATCAAGCGCAAGTCCTTTATCCAGCCATATGCTTGCGTGTCTCTGTTGAGCGGCTCCTTCAAGCTCGCATGGTCTTTGTCTAGCGGTATCTGCAAGTCATTCGCATGGAATGCCATCACAATAGCCTCAAATGCCTCTGGGGTGAGCTTCTCTTCAATCTGCTCGCCTTTTGTGTTCGCTCCAACGTACTCTCCAAGTGGGGCAATCATGACCCATCTGTCATCAAACTCGTACTCGTCTTCTTGCACGTCCTTTACGAATCCGCGGTACACGATCTCGTCTTCAAAATTCGCTGTGTTCATGGCCATGCTGCCTATAGTCTTCTTGTTGGCAGTGGCTTTTGCTAGTTTTTTCTCAAGTGTCTTCATCTTAGCATCTCTCTTTGCTTCGTCTTCATCTATAGCTTTTGCATAGCATCTGCAGTTTGGGTGCAGGCCTTCGTCTGATATGAACAGCCGTACATGCGGAAAATGGACATCTCTGTCTGAGAACACCTTGCCTTCGAGCTGTCTGCATGCTTTGCACACTTTGTCATCGCCTGCGTTCACGACTTTGAAGAAACTCCATCCAAGCTTTATAGCATGCTCAATGCATGTCTCTTGGACAGCTCTCTTGAAGTCCATGCCGGCGTCCATCTTTGCCTTTGCTCGACGCTTGAGCTCAGCGAACATCCGTGTCTTTGCCAGCTGTCTCTTCAGCTTCTTCATCTTCAATCTCCTTTCTAAGCTGTCTCTCAGGCAGCATCATTGCCAATGCTTCAAGCAGCTCGTCTTCAAGCGATTTCTCTAAGTCTTTGTCTGTCATTGCGCTAGCCCTTTCAGATATGCGCCCACTCCTGCCAGCCCTGCACATGCCATGCCAATCACAATGACAGCTTTGAGCGCCAGCTGCATCAAGCTCGGCCACATTGTCGTGCAGCCGCCGTCTGCCTCTAGCTTTGTTATGCGCTGCTCGTGGGCCAGCACAATCTCGTTTGTCTTAGCTTGCTGCTAGCATGTCGTCTCAAGCTTAGTCGCAATGCCCGCGACCAAGCTCTTCAGGTCTATCAGCAAAGTCAATATCTGGTTGTTGTCCATGTCGTCCATCACTCATTTTCCTGTTTTTCTGGCGTCCAAACTTGGCCCTCTGGCATCGCATCTGCGAAAATGTCAAACTTCACGTACTTCTTCAGCTTCTCTATGTCGACAGCAACTCCCAAGTCTTTGAGCGTCTTTGCTGTTTCTATGGCATCTGCGCTGACGTCTTCGTCTGTGACAAACTTGAAGTCTATCTTCGGGTCAGCTATGCCAATGCTCTTTGCTGTGTACACGGCTATCTTTGTCATAGCCTTCTCTATCTTGCGGATGTCCTTGTGCACCAGCTTCAAGAACTAGTCGTTCTGCACTTCTGCTAAGTTGGACCCTAGGCCGGTTGCTCCGCCGATAGTGTTCAAAGTGCCGCCTGTTGCGAGAATGGCAATCATCTCCATCTGGTGCTTGCAGAATTCGCTGAACGGGTCTTGCCCACGTGCTGCAGTCAGCTCATCAACTTTAGACCCAGGCCCTATGACGCCAGACCCGCCGTTCATTATCTGCTGCGCTCGCATCGTCCAAGCAGGCAATGCGCTGTCGGGCGTTCCCTCTGGCGCTGTTATTATGACCTGCGGTATGCCCTGGCGCTCGACAAACTAGCTCCACTTTGTCTCGCCGACCATCTGGCGAAGATATATCAGCATGCCAGGCAAGTCTATTGGGCGCTCTGCTGTGCAGAATGCGATCTCTTCTTCTGGCACTTCCTGCAGGCGCTTCATGTCAACAGCAGGCGCGCTAGACGGGTTGAAGTAGAAATGGTTGTTGCTGAGCAGTATGTTCCAGTTGTTCAAGCGCTTTATGACCAGCTCGCCGTCTTTGAAGAATGGCTTGACGCATGCTCTTCCGCGGAAACTATACATAGACAAATGCTCAATGGCAGCTTCGACCGTGTCAAATTGCTGCTTTCTCTGGTTGGCGCGGAACAGCTCTTCAACTCTCTTTGCCTATGTCTCATCGCCATCGATCTTCCAGTCTAGGTCTAAGATCTAGCTCTAGCGCTTGTCTATGCAAATGCCGAATATAGGCATCGTCTGCTCGATCAATGCATAGCACTGCTGCAGCATGACGTCATTGCCACGGCGCGCATAGTTGAGCATGTTCTCGATCTGCCTCTATGTCAAGTTGGCCAGTGGGTTGACCGAGTGCTGCCATATGTCAACTATCTTCTATGGGTCTTTCTCTTTGTCCATGATCATCTCCAAGGTAGTCTGTCCGTCCACCAAATGTCATATGGCATGCGCTGCCATGGCACTGCTATAGACGAGTGGGTCTATGCCGACAAGCTAGTGTAGTCGCTTAGCTCGGGGCTAGACCAGTCAACTTTAGGAGTTGCTAGGTACGGGTCTTTGAGCAGCTTGATAGCTTCGTCGTATATCTTCTGTCTAGCTTCGCCAAGTGCATAGTTGGCAGCCATCGGAAATCTTGTCCAGAGAGAGTACCTTACCACTGCTAGAATAGGCTCAACATATCCACCGCACACATAGTGTGGTCTTGGGTCAATGACGTACCCTTTGGCCTCCCATGCAGCGCGGAACATGTCGGCAACATTGTCTGTGGTCTCTTGAATCACATGGTTGAGCATGCTCTCATCTAGACTAAGTGTAGACAACTATGTTATCTCGTCTTCACTCAATGCTAGACGTATGTCTTCTATGCTTAGTTGTTTCCAGTTCATCTTTGTTTCCTAAATTGACCTTGCCCGTTGGCATATTTGAATATAAAGTTTCCGGTGTGGTGTCTTGTGTGCCGGCAAACTTCACATATCTTTGCATAGTTAACATGCAACTATGTAGCAGCCTCTCTCATTGAAGAGTATGTTCCAACATATTTTCCATCAAGTGTTTCTGCAACAACAGCAACTTTATACTTAGCTTTCGTCTTTTCGCTGTGTTTGCGGCCTTTAAACGGCGATGGCACTCCAAACATGCCATTTTTCTCTCCGCGATGTGTTTCTGATATCTTTCTCTTAGCTTCTTCAGTATGCTTCATGTTCTTCATGCCAGAATGTGGACAAAGATCATGTTTATTGATATATGTCCAGCCGCCATCTCCGCCTAGTGCCAAATTGTATGTGTCACTTCTATCTAGCCATGTCTCATCAACAAGCATGCGTTCAACATAGTTCATCTCTTCTTCATCTTCGCAAAAAGTTATCCACTCTTTTCTGAAATTCTCTATGCCATATTTTTCTATAGCTCTGTGAATCAACAGCCCACTGCCCATATACCCATCGTCTATGTCACTAGTGATATGTTTGCCAATGTACATTTTTCCATTAAGCAAATTTGTTATCTTGTATATGCCATAGTACTTCATGTTGTATACTTACTTTCTTTCTGCGCTGTTGCCGCTCACTCCCCAGACAGCTATGCATAGTCCCACTATAGTCGCTGCATATGCGATCCAGTCCCATGTCTCTGGTGTGAAGTCTGTCATGAGAGAGTGCCTCCAAGCTCTTCAGCCAGCTTTCTTGAGTACGCCTCAAATATCACGTTCATCGTCTGCTCTTCAGACGGCAGCAAAGACGGGTCCTGCTTCTGGAATGCCTGCTTTGCCAACGCGTACATGAAGACCAATGCCCCGCCGGCAGTCTGCTTTGCCAGCACGTTCATCTTCTCTCCGCCGCCTTTCTTCCACGGCCTGAACAGCCCGACCTGGTCTCTCGGCGAAGTGTTTCTGGCCAATGCCAGCAGCGGTATAGCCAGCCAGCTGCCGTTGACAGGCTTTATCGTGACGTCGTGCCATGCCCTGCCAGCGCCTGGAATGTCAATCTTGACACCAATGCCGCTGTCGGCAGCAGTTATCTTCTGCGGGTCCCAATGCTTGCTGCCGGGGTACTTTGACTAGACGTGCTGCCTGTACTCGCCGACTAGCGCGTTGTTGTAGTACTAGTGGTCGTCAAAGTTGGTCTGTATCTTTGTCAATATAGCTTCAATCATGCTGGCCTCGTCAAGATCTCTGTCAAATAGCTCTTCTGCAGGCTATAGCAGCCTCTCAAGTACATGTTCAGCTCTTTGCTTTGCCATGTCACATAATGTGACGTCTCTGGCGTCCACTGCTAGTCAAATGCTGGTATAGTCCAGTTCAGCAAATTCTTTATAGACGTGTGCTGCTATGCTATTATTGTCGTTGGGAACGTATACTTCATGCATAGCCCTCTGTTGTTGCCAAAGTGGTCTATGAAGTCCACACTGCCGTACTTAGTCATGTCACCTATGAACGAGTACCAGCTAGTTGTCTTCACTTGTGGCTATACACCGCTGTCACTGTATGTTATGTCTTCAACGACTTCAACTTCCCAGACAAACATCACTTTGCGGCCCTGCAGGCACTCTGTGCCAAAGTTGCTAGTTGGAATAGGCACGTTTCGCTCAAATGTTGGGTGGCCAGTGCCAACAGACAGGCTGTCAAGCTCAGACGTCCACTCATATATGTACTAGTCTGGGTGCGACCCATGTGTAGCAGCGCTTTTCCGCCACATCTCTCTAGACGAGAAAACAACGTTCTCCCAGCCAGCATATATCGTTGTATCGCTTGTTGTCTGCTGGCCAGTGTAGTCAAGAGACGTATAATGGCGGTTTCTCTGCAGGTCTTGGCTGACAAACGTCTGGTCGAACGCCTGCCCAAGAGACCAGCTGCGCGTCATGTTGCTGTTCCACGTCAGCATGTTGAATTCTTGCTCGCTTAGCAGCTTTGCGTCCTCATATGCGCTGACAATGTCTCGTGGGTCTGTCCAGGCCTTGAAGTTGAACGGCATGTTCAGCCCAAGCTCAGCTGCCACGTCTTGTGTCTTCATGTCGACGTCGCCGTTGCCGAACAATGCATATGTGCCAGCAGTTGTCCCTGCAGCAGACAGCCTGTCATCTCTGTGCATGTACGGCGAATAGCTGCCAAATGGGTCTGCTGCCACGTACAGCCATGCATCGTTCATCGTGTTAGCCCACAGAATGTCATATGTGCCGTCCACCATGTACTAGACGCGTTCTCTGTCAAGATACTGCTTCTATGGCGCCAAATAGCTTGGCAGATATAGGCTGCCAGCATAGTACATGCCAAGATATGGCCACAACGTTGTGTATACAGCGTCCTGGGTCATGCCGCCACGACGATCGTTTCCCGCGTCACATACCAAGCAGGCGTTAGTCTAAGCAAACAGCTCAGCTAGCACCTGCAGGTCTTCGTACTTGTAGAAGGTCAATCTGCCTGTGTCTTTGTACGAAGTGTTTGTGTTGACAATTGGCTGGACAATCGTGTAGGTCATCGTCAATCACCTCGTCAGTTGGAATAGAATGGCGTAATGTACATCATGCGGCAGTCAAAAGGAAATCCTGCGTCCCAAGTTGGGGTCATAGATGGTACGACCCAAAGGGGGTAATATGTATGCGTGTCATCGTTCTGCTTGATGGCGGGTGGAATGCTTGTGTTTGCTTCTCTGACAATTCGTGAAAAGTAATAGCCGTACTGGTTGGTCTCTATCTCAAGGTAATATGTTCCAGTCTGCGTGACAGGGTAATTCGGCAATATCTTCATATCTCGCCCATAGAAGAAAAAGTTGTTTATTATAAGCATCTGCCCCTGACTTATCAGCAAATAGAAAGGAGTGTAAGCCAGTCTGTTCGCCATCGCAATAATCGCTTTGGAAGGGTCTGGAGCGAATATAGGAGTATGCGTCTGCCAGTTGTCCTTTGTCCAATCAGCTATCTGAACCAAGTCGTGGGCAAGCCCATCTATCGAGGAAAGGTCAGAAGCGGGTGTCACACTCAAGTCGCATGAGCACTCGCCGCCTCCACCGCCACCGACGACATCCTTCATCGTGTTCAGCTCGACGTACTTCAAATGTGGCGCGCCGGTGGGTGGACGTACTGGGAACATCCATCCGTTGTTGGCAGTCAGCTCAGCTTTGTCTGCAGTGTCGCCTTGCTGAAGCCCATTGTAGTGCCACAGCTAGGCAGACGTCTAGTTCCAGTCAAGTGAGCTTAGGTCCAAAATTGCCCCGCTGCCGTATGCCTCGTCCCCCAGGCCAGCAAATGCCACACTGCGCAGGTCTTCTTTTACAACGCCGTTGCTCAGCAATGTCCACAAGCACCAGCACTTGTTGCTGCCGCCTGGGTCTTCTTCGCACAGGCCAAATGTGCTTAGTGTTCCGCTCACGTCCGAGCTCAGCAAAATAGATATGTCTTCTTGGGCTGGCAGGTCAATGCTGAACGCTGAAGTGTCCGGAATCTCATAGAAGTTGTCGCCGGACAGGTACAAATGTGGGCGCAAAACTCTTATTTTGCTGGTGCTTGTTGTCCTGTCTATGCTTAAGTCAAACGGCTCTAGGTATCGCTAGCCCTAGAATCTTCTGCGCCATGTGAATGTGTTATTGACAATAGTCCCGTTGTCTGTTTCCACGGTTGTTGTCCCAGGGTCACCGAAAAAACGCAGTGCCTTGTTGCCAGCAACAACTAGCTCATTAGTCTTTGCTGCGGTTATTGTGTCGCCTTGATGTATTGGTTGTATGGCCATATGCTAGTTTCCTCAAGTTTGCTCAACGGGCGGCAGTGGCCAAGCGTTTGCCCCATAGAAGTTGTCATCCCACTGCAATGCGCCAAGCCAAGTCTATGTACGTGTATAGCTCGTGCCTTCAAATGTGTTCTGTGTCACCTGGTATGAGTTGTCTATCTTCAGCCACTCATAGGTTGTACTAAACAAATATGGGCAGTCATTTGGCAAGTCGCCTTTTTTGTCAATGCTAGTATCAGCACCAGCAATGTTTAGAACCACCCCAGGCAAAGTCCTGAAGTAGTCTTGCTTAGATATGACAGGCGCATGGAACTATGGCGTTATGCCTTTGCACATGTAGTCATATATAGTCCGTGCCTATGGGCCATTGCCGCCTTCAGCCGCTAGCAGCTTCAATGTTCTGTTAATGCCCTCAACGCCCACGTAAAATGCATATTTCAAAAGGCTGGCATCTATGTCAGTCCTTCCATTTTCTTCCGCTTCCTATACTGTTCCAGGCTTGTCGTTCTCATAGCAGTGCTTTATGTCCGACGCTGTGCCGTCTGGCGTTGTGCCAGCATATTCTATTGGGCTTCTAGTGAATGCCCGCCAGGTCAATGTCCAAGTTGTCGGCTGTGTCAGCACAGCGTCTGCAGGAACGTCTGGGTTTGGTGGGTCGCCACCACCACCTCCGCTGCTGTTCTCTCGCACTGAAGAGCAGTCTATAGTCAGCAGCCCTAAGTCGCCAGCTTCAATCTAGTGGGCTTCAACATTCTCTATCAGCCACGCGACATCTAAGTTGAGTGTTGACGCTTTTGGCATAGAAAACTCTTTGCGCCAGTCTTGTGTAGATCTGTCAAGCACCTGTGGACGAATTATTCCAGGGTAGAGCTTCGCGCCAAAGACGTCATTGCTCTTCAGGTCAGTGAGCTTCTTTATCTCGCTCCACGGGCCTTTCCACACTTCTGTCATCCGCTAGCAGTTCTTCTCATTGCGAATGCGGACAGAATCTGGCTGCAAGACCATGCATGAAATCACTGTGTTCATCAATTGTACCTCGCTGTGTTGTTGTTCTTTGTGTTGACGGCTATCTCGTTTAGCTTTGTGGTCTGCTTCTTCAGCTCGTCAAGCTGCCTGTCTTGGCCAATGCTCGCCGCGAATCCGCTCATATATCCGCCTATCTTGTCCATAGCGTTTATGAAACTAGACCAGTCCTCTCGTTTTGTAGTTGTGCTTTTGTCGGCGTTTCTTATGCGGTCTTGTACGCTCATTGGGGCGTTTGACAGCTTAGTGTAGCTTTCTCTGTCTTCTTTGTCTCTTTCGTCTTGCTTTCTAGCTTCGTCTTCGCTTCGCTTGAGAATGTTGTCGAACTCTTTCATCTCGTCTTTTATCATAGATATGAGATCTCTAGTCTCTGCTTTAGCTGTAGCGCTAGCAGCCCTGTCATCTTTTCTCTGCTAAGTCTCTAGTCTAGATATCAGGCGGTCCACATTTGCCAGCTGCTGTTTTGTCTGAGCACGCTGCGCTTTCAAATCTTCATAGTTCTGCTTGGCGCTCTCTGCCCCGAACAAAGACCCGACGTTAGTTCCTTTCAGCCAGTCCCATGCAGCGCCTGCCTTTGTAGACGGCAGCTCATTGCCAGCCTGCATGACAAGCTCATCTTGTGTTTTAAGCTGTTTTTGCAGCGTCTCGCGCTCTCTGTACAGCTGCGGCAGCCCCTTTGTGCTTTTTCCACGGTTTTCGTCTATTATATCTTCGCCGGTCTTCGCAAAGTCTTCGAGTGCTTTTCTAGCTTCGTCGACAGCGTCCGTGAACGCTTTAAGCGCCATCTTAGTCAATGCTATAGCACCGCCAGCGCCAGCAATAGCTCCCAAAGACCCATTGAAGACGCCGGTTGTGCGCAGCAATGCGTTGAATGCCGTTGCAGCTCTGCGCATCTCGGGGCTCAAGATCTTAGTGACGCCAGCCAATATGCGCAGCTGCTTCGACGCCTCATCTGCTTTTACGTCAGTTTCAACGTTTACACCTATATTGTGCTCGGCCATTTGTCAATTTGCTCCTTGTCTTGAAGTGTTATCATGTTCTCGTTCTTCTCAAACATGCTCTGCCTGAACAGCAGCATGAGCTGTGCCAGTGAAGTGCCCCATATAGCATCATATATGCTGATATGCAATGTCTTCACTGCAAAGCACAGCATATGCGTCAGCCAGCCATTTGTTGTTTTTTTTTGCCGTCGTCGTCTGTGTCTGGCGCCAGGTACATGACGTCTGCCAAGCGGCCGCGAATGTCAGCGACGATATGCTTCAGACTAGGTATGTCTAGCTTGTCGCCCCATATGAACGCATCTTGCTCAAGCGTGCCGGCCTTCATCGCTGCAGCCAGCTGTTCAACAGGCTGTGTCATTATGTACAATGTCTGCAGCGTCTTCTATATGTCTTCTTCGCCAGTCAGCAATGGGCTTCCGGTCTTCTCAAGCAATGCATAGCGAGCAATAGACAGCGGGTACACTGTGTGCCCGCTTATCTATCTTTCGCCCTCTAGAATAGCGTCTAGTGCTCTCTGTGGGTTTCCCATGCTTAGTCACCTCAGCTGTTTGTTGGGTAGTGTTGCCAGCGCTCCAAGTTTATCGTGTACTTCTTCTTGTCGTTGTAGCTGCCATTGTATGTGACGCTCTGCACTTTCCAGTTGACAGGTGCGGACAATGCTGGGCTCTGGCGCCAGTTGAACGAAGTGCTGCCGACGGACAAATTGCCTGTGAGTGGCCCGTTGCCGATCACCTGAAGTGTGCATGTGAAGTGGCGGTCGTAGTCAAGATCGTATATCACACGGCCCTTCTGGTCTTGGGTCTGGTCTGTGACGCGGTCTTCTGTGTAGTCTTCAGACTATATTATGAATCCGGTCAAGACGCTGTCAATGCCCCAGCTAGCCTCAGAAACATAGCTTGCTGCATTTGTTGGGGTAACGCTTAGTGAAATATCTGCCATTTTGGAATTCCTTTGTCAATTTAAATTGGTTATTGTATACTTACTTCGCCGCTCTCTTCAAGCGGCTCTTCGACGGGCTCTTCGACTGGCATGTCCACTTCTTCCCAGTCGTCTTTGCTGTCGCCTATCTTCAGCCATACGGACGGCGTCTCTATGCCGTCGATCTTGTTGCGAAGCATCTTGCCTTCATCGGCCTTCAAAATGTATGTCGTCTCTATTGTCATCGTTTTTTCCTCAAAGATCAAAGTACACAGTCGCCGCCCCAGCTCCGCGGCCCCAGAGAGTTGCATAGCCAGTCGTCGCCTTTATCGCTGTCTCATTTGCCGCGCCAAAGTGAAGGGCTGTCAGTTCGGGGTTGTTGGTGAACATATAGTTGTTCGTTATCGAAGACAGGCTGTTGAAGTACATCTCCGTCAGGCCATAGCCGTTTCCAAATGTGGCCTAGGCAGCAGTCGTGCCTGCTGTTATGTTCGTCACGGCGTCAAAGTACATCTTGTATTTGCGCCGTCTGCTGACAGTGACCTGCTGTGCCATCGCCTGGAACGACTAAGTTGCCGCTGTGCCCATGCGCCATGTCTTGAGCTTGGGGAAATGCATCTCAACAACAGGGTAGTTGGTCGCCGCGTTGTCTATAGTCGTGTACACAGACGAGTTGAATGTGCCCGTGTTAGCAGTCAGAATGGCCGTGAGCTCAGGGAAGTCTATGCGCTGCAGGCTGCTGCAGTTGTTCCAGCAGTACGTAAAGACAGAGTTGCCGCCAAGGCTCTTGAGTGCTGGGAACGAAATGCTTGACAGCTTGGTTGCGCCAGAGAATGCGTACGAGAACATGTATCCGCCTGTTATGCTTGTCAAGTCAGGCAGTTCAAATGACGACAGGTGTGTGTTGCTCTGGCAGACGCGGTCAAATGTGTTGCCCTCTGTCAACGTCTTCACGCCGAGTCTGAAACGCTCTATCTCGCAGTTGCCCTGCATCGCATATTGAAAAACGTATGTTCCCACTATGCTGGTCAAATTTGACAAGTCGAGAAACTTGTTGTACTTCGGCCTGTAGTTCTGCCAGGCATAGGTGAACGTATACGCGCCGTTTATGCGCTGCAGGTCGGGCAGGTATCTCTCCTGGACGTCAAGCGGGTTGTACTTTGGCTGGTTGCTGACCCATGCGTTGGCAAATGCATATTGTCCGTTGCTGGCGGTCAAATGCGGGAAGTCGCACGGCAGCCTGGTCGCGCGGAAACAGCCGCCAAACTGGTAGTTATGAGAGGCGTTTGTGGCGACGTGCTGCTCGGGCATGCGCACGGACAGTATGTTCAGGTTTCCGCAGAATGTGCCGTAAAGCGCATATGTGGTCTGCACAGACGTGAGGTTATGCATGTCTATAGACGAAACGTTCGGGCAGATTGTCGTCCATTGTGCAGACGCGCCTTCTGCGTACGTAGACAAGTCTTCGTATGTCCAGAAGCCAGGCCGTCCAAGCAGGCTTCTCGGCGAAGTCGCATATGAGTTCACCAAGCGCATGTTCGACCAGTCGACGTGGTACGGGCCGTTCTGCAAAGTGCCGCTGAATTTGCCGTCGCTGTCTATGGCGGGAACGACAGCGTACAGCGAAGATATGCCGTTGACGTCCTCTGGCTCTCCGCCTGTCCGTATGCTGTCTATGGACGCGCTGAGGTTCCAGGAAGTCCTGTCGAACGGGACGTCGCCGCCCTTCTGGTCTATTACGTCGTACGCCTAGCTTATGCGCTGTCTCAGCGCTGTTATCTCTTCTGCAATAGTCATGCTTAGCTCTCGTGTATCAATGCTGAAATGTCACCTAGATATGCATCCACATATTGTCTCGTGGCGATCGTGCCGCCAGACAGTGGGTATGCCAAGTTGTAGTTGGCTGGAACGCCGCCTTCTGCAGATATAGTGTACGTCAGGCCGTCCCAGTTGTACATGGTCTTTGTCAAAGTGCCGTTGTTCAAGCGCTGTATAGTCACTGCGCCAGGGTCGACGTCTGTCTTGTACCCGCCTGTGCCGACAGACAAAGTTGCGCTGTCTTTGCCCCAGACGTCTTCAGCATATGCTATAGTCCGCTGGCCGTCTGCTTCAGATATGGCGCCGAAGTCAAGCAGCACTGCTTTGCCAGCGTCTGGCGCATATGTTGTCTGGAACAGCAGCTGCTGCGGATTGTAAGGGCCGTATATCTGCGGGCCACCTTGTCCGCCGTAGTCCCAAGATATGCCGCCGCTCATCTGTCCGCCAGACAACGGCAGAAAATCGCCTGTCAGCGAGCTTATGTCTGCCGAAGTGACGTACCCCTGCTGTATCAGCCAGTTGAAAGAAACGAAGTCCTCCGAAACTTCGCCCAGGATGGCGTTGTGTTCGCTCGAAATTACGCCGCCAAGACCTGTCTCGCCGGTCTTCAGCCACTGCCAGGCGCTGAGCTTGGTCGTGTCTACTCCTGCGCCAGGGAACGTCGTCACGCCGCCTTGGCCTACTTCGACGCTTCCGGCGCTGAGGCCGTTTATCGAGGTCCGGTTAAGGTCTATCGTCTATATCAGCGGAATCCCGTTAGGCGTCTGCAATGTGAATCCATTGTCGTACGGGACGGTCACGGTCAGCGGCGAAGTATTGTTATACGGAACCACCTCGTCCATGAACGGAATAGCCTTATCTTTATGTGCTGTTCCGGTGCTTAGACATGCGCATTCTATTACACCGGTCTGTCCGTCGTAGGTGTCTATGCTCAGCTGGTTTTCCGTTAAGGTTATCGACTTTATCGTATATGAAGTA
>Ga0256407_10010841_pt1 | contig 12720 bp, 17 predicted proteins | sample RumenRJG_04DNA_FD_193489 | JGI IMG/M metagenome (GOLD analysis project Ga0256407, IMG submission 193489) | Bovine rumen microbial communities from Lethbridge, Alberta, Canada - RJG_04 | ecosystem: Host-associated > Mammals > Digestive system > Stomach > Rumen | place: Canada: Alberta... | reverse complement strand
GGGGGAGGGACTTCCCTAAACAGATTCGCACGCGCGCGCGAGAAAAAACAGGCTGCCGGATCAGCCGGACAGGCAGGGCAGGCCGCCGGCTGGCATGGAACAACCACCCGCCGCACCCCCATAACCCCCATAACCGGGAGAGGATCAGCAACGGGGGGAGGGCCAGACAAAACAGCCGCGCCGCGCACGCGCGAGAGGGGGCAGGGCCTCTAATGCAAATTATGACACACCATAAAAAAGAGCACTGCAGGACGCCGCGCCAATGGGCGGGGGGCCTCTAAATCCCTGCAGGATCAGAACAGAGAGACCGACGGCCAGCACCGCGCAAAAAATCGCGAAAATCAAACGACCGGCCCACAAGGGCGGGGGGAGTTAACGCCCTCTGCCGCGGCCGCGAACAAAAGACAGACGAACAAGGGAGATAAAAGGGCATGAACATAAAGCAGATAAAAGAAACCGCAGAAAAAAAGGGCTATGAAGTGTTAGTGGACACGGCCGGCCCGCAGTATGTATATACAATCACTAATTTTAATTTTCCGAATAACCCGCCAATAAAGACAGACAGACGCGGGGCAGAATTGTTTTTTACAGATATAGACGGTTATTTGCATTATTGCGAAATGGCCGGCATAGAACCATTTTAGAACGGGGCGCGCCCTCTGCCGCCGGTAAAACAGCGGCGGGGCGGCCTTTATTTTTACCGGCATGAATTGCGCCGGCGCAACGGATCAGGCGGCCAAATTACAAAAACGGCAAAAAATAACCGGGCTGAAAAGAAGATCCATTTTTGAACAGCGGTTTTCAAGTCAAAAAAGACGCAAAATGCGAGGGTGCAAGATTCGCCGTGAGACCACACTTTCGCCAAAGACGCAAGTATCGCCTGGAGCCGCTCAAAACTTGCCGGAGCAAGTTCCGCCCATGTATAACGCTTTTCCCATTTTGGGAAATCGCGCCCGGCACTTGATGAGGTTTTGCACCCCATACCCGCATTATTGGGCCGGAGGCCAGCGCGAAACGCGGAAACCAAAACAGAAACCAAAATACAAAAATCGGCAGGCCCTCTGCCGATAAAAAATAAAAAAATGACGGCTGCACGATCAGCACAACCGCACAGCCGTCAACAGACGAACCGGGAACAGGCAGAGCCGCCCGGCATTTGCCAGTATATCACATAAAAGAGCCGGGCAGAAAGCAGAGGCAAAAAAAATTATGGACAGAGAGCAGGCAAGGCAGGAAATCCGCGCGCGCTGGCGCGAGTTTGGACAGCCTGACAAAAGCGGCAAGGGGATAATTTGCCCTTTATGCGGGAACGGATCAGGCAGGGACGGCGACGGGATCACAGAAAACCCGCGCAAGCCTGGACAGCTTAAATGTTGGAAATGCGGTTTTACCGGGGACGCTATAGACCTATACCGGCAGGAATACAGAACAGACTATAACGAGGCCCTGCAGGCGGCCGCCGATTATTTAGGGATCACGATAGACCCATATAGAGCCAGCGCGGCAGACGATTTTAAAAATACTGCAGACGACCGCGCACAAGGCCCACAGAGCAAAGCAGGAGACACGGACAGGGAAAAGGCCACAGGAGGGCAAAAAGGCCCACAGGGCAACGCAGGGACAGCGACAGGGGCCCAAATTGCAGACTATACGGATTATTACATGGAGTGTATGCAACGGTTAGATGATCCGGCGGCCCTATCTTATTTACAGGCGCGAGGGATCAGCCAGGAGACCGCGCAGGCGCATAATTTGGGTTTTGATCCGCAATGGATCAGCCCGGAGGCCGTCAAACGGCAGAGGGAAAAGGGGAGCGACTGGACACCGGCACCAACAGCCCGCCTGATTATGCCGGTAAGCAAAAATCATTATGTTGCGCGCGCGATCAGCCCCGACACGCCCCGAAAATACCAGAAAATGAACGAGACCGGCGGCGGGAACGTGGAAATATTCAATATAGCCGCTATACAGGGCCCGGACACGGTTTTTATTGTTGAGGGGATTATTGACGCCCTATCAATCATTGAGTGCGGGGCCTCTGCCATTGCATTGAATAGTACCAGCAACGCGGAACAGCTTATAAAAACCATAGCGCGCCAAAAGACGGCCTGCAGTTTTGTTATCTGCCCGGACAATGACGACGCCGGCAGGAGGGCCGCGCAGACAATAGAAAAGGGCCTGCAGGGGCTAAACATAAAGCATATAACGGCCAATATATCAGGGGGCTATAACGACCCGAACGACGCATTAACAGGGAACCGGCAGGAGTTAGAACAGGCCATAGCAGAGGCAACGGCAAAAGCGGCCGCTGCAGATGATTATTTGACGGCCTTTTTTGACAAGATCAGCGGCGAGGCATACCGGCCATATACAACCGGCCTGACCTTTTTTGATAATCTGTTATCCGGCGGGCCTGTAAAACAGACAGTGCTATTACTTTTAGCGGCACCCGCTGCCGGAAAAACGACCCTCTGCCAGCAAATAGCCGAGAACATGGCCAGGCATGGAAAGCCGGTTTTATATCTCAATTTGGAAATGAGCCGCGAACAGATGATAGCAAAGAGCATTAGCGCGCGCTGCACGTTTAAAGGCCATGCAATGACGGTTTTAGACGTATTGCAGGGGTATAAATGGACTGCAGAGCAGCGGGAGGCCGTAAAAGACGCCCTGCAGGAGTACCGGGAGAGCATAGCCCCATATTTGAACTATAACCCGGACGGCATAACGGGAGATTTTGAGACGATCCGGGAATATATAAACAGAGTAGGAGAGGCGGCCAGCGGCAGAGGGGAGCCCGCGCCCGTGATTATATTGGATTATCTGCATTTGGTAAGTTGCGGCGGCCTGGACGTTCAAGAGACCATAAAGAAAACCATGGACATGCTAAAACAATATGCAATAAAATTTGATTCTTTCGCCGTGGCCATATCCGCAACTAACAGAGAATCAAATAAAACAGGCCGCATAACCATGGAAAGCGGCCGCGACAGTAGCGGCATAGAATACGGCGGGGATTATGTTCTATCCCTGAATTACTACCAGATAGACCGCGGGGACGTAAAACCGAGTAGCATAGAAAAAGTGGCCGTACTGCAGGCGCGCGCATGGCGGCAAATGATTATAAGGGTTTTAAAAGGCCGGTTATGTATTCCGGGGTGGAGCGCGCGCGTTTACTTCCATGCGGCCGGCAATATGTTCTATGCAGAGGACGCATTTTTACCAGACGACGCGGATATAATAACGTTTGGACAGAGGGACGAGGCATTAGAGGACGCAGACCAAACGGAACCGATCAGCCCCGCACCGGCTGCCGGTAAAGGGAAAAGGAATATTACAGCCAGCTTTTAACCAGGGCACAGAAAAGGGCAGCGGCAGAGGGACAGCCGCCGGCCCTTTTTCTTTTACCGGCACATATTAGGAGTATTCTATTTATTGTTCTATTTATTGTTCTATAGTATAATATGCACAAGAGGTTTTATGTATGTTTACACGCACAATAGAAGTAAGAGGCATAATAGAAAATAGCAGGGCCAGAAATCGCGCAGAAACCATGAAACGACAATCAAACAGACTGCCGGCAGGGCAGGAGCCGGACGGGGCGCGCCCTGGCTGATTTAACGTGATCCGCGGAAATTATAGAGCGCGGGGCCCATAGCATGAGACAGGAGACAGGAGGCCAGGGCATGAAAATTAATAATTGCCCTGCATGTAACGGCCCGGCCGCGATCAGATACACAAAGGGGCTGCAGGGTTTCCACGTTTGGATACAGTGCAAATCATGCGGATTTAAAACGCGGGAGTTTGACGACAAACAGGAGCCGACAGAGAACAGCACCGGCGGCAAGTTTGCGATAATCGCATGGAACGCGGCCAAATACACGACGACATAACGCGGCGGCAGGGGGCCCGAACTATTGCAGGGGTAACAGACCGGCAGAGGGCCCACACTCTGACCGCATAGAGCCAGGAGGGCGAATAATATGACAGATCAGGCAAGAGAGGCACGCAGACAGTATAAAAAAGAGTGGAACAGGCGAAACCGCGATAAAGTAAAGGCCGCGCAGGCGCGCTATTGGGAGCGCAAGGCAGAGGCCGCACAGGATCAGAGGACAGACGAACAGGCAGGGCAGGAGGCAAAAATAACAAACCATGATACATGAACTATTAGCAGAGGGCCGAGAGAACGCGAGAACCGGCCGAGAGTTGGCAACACTATTAAATTGCACCGCGCGAGAGATCACGGCACAGATTGAAAAGGAACGCCGGCAGGGGCACGCAATATGCGCGGATTATGGAAAGAAACCAGGCTATTATTTAGCAGCGGACGAACAGGAGTTACAAACATATTGCGAACAGTTAAAGGGCCGGGCCGTTGAAATATTCAAGACGCGGCAAGCCCTAATAAGGGTTTTAGAACAGATCAGGGACAGCAAGGGGAAATAAAAGGCCATGGGAAAGCAGGCGCAGGCGATCAGCGACGAACAAATTATAGCGGCTCTATTGAATAATGGGACACTAAAGGCGGCCGCCTCTGCCGCCGGAATATCCGAACGGGCATTATATGACAGGATGAACCGCGGGGAGTTTCAGGCCCTTTACAAATCCGCAAAGGCTGATTTGATCCGGGCAGCGGTTTTTAACCTGAATAACCAGCTGCAGGAGGCTATAAACACAGTAGCGGAAATAATGACCGATAAGGACAATAACCCGGCTATTAGGCTCCAGGCCGCGCAGACGATCCTAAACAATGCGGGAAAGTTTTCCCAACGCCTGCAGGCAGACGAAAACAGCGTTATGACACAGTTAGAAAATAACCGCTTTTCCCCATGGCAATAATAAACGGCCGGCGGCAGGGGGCGACCTCTGCACAGGCTCTATATATCTTTATCGGCAGATGATAGCGACAGGGCAGGCCCACAACGGGCAGGCCCTTTTTATATTGTCAAAAATAACCGGCAAACAGGGACAGGCCGGCCGCGATCCGCGCCGAAAACGGCAGGGAAAGGACAAAAAAGGCACAAACAGAGCCGGCACGCCCTCTGCAGATTATTCTAAACACCCTCTGCCATAATTGACCGCGCAGGAGCTCCAACACGGCCAATTTAGCGCGCCTGCCTGTATTTATTCCAGTAAAGGGAAAGGCGCGCGGCAGGGGGCGCAGGGAAAGCCACGCGGGCCAGAAAAGAGGGGCAGACAATCAGCCGCGGACAATCCGGCGGCCACATTGCACACGATGCACAAGAGATTTTAAAGATTTGAAAAATAATGTATTTACCTTGTGTTTATAGCATGACTATTTTATAATAGAAATAGAAATAGAACACAAAAACAGACGAACCAAAAACACAGGAGGCTAAACAATGAACACGGCTTTAACAATCAGCACACCGGCCGCAATCACGACAGCACCCGAACTGCAGGCGCATTTATTCGACGAATTTATCGAATACATTGACCGGCCCAGCAAGACTGCCCGCACATATATAACCAATTTGCGGCAGTTTGTCGCATGGCTGCGCTATAGGACGATCACACGCCCACAGCGGGCCGACGTGATAGCATACCGGGATTATTTAGGGCAGGAGCACGACGCGATACAGTTAGATCAGGAGAGCCCGGCGGGCTGGACATATCGCACAACGGCAGGGGGCAGGCGTTACCGGATCACATGCAAGCCGGCAACCGTGGCCCAATATCTGCGCAGTGTACGCCAGTTTTTCCGCTGGACGGCGGCGAGTGGTTATTATCCGAACATAGCGGAAAACATACACGCCCCGAAATTGCGGCAGGACTTCCACAAAAAAGACGCTTTAACCGCTGCAGACGTACTGACCATAGAACAGAGCATAGCGGCAGAGGCAGAGGGCAAAGCGGCAGAGGCGGCCCGCAATCCTAAAGACACGGCCGGCAGGATCAGCAGGGCGACAGAACAGGGCCGGCGGCTATATGCCATTTACACATTAGCAGTTAACGCCGGATTGAGAACAATAGAGATTAGCCGGGCCAATGTAAAGGACATAGCAATAAAAGACGGCAACGCCTATATATACATTTGGGGCAAGGGCCACACAGAGCCAGACCAGAAAAAACCATTAGCCCCCGAAGTATACGCGGCGATCCGGGAATATTTAAATACCAGGAGCGACAGGCCGACAGCTAACAGCCCTCTATTCGTTAGCACTGGCAACAGATCAGGGGGCCAGCGCATAGCAGAAACAACTATATCCAGAATGTTAAAGCGGGCCATGGTAGACGCCGGATATAATAGCGACCGAATAACCGCGCACTCACTGCGGCATACTGCCGGCGATAATGTTATGAAAATCACCGGCGACCTGTTCACCGCGCAGCATTACATGAGGCACGCGAGCCCCAAAACCACAGAGATTTATATACACGCCGACACGACGCGGCAGGAGGCAGAGACAGCGCGGGCCCTGTATAACCTCTATCATGGGATCAGCCAGGACAACAGCAACCGGGCAAGACTTGACAGCTTATTAGACAGACTGACACCGGCAAAGATTGAACAGCTTGCAGGCATTGCGGCGGCCATGGCCTGACCGATCAGGAGACACAGGAGGACGACAGGGGAAACCATGAACACATTAGAAACATTAATGCAGATACAGGACGAACTAATCATAACGGCATTGCCTGCAGATGATAGAGAGATAGCAAGGATTGAAAACAAAATGATAGAGATAATAACGGCAGGGGGACTGCCTGACAGGATCACGCCGGCAGACCTTGACGCACTAACAGATAACAACTATCACACGATCAGGCGCGCAGTAGAAAAGGCAATGCGGCAGGGGGCGCAGGACATAACCCCCCAGGGGTAAAAAATCCGGGAACAGTTTCCCGCGTAGTGGGCCGGGTAGGCTTTTATATATACAAGGCCGTTTTTTCGGGGAGGGGAACCCATAGCGGCGGGGCCTATTCTTTTACAGGCAACATAAACCCGCTGCAGGCGCAACGGATCAGGCAAGACCACCCCCCACAAGGCCCGAAAATGCAAGGCAAGGGTAACTGTCGAGGAGTTCTAATTTTTCACAGAAAACCGAAAAATCAGATTTTCAGGTTTCAAAATTTGCCAGCTAAAGGAATGAACACACATGTAACCGCAAATAATCCAATATCGCGGCATTTGCCGGCGACATATAAAAAGGGGCTTTTTATGGGACTTAAAAAGAGAGTGTTCCCGTACACGCAGTTATTCCAGGAGCCGGACGCGGCGGCGGCCTTTTTCCAAATGGGGGAAAAGACAAATATTAAACTATTGGCCCATGAGATCATAGACGCGTTTTTTATCTATGAGAACAGGCCGGCCGCGATCACTAAAACAATTTGCACAGCTTTAATGATGATGTACGAGGCCGGACGGGCCGCGGCCCTGGCTGAACGACCGGCCAATATAGACGCCCTGCAGGAGATCAGGGCCAGACGGTCAGAACATGACAAAGCGGAACAGGGGGCCCGGAGATGACAGACAAATTATTAAACTGCCCGTTTTGCGGCAATGATGATTTTTCGCCCTATAGCGGCAAATCTATCCAGCTAATGGAAAATGAACGCCGGAAAATTTACGGCATAGAGTGTGAACCATACAAAGAATTTTATGTGCGCTGCCATAAATGCGGGGCGCAATCCGGCAAAGCATTAACAGGCTATAGGGCATTAATTGGCATAACAATAACTGAAAAACAGGCAAAAAAGACGGCTATTGAAAATTGGAACAGGAGGGCAGGAGGCTAAACCATGTCTGAAAAATGGAAAATTTTTAGAGATAAGGACACCGGCCGCGAGTTGTGCGCCTACACGATCCGGGGAACGTTTCCAGGGGAAGAACGCGCGACCATTGAATTATTAGCGGCAGAGGACGGGATAAAAGAGGATCAGATAACCGTCAGTATTGAGAGCCGCCGGACAGGGCCGCGCGGAAAATAACACCCCCTGCCGCTGGCCATTTATGGCACCCTCTGCCATGGCCAGCTTTAGACGCCCTCTGCCGTGGCCAGCTTTAGACGCCCTCTGCCGTGGCCAGCTTTAAAGGCCCTCTGCCGCTGGCCAATAATAGACGCCCTCTGCCGCTGGCCATTTTTGCGCAGTGCGTGACGATCCGGCAAGAGGGAACCGAGAGGGGCAGGGGCTAAAATTTTAGTTGACTGAAAACCTAATCTATTAGCCGTTTAGTTGACTAAAACCCTAATCCATTGACTAAAAACTAACTAAAACTAACTAAAACTAACTAAAAACTAAAATCCTTTAGATAGTTTCTAATTCGACTAATATTGAATAGCTGAATTAGAAAATGTGCTAAATCCCTTGTGCATAGCGCATACAAGACATAGCCGATAAAAGGGAAAACCACAAGACGGCGCGCACACGAGACAGACGAACCAGGAGGCGAAACCATGACATTAGAACAGATCAGCACAAACGAATTAGCAATAACTGCAGGGGCAGGGGCCGCGATCCGGGACGAAAACACCCGCAAATATATTTTTGACTGCCTGCAGCGGTTTTATAGCGGGGATTATGGAATGATACCGGCAGAGGACGCGGCGGCGAACAATGCAGAGATTGAGGCCGGACAGGGCCGCATTATTGGACGCTATGAGCAGGCCCACACATTGCGCGAAAATATTATGATAATTGCCTATTTTTCAGACAATAACCGCGAAACAGATTATAACTATACGACGGTTTTATATCCGAGTGAGTACTAAAGGGGGCAGACATGAAAAAAGATATTTACACGTCGGAACAGTGGGCCGCGGACGGATCATTTAAAGCAGAGCCAGGGCAGGAGATAGAAGAAACTGTATATAACGAATTGTTTAATGTTTTGCCCCCTCTGCCTCTGCCGATAGAAACCGCGCAGAGGGCCCTAACAGACTTAAATATACCAGTGCACGCGGGTTTCTTAATGGGGGAGCCGCACAGCCACGACAGCGCAGGGGCGTTATATTTAGCGTTTGGCCGTAACAATTTTGGAAAAGGCCCCCATTATTTCTTTATCGGCCTATCACACGCCGCAAAGTGGCCGACCGGCGAATATTACGTTATGGAGTGCATGAACGCATTTGTAGACGGTCAGTTAATACCCGTTTCAGACTTCCGAGATCAGCAAGAGGCAATAGAGACCGCGGCCAATTATGAGGCCACATTATACCGGGTAAAGTTTGAGAACGGCCGCCGGATCAGCACAGAGACTATATACACGCCGCAATTCCTTTAAAGGGATAAGGGCAAAGCGGCAGGGGGCACACCCTCTGCCACCTGTCCAAATAAACGGACACCATAAAGACGAACCAGAACAGGAGGCTAAACCATGGTTATAGTATCGGCAACACAAAAAGGGGGAGTAGGAAAGACGACCGCGGCGGCAGTATTGGCACAGGCGGCCGCACATAACGGGGCCCACGTCCTGGCTATAGATATAGACCCGCAAGCTAATTTAAGTTTTGCATTAGGGGCAAAGATCACGCGGCAGGGCGGCAACAGTTACAAATTATTGACCGGGGAGCCCGCGACAGATCAGATACAGACGACAGAACAGGAAATAGACGTTATTCCGGCTAATCCGGCATTAGCCACGATCACAAGCGGAAAAGGGACAGCCCGGCGGCTGCAGGAGGCAATAAAAGTGATCCGGGAGCAGTACGACATTATAACCATAGACACGCCACCGGCGGCGGGTGAGCTCCAATATAATGCGCTGCAGGCGGCCGACCGGCTTATTATTCCTTTATTGGCCGATTCCTACAGCCTGCAGGGCCTCTATCAGATCACAGAAACGGCCCGGATGATACAGAAAAGCAACCCCAATTTGCAAATAGCGGGCATTTTTCTAAATCAGTTTGCAGGAACAACGACGTTAGAAAAGCAGATTTTCAGGGAAATAATTAATACAGGCGTCGGAAAAATGGGGCTCCCTTATTTGGGCTCAATCCGAAACAGCAACCATATAGCCCAGGCGGCCAGCCTGCAGGCGTCTTTATATAAACATGCACCGCGCAGCGCAGGGGCTAAAGACTATATGGACATGTTCACATATATAACAGATTACAAATTCACATGATGCACAGGAGGTTTAACACATGGGAACGGTTAATTTTGCGCAATCCGGGAACAGTAGCATTTACGACGCTATAGCAGAGGCGACAGCACCGGCAACGGATCAGGAGGAACAGGCCGGCCGCAAGACCCGCAAAGAATACAGTGCGGCAGAGGCAGACGAATTTAAAAACCAGATGAAAACCAGCGGCCGCAAAGGCGTAAAACTGCCGCGCATAAATTTGGCTTTTACCCCTGAAAACTACGAATATGTGCAGATTATGGGCCGCGTTAGCGGGGAGGGAATGACCGCGTTTATAAATAAGGCCCTGAAACAGCACAGGGAAGAACACCGGGATTTATACGAACGCGCAATAGAATTTAGAGACGCGTTAGATAATTACGATTTTTAAGAGGGCACACAATGACAGACGACAGAAACAGGCAGGAGGGCACGCCCTCTGCAGATCAGGAAACCACAAAGCCGATAAAAGAGAGAGAGCCGGGGCCGGATCAGGAACAGGCAAGAATAATATTAGATTTGCCGGACGACGTGGGCGACATGTACCCGGACGAATTTTTTAAATACATGGCCGAACACCCGGAGGCTATGGAGAGTTTAAAAGATACCGTTCTCACGGCTGCAGAAACCGTAATGCAGGGGGCCCGCGCGGCGGCCCTGGCAACAGACAGGGCGGCTAAATTAGCGCAATCCATAAGAGAAGTACAAACCAACATAGCGCAGGGCATAGCGCAGACAATACAAAACATAGCGCGCGCAAGTCATATATTGCCAGAATGGGCCGACGCGGACGAGTTAGACGCATTTTTTGACGAATTGGACGAATTAGAGCCATTTCTAAACGAGGAAATAAAGAAATACCCGGAATATGAGGGAAAAACCTATTTAGACGTATTGAATATTATGCCTTTTAGGGCAGTCTATTATTTCATAAACGAGGACAGGCAGGGGGCGCAGGATCAGGAGCCGACAGCACCGGCAGCGGATCAGGAGCCGGCAGAGGCGGCAACGGATCAGGAGAGACAACCAGAATATACAGAGGAACAGAAAATAATAATTGACCTGTTAGAAATCAGGCGCGCGGCCAGGGCGGCCCACACGGCGCAACAGGCATTAGAAAGCGCACCCAAACGGAATATACAACACATAAACGAGGTAGGCTATCCGCTGGACAAGCCTAATTCAATTATTTGGAAACTGTTAGAAAAGGACACGGCCGGACAGATCGAATTTAATTTAGCGAAATCAGGGAGCCGGCAAGTTATCCCCGCATATTATTCGATAAATTTTGACAATTTAGGCAATGACATAAAGATAACAAGACAACTGACCGCGTTTGATAAGCGCGTATATATTGCAATATCGGCCCTGTTTTGTGCGGGGAATGATGTTATTACATTGTCGCAAATCTATTATGCTATGGGATATAAAGGCAATCCGGGCTCCATTGATTTTACAAAAATAAATGATTCTATAACCAAAATGACAACGGCCCGCATATATTTCGACAATGAGGCAGAGGCGAGAAAATATAATTATGACCGTTTCAGATACGACGGCTCTTTACTGCCTATAGAGAGGGGAACCGGCATTATTAACGGCAAAGTAGCCGACGCGGCAATATATGTCTTTCGTGATCCACCGTTAATGACGTTTGCGAGACAGCGCGGCCAGATCACGACCATTAATTTAAAAATCCTGCAGAGCCCGGTTAGCAAAACAGACGCTAATCTGTTAATAGAGGATTATCTAATAGAGCGAATATGTAGGGCGAAAAACGCAAAAAGGAAACGGCTTTATATACGCATATTATTAAAAACCCTATATGAACACACAGGGATAAAAACAAAAAAGCAGATGCAGAGGGCACCGGCGAAAATCAAAAAATATTTAGACCACCAACAAAAAGAGGCCCTGTTTTCGCGGTATACAATGGACAGCGAGAGCATAACAGTCTTTTTCTAATATGCCTATAAAAGAGAGGGCCAGCGGGGAACCTGCAGCGGCAGGGGGACAGTTTTCCTATAGTGGGGGACTATAGGAGTTTTGTCCCCAAACTATAGGAGTTTTGTCCCCAAACTATAGGAGTTTTGTCCCCAAACTATAGGAGTTTTGTCCCCGGCCTGTCTCTGAAACCCTTATAAATAAAGGGCTGCAGCCGTTTCAAAATTCTTAAAGTATTTTAAGTATATTAAAGTACTTTAATAGCCAGACCCGCCCGCTTGACGGCGGCGGGCCGTGGCTCTATATTCTGCAGAAAACAGGAGAGAGGCAGAGGGCAGGAGGACTGCCGAACACTTCCGAAAACTGCAGACGGCAGGGGGAGGGAACCTCTTTATTTTACAGGCACACACAAAGGCCCACGCAGATCAGGCGACCGGCAAACACTATGCGAGAGTAACCCTATTGTTAAAAATTTAACAATCTCACTCCCCAAATGGGCTTGCTTTTAAGCGGCGAAAACTCCCCGGCCTGAAAAAATCAAATCCAGGGCGGGAGAGCTGACAACGGGGGAGGGACTTCCCTAAACAGATTCGCACGCGCGCGCGAGAAAAAACAGGCTGCCGGATCAGCCGGACAGGCAGGGCAGGCCGCCGGCTGGCATGGAACAACCACCCGCCGCACCCCCATAACCC